>ERZ772877.1396-NODE-1396-length-11228-cov-5.32552_pt1 | contig 11228 bp, 7 predicted proteins | sample MGYA00580583_ERZ772877 | MGnify/ENA primary metagenome ERZ772877 (study PRJEB29015, sample SAMEA2737661) | human gut metagenome | biome: human gut; feature: human-associated habitat; material: faeces | place: China | collected 2012 ... | reverse complement strand
GAGCGCATGAGACAGGACAGCGCCGCCCGCATGGAGGGCTTTATCAAGGGTGTACTAGGCTTGTAAGGGAAAAAATAAGGGAAAACAGGCCTTGATGGCATATCTGGATCGGCTGGAATTACTGCAAATACTAGAAAGATGAAAAAAGAGCGCCGCAACCAATAGTTGCGGCCATGAAACCCGGAAGCGGTGGCGGCCCAGGCCCGTCTCTGCTATTCTGAACGGCGAGGAGGAGTGCCCATGAATCTGGAGATTGCAAACCGCCTGCTGGCCCTGCGCCGGGAGCACGGCTATTCCCAGGAGGAGCTGGCTTACAAGCTGGGGGTCAGCCGCCAGGCGGTGTCCAAGTGGGAGAGGGCGGAGTCCTCTCCAGACACGGACAACCTGCTCGCCCTGGCCCGGCTCTACGGCGTGTCCCTGGACGCGCTGCTGCTCCACACCCCGGCGGGGGAGGCGGCCCAGGCCGCGCCGGAGCCGGAGGAGGCCCCGGCGGACGAGGACGCGGAGATTTTTGCCGCCGCCCGGGCTTGGGACGCCGCGGAGGAGGCGGAGCAGAAGGCCCGGAAGCGGGCGCGGGCCAAGTGGAAGGAGGGGCTGCTGTGGCTGCTCACCCTGGCGCTGATGGTGATTCTGCCCAACCTGACCTACTGGCTCGGCATCTCGGAGGTCTATGCCGTGGTGGTCACGGTGGCTTTTTTGATCACCGGCTTCCTGCTGGACAACTGGCACCCGGGCTGGATGCTGTTTCTCACCATTCCGCTCTACTATGTACTGATCTTCGGACGTTAAAAATGGAGTTCCCGCAGGGCGGGAACTCCATTTTTTGCACTTTACTGGTGGATAACCGTGCCGGTGCGGCCCGCCACGCCGTCCTTGGCCTTTTCCAGAAGGGTGATCAGGGCGGTGCGGCCGGGGGCGCTCTCGGCGAATTCCACGGCAGCCTGCACCTTGGGCAGCATGGAGCCGGGGGCGAAGTGGCCCCGTTCCATGTAGACCTTGGCCTCGGCGGGGGTCAGGCTGTCCAGCCAGGTCTGGTTGGGCTTGCCGAAGTTAATGGCCACCTTCTCCACGGCGGTGAGGATGATGAGGGTATCGGCGTTGACCTGCTGGGCCAGCACGCAGGAGGCGAAGTCCTTGTCGATGACCGCCGCCGCGCCCTTGAGGTGGTGGCCCTCGGTCTTGTAGACCGGGATGCCGCCGCCGCCGCAGGCCACCACCACCAGTCCGGCGTCCACCATGTCGCGGATGGACTCAATCTCGATGATGGACTGGGGCTTGGGAGAGGCCACCACACGGCGGTAGCCCCGGCCCGCGTCCTCAATGACGTTATAGCCCCGCTCAGCCACCATTTTGTCGGCCTCCTCCTTGGTCATGAAGGCGCCGATGGGCTTTGTGGGGTTCTGGAAGGCCGGGTCGTCCCGGTTTACTTCCACCTGGGTCAGCACGGTGGCCACGCCCTTGGAGATGCCGCGATCCAGCAGCTCCTCCCGCAGCGCATTCTGGAGATCATAGCCGATATACCCCTGGCTCATGGCCACGCAGACGGAGAGGGGGCAGGGGATGTACTTCTCCGGCTCCGAGCGGGTCAGCTCGGCCATGGCCTTCTGAATCATGCCCACCTGGGGGCCGTTGCCGTGGGCGATGATGACCTCGTGGCCCTCCTCGATCAGATCCACGATGGCCCTGGCGGTCTGCTTCACCGCGATCATCTGCTCCGGCAGATTGTTGCCCAGGGCATTTCCGCCCAGGGCGATGACAACACGTTTACCCATGAATAGCACCTCATTCAAGATAAAGAAAAGTCAAAAGGAGAGGGGCGGAAATGCCCACGCGCCGGGAGGCGCGTACAAGCGTTTTGCCCGAAGGGCAAAACCTTGGCGCAGGCGGAATTCAGTTCCGCCGAGCAAGTAAAAACAGAAGGGGGCCCCCAGGGCGGCGTGCCGTCCTGGGGCGTTTTCCGCCCAGGGCGATGACAACACGTTTACCCATGAATAGCACCTCATTCATAATAAGAAAAGTCGAAAGGAGATGGGGCGGAAATGCCTACGCGCCGGGAGGCGCGTACAAGCGTTTTGCCCGGAGGGCAAAACCTTGGCGCAGGCGGAATTCAGTAGGGGCGCACCTGTGTGTGCACCCTGCCTGTTCCGCGGGCCGCCGGGCCGATGAGGGCATCGGCCCCTACGGAATACGGAGGGGCGGGCGGCCGCAAGGGGCATCCCTGCCTGTGTGCCCGCGCCGAAAAAGACGGGGCCCGCCCGCAGAATACCGGAATACCTGTATTTGCGGGCGGGCCGGAGCGCCTGGGCGGGGGAAATTTGCAGATTTTACTTCTGGAACCAGCGGGCCAGGCCGCGCTCCTCCAGGGCCTTCAGGGTGGCCTGGGGATCCTTCACCTTGGCCAGGAAGATCATGGCGGCGATGATATAGGGCTTGAAGGAGGCCTCCTTGTAGAGAGGATCGCGGTAGCGGTCAAACACGCTGGCCTCCACCTCGCCGTCCACGCAGGAGACGTCGTTGATGTCGGCGGGCAGGCAGTGCAGGTACAGGGCCTTGCCGTCGCGGGTGGTCTTCATCAGCTCCTCGGTGCAGCACCAGTCCTTGTGGGTGGCGTTCTGGGCCAGCAGCTCCTTCTCCAGGGCCTTGATGCCGTCGGAGTCGCCCTCGGCGTACAGGTTGGTGCGCTTCTCCATGGCGGCGAAGGGCGCCCAGCTCTTGGGATACACGATGTCGGCGTCCTGGAAGGCCTCGGCCATGGAGTGGGTCTTGGTGAAGGTGCCGCCGCTCTTCTGGGCGTTGGCACGGGCCACCTCCTCCACTTCGGGCATAACCTCGTAGCCCTCGGGGTGGGCCAGCACCACGTCCATGCCGAAGCGGCTCATCAGGCCGATGACACCCTGGGGCACGGAGAGGGGCTTGCCGTAGCTGGGGGAGTAGGCCCAGGTCATGGCGATCTTCTTGCCCTTCAGGTTCTCCACGCCGCCGAAGTGGTGGATGATGTGCAGCATGTCAGCCATGGCCTGGGTGGGGTGGTCGATGTCGCACTGGAGGTTGACCAGGGTGGGCTTCTGCTCCAGCACGCCGTCCTTGTGGCCCTGGGTCACGGCGTCCATGAACTCGTGCATGTAGGCGTTGCCCTTGCCGATGTACATGTCGTCGCGGATGCCGATGACGTCGGCCATGAAGGACACCATGTTGGCGGTCTCGCGGACGGTCTCGCCGTGGGCGATCTGGCTCTTGCCCTCGTCCAGATCCTGCACCTCCAGGCCCAGCAGGTTGCAGGCGGAGGCGAAGGAGAAGCGGGTGCGGGTGGAGTTGTCGCGGAACAGGGAGATACCTAGGCCGGACTCGAAAATCTTGGTGGAGATGTTGTGCTCGCGCATGTAGCGCAGGGCGTCGGCGATGGTGAAGACGGCCTCGAGCTCGTCGTCGGTCTTTTCCCAGGTCAGGAAGAAGTCGCCCTCGTACATCTCTTTGAAGTTGAGCTTGTTGAGCTTGTCAATATAGTTCTGAAGGTTTTCCATAGCGGCAATCTCCTTTTCTTTTTTGTTGTGGGGTAGGGGCGGCCCTTGTGGCCGTCCGCGGGCGGGGACAAACCCCGCCCCTACGGGCGCGCTTCTTACTGAATGTTATTATTGGTCTTGCCGGCGCGGAACTGGGACACGTCGGCGGTCTTGTTCTCCTCCTTGTAGTTGCCGGGCACGGCGGCGTACAGGGCGGCGCAGGTGACCAGATCCATCTTCCAGGTGATCTCGTTGGGGGCGTGAGCCTGGCTCTCGGCGCCGGGGCCGAAGCCCACGCAGGGGATGCCGTAGCGGCCCTGGATGGCTACGCCGTTGGTGGAGAAGGTCCACTTGTCGGTGAGGGGGCGGCCGTCCCGCAGGTGCATGGCGTCCCGCTTGGCCTCGGCGTCGGCGTGGCCGATGCGCTTGTCGCCCCAGAGGGCGTGGTGGGCGTCCACCAGGGCCTGGACGTGGGCGGCGTTCTCCTTGTTGATCCAGGTGGGGAAGTAGCACTCGGTCTCGTACACCTCGCCGGTCCAGGAGGGCCGGTCATACATATACATGGACACCTGTACGTCGTCGCCGTACTTCTTCACGCTGGGCAGGTCGCGGATCTCCTGGAGGCAGGAGTCCCAGGTCTCGCCGGCGGTCATGCGGCGGTCGATGGAGATGGAGCAGGAGTCGGCCACGGCGCAGCGGCTGGGGGAGGTGTAGAAGATCTGGGAGGTGGTGCAGGTGCCCCGGCCCAGGAAGCGGGCGTCCTCAAAGTGCTCGGGGTTGTACTTGGGATCCAGCATCTTCACCAGGCCCTTGATCTCCACGGTCTCGTCGGCGGGGTTCTCGTTGAGGGCGCGCACGTCCTGGAGGATGTCGGCCATCTTGTAGATGGCGTTGTCGCCCCGCTCCGGGGCGGAGCCGTGGCAGGAGACGCCCTTCACGTCCACGCGGATCTCCATGCGGCCCCGGTGGCCCCGGTAGATGCCGCCGTCAGTGGGCTCGGTGGACACCACGAACTCCACCTGCTCCTTGCGGATGCCCTTGGCGGGGAAGAACTTGTTGACGATGTACTGCCAGCACATGCCGTCGCAGTCCTCCTCCTGCACGGAGCCCACCACCATGATCTTATAGCCGGCGGGAATGAGGCCCAGCTCCTTCATGATCTTGGCGCCGTAGGTGGCGGCGGCCATGCCGCCCTCCTGGTCGGAGCCGCCGCGGCCGAAGATCACCGCGTCGTCCTCGTAGCCCTGGTAGGGATCGGCCTCCCAGTTGTTGATGTTGCCGATGCCCACGGTGTCGATGTGGGAGTCGAAGGCGATGATCTTGTCGCCCTCACCCATCCAGCCGATGACGTTGCCCAGGCCGTCCACTTCCACCGCGTCGTAGCCCAGCTTCTCCATCTCGGCCTTGATGCAGGCCACCACTTCCTTCTCCTCGCAGCTCTCGCTGGGGTGGGAGATCATCGCCCGCAGGAAGCGGGCCATATCGGCCTTGTAGCCCTCGGCTGCCTTCTTGATCTGCTCGTAATCCATGTTCGTTTCCCTCCATCATTGATCCACAGGTGGTTGTATTTTCTTAAAGGCCTTACAGAGTGCGCGCCGCAGGCGCGCAGTTTGTTCGTTCCGGGGACATGTGCCCCGGAACCGGAGCCGCGCCGAGTGGCGCGTACAAGCGTTTTGCCCTGCGGGCAAAACCTTGGCGCAGGCGGAATTCAGTTCCGCCGAGCATGGAAAGGGGCTTGGGGCCCCACGGTCTGACGCAGTCAGACCGTGGGATATTCACCGTCCCACAGCACCTTGCGGAACTTCATGGGGTCGGTGTTGCCCTCGGTGGAGAACATGAGCACCTGGCTGAAACGGTCCAGGCCGATGGCCTCCCGGAGCTCCTTGTATTCATCGGTCTCCATGATGGCGGCGATGAGGCCCATGCCCACCGCACCGGACTCACCGGAGATCACCACCGGATCGCCCTTGACGGGGACGCCCAGCATCCGCATGCCCCGGGCGCTCACCCAGTCGGGGCAGGAGACAAAGGCGGTGGCGTGGTTGCGCAGGATATCCCAGGAGATGGTGTTGGGCTCGCCGCAGGCCAGGCCGGCCATGATGGTCTGGAGGTCGCCGTCCACGATGCGGGGGGAGCCGTCGCCGGCCAGGGCGCCCCGGTAGAGGCAGTCGGCCGCCTGGGCCTCCATGATGATGAACTTGGGCGGGTCGTTGGGGAACAGGTTGGTGAAGTAGCCCACCACCGCGCCGGCCAGGGAGCCCACGCCCGCCTGCACAAACACGTGGGAGGGACGGTTGACGCCGAGCTGGCGGAGCTGCTCGGCGGCCTCGCTGGCCATGGTGCCGTAGCCCTGCATGATCCAGGAGGGGATCTCCTCATAGCCCTCCCAGGCGGTATCCTGGACGATCACGCCGTGCTCGGTCTGGGCGGCCTCGGCGGCGGCCATGCGGACGCAGTCGTCGTAGTTGACCTCCTCAATGGTGACGGCGGCGCCCTCCTTGGCGATGTTGTCGTACCGGGGCTTGGAGCTGCCCTTGGGCATATGTACCACAGCCTTCTGCCCCAGCTTGTTGGCCGCCCACGCCACGCCGCGGCCGTGGTTGCCGTCGGTGGCGGTGAAGAAGGTGGCCTGGCCGAACTCCTTGCGGAAGGCCTCGCTGGTCAGGTAGTCGTAGGTCATCTCGGACACGTCCCGGCCCATTTCCTTGGCGATGTACTTGGCCATGGCGAAGGAGCCGCCCAGCACCTTGAAGGCGTTCAGGCCAAAGCGGAAGGACTCGTTTTTGACGCACAGGCCGGCCAGCCCCAGGTATTGGGCCATGCCGTCCAGCCGGTCCAGGGGGGTGACGGAGTACTGGGGGAAGGTGCTGTGGAAAAAGCGGGCCTTGGCCACGTTGGAGAGCGACATGATGGGCAGCTGCCGGTCGTCGCTCTTGGGCATGGTGTTGAGGACCCATTTGATCTGGTCTTTCATTGGGACGGTCGCCTCCAAATTATTTTGAAGTTGCACTTACTTTTTGTTTTACGAGACCATCATACCACGTCCCGTTCAGATGTCAAGAGGATATTCTAAAAAAAATGGTGTAATACTAAAAAATTTTTAGCATCCATAAAAATGCGCCTGAAATATAAGGGAAAAACAGGAAAGCGGGACCCCGGACGGCCGGCCGCCGGGACCCCGCGGAAGGTCAGGGGGCGGCCTTCTTGGCTGGCTTTTTGTAGAAGGTGTCCTGCATGGGCAGGCAGGTGCGCAGGATGTGGTCACGGGCGTAGTAGGCCCCCTGGGCCGCCGGCGCGGTGGGGATGGTGGCGATCTCGCCGATGCCCTTGGCCCCGTAAGCGAAGGGGAGCAGCTCCTCCTTCTCCACATAGATGGCGTGGATGTCGGGGATCTGGTCGGCCCGCATCAGCCCCAGGGTGCCGAATTTGGCCTGGGGCACGCAGTCCTTGAGGGGGAAGTCCTCGGTGAGGGCGTAGCCCAGGCCCATGAGCACGCCCCCCTCGATCTGCCCCTGGATGGAGGTGGGGTTGACCACCTTGCCCGAGTCGTGGGCAGCGTAGACCTCCTTCACCCGCCCGTCGTCGTCCAGAATCACCACATGGGTGGCGAAGCCGTAGGCCACATGGCTCTTGGGATTGGGCTTGTCGGCCCCCAGCTTGTCGGTGGGGTCGAAGAACTCGGCGCTGTACTCCAGCCCCTCCAGGGCGGACAAATCTCCGCCCGCCCCGTCCAGATCGGCCCTGAGCTCGGCGGCGGCCATGCGCACCGCCTCGCCGGTGATCAGGGTCTGGCGGGAACCGGAGGTGGTGCCTGAGTCGGGGGCCACCTCCGAGTTGGCCCCCATGTTGCGGAGCTTTTCCAGGGGCAGGCCGGTGGCCTCGGCCAGCATCTGGAGGAACACGGTGGCGCAGCCCTGGCCGATGTCGGAGGCCGCGGAGTACAGCTCCACCACCCCGTTGCGCACCGCCAGCTTGCACCGGCCCTTGTCGGGCAGGCCCACGCCCACGCCGGAGTTCTTCATGGCGCAGGCGATGCCGGCGTGAGCCGCGTTCTGTTCATATACGTCCTTCACCGCCAGCAGGGTTTCCTTGAGGGCGGTGGAGCAGTCGGCAATCTGGCCGTTGGGGAGGGCCTTCCCCGGCTCGATGGCGTTGCGGAAGCGGATCTCCCAGGGGGAGATGCCCACTTTTTCCGCCAGCAGGTTGATGTTGGACTCCAGGGCGAACTCGCTCTGGCACACGCCGAAGCCCCGGAAGGCGCCGGCAGGGGGGTTGTTGGTGTACCAGCCGAAGCCGCGGATGTCGGTGTTCTGGTAGCAGTAGGGGCCCACCGAGTGGGTGCAGGCCCGCTCCAGCACCGGCCCGCACAGGGAGGCGTAGGCCCCAGTGTCGAAGTGGATCTCGCAGTCCAGGCCGGTGAAGATGCCGTTCTCGTCGCAGCCCAGGGTGAAGGTGCCCTCCATATAGTGGCGCTTGGGGTGGAAGTTGATGGACTCCTGCCGGGTGAGCTTTGCCTTCACGGGCCGGTTCACCCGGAGGGCGGCCAGCACCGCCAGGTGCTGCACCGACACGTCCTCCTTGCCGCCAAAGCCGCCCCCCACCAGCTTGTTCTCCACCACGATGCACTCGGGCTCCCACCCCAGCATGATGGAGATCTCCTTGCGGGTGTCGTACACCCCCTGGTCGGAGGTATAGACCTTCACCCCGTCCTTGTAGGGGAAGGCCACGGCGCACTCCGGCTCCAGGAAGGCGTGCTCGGTGAAGGGGGTGCGGTAGGACTGGGTCACCACATACTTGGACTGGGCCAGGGCGGCCCTGGCATCGCCCCGGGTGACGTGGCGCTGCTGGCACAGGTTGCCGCCGGGGTGGAGGATGGGGGCGTCCGCCGCCCTAGCCTCCTGGATGGTGCGCACCGGCTCCAGGGGCTCATAGTCCACCTTCACCAGCTCCTTGGCCTGCTTGAGCACGGTCTCATTTTCCGCCACCACCAGGCAGATGGCGTCCCCCACGCAGCGGGTGATGTCCCCCTTGGCGATCATCACGTCCCAGTCCTGCTGGAGGTGGCCCACCTTGTTGTGGGGCACGTCGTCGGCGGTGAGGACGGCCAGCACCCCCGGCAGAGCCAGAGCGGCGGAGGGGTCGATGTCCAGCACCCTGGCTCGGGGGTACTGGGAGCGGACGGCGGAGGCGTGCGCCATGCCGTCCAGGTACAGATCGTCGCAGTACTCCCCCCGGCCCAGCACCTTGTCGCGCACGTCGGTGCGGAAGGCCCGCGCCCCCACGCCGTAGTCCTCCCCCTCCTCCAGGGCGGGATCGACGGACGCCTCCCCGCGGAGGATGGCCCCGGCCAGGGCAATGCCCTCGATGATTTTCTTGTAGCCGGTGCAGCGGCACACGTTGCCCCGGATGGCCTTTTTGATCTCCGCCTCGGAGGGGTTGGGGTTCTGATCCAGCAGGGCCTTGCCCGCCATTACCATGCCGGGGATGCAGAAGCCGCACTGGACCGCGCCCACCGCGCCGAAGGCGTAGACGAAGGCCTCCCGCTCGGCCTCCGAGAGGCCCTCCACCGTCACGATCTCCTTGCCTGCGGCCCGCTTGGTGGACAGGACGCAGGCCTTGACGGCCTTGCCGTCCACCAGGATGGTGCAGGTGCCGCAGGCACCCTCGCTGCACCCGTCCTTCACCGAGGTCAGGCGCAGCTCGTCCCGCAGGTAGCGCAGCAGAGGCTTCTCCTCCTCCGTGGAGCAGGGGACGCCGTTGACCACAAAGGAATAACACTCACTCATGGCAGGTTCCTCATTTCCTGATTCAGATTCCATGGGCGTGCGGAAAGCCCCAGCGAAAGGCTGAGGCTCACCGCCGCCGGATTATCCCAGCAGATAGGCGTAGTTTTCGTATACCGCGCAGATCAGGCGGCGCAGGGGGTCGTACAGGCCGCAGGCGGCGTCGGACACGTCGTAGTCGGCCACCTGGCCGCCCAGGCGCACCCGGGTTCTGCCGTCCTCCAGGCGGAGGAAGCCCTCGTTCCGGCTGTTCTCAAAGTCGTCCGCGCTCCAGAACAGGGTGAACTTGTCCTGGTAGGGGCGGCTGCCATAGGGGCAGAAGGTGGCGCAGTTGCCGCACTCGTTGCACATGCCGTCCACGTGGATGATCTGGCGCTGGCGCATGCCGGGCACCCACACCGCCACATTGGCCCGGTTGGGGCACACCTCGGTGCAGGTCTCGCACACGGTGGCGCAGCCCAGGCAGCGGCTGTCCTCATAGGAGGCGCAGTCGGTGCACACGTCGCCCCGCTTGGCCAGGGGCTTCTGATAGTCGGGGTTCACGTTCTGCTCCACCCAGGCGTCCGCGTCGAAAGGGTGGATGGCCTGGGCCGCCTTGGCGGCGCCGGCGATGGCCTCCACCACGGTGCCGGGGCCCTTCTGGCCGTCGCCCACCACAAAGACGTGCTTGACGGAGGACTCCAGGGTATCCGGGTTGACCACGGCACGGCCCCGTTGATCCACAGAAAGGCCGTTGGCGGTGTAAAGCTCCGTGTCCACCTTCTCGCCCACGGCGGTGATCACCGTGTCGGCGGGCACCTCCGCCGTCCGGCCGGTGTCCACGGGGGAGCGGCGGCCGGTGGCGTCGGGGGCGCCCAGCTCCATCACCCTGCAGGTGAGCACGCCGTCCCGGACGCCCACGGGGGCGAGCAGCTCCCGGAACTCCACGCCGTCGGCCAGGGCCAGCTCCAGCTCCTCCTGGTCGGCGGGCATATAGCGGCGGGTTCTGCGGTACACCAGGGAGACGGTCTCCACGCCGGGGAGGCGCTTGGCGGCCCGGGCGGCGTCCATGGCGGTGTTGCCGCCGCCGATGACCACCACATGCCGGCCCAGGTTCAGGGTATCGGGGGCCTTCTTGGCGGCCTCCAGGAACTCGATGACGTTGTGCTCCTCGCCGTACTCCAGCCCGGCGCTGCCCTTCTGCCACGCGCCGGTGGCCAGGATCACATGGGTGAAGCCCTGGGCGAAGAGCTCCTGTACGTTCTTCACCTCGGTGTTGAGCTCCACCTTTACCCCCATGGCCTCCATGAGGCGCACGTCGTTGTCGATGGCCTCGCCGGGGATGCGGAACCCAGGGATGACATGGCGCACGATGCCGCCCAGGGCGTCCCGGCGCTCGAAGACGGTGACGTCCACGCCGGAGCGGCCCAGGAAGTAGGCGGCGGACATGCCGCCGGGGCCGCCGCCCACCACGGCCACCCTCCGGCCCGCGGCGGGGGCGGCGGGGTGCAGCTTGGGCAGCAGGGCCTCAAACCCGCCCTCGGCGGCCTTCAGCTTCTGGGCGCGGATGTAGACGCTCTCGTCGTAGGCGTTGCGCATGCACTTGTCCTGGCAGCGGTGGGAGCAGATGGTGCCGGTGATGAAGGGCAGGGCGTTGCGCTGGGTGATGATGCGCAGAGCCTCCTCGTACTTGCCCTCGCCCACCTTCATCAGATAGGCGGGGATGTCCTGCTCGATGGGGCAGCCGGAGCGGCAGGGGGCGGAGAAGCAGTCGATGAGGGGCACCTTTTTGTCCAGCTTGCGGCTGGGGATGGGCTTCATGGGCTTTTGATAGTGGCCGTCGGCGGAGATGCCCTCCGCCAGAGCGGCCGCCCCGGCCGCGTCCACCCCCTCCCAGGGCTCATAGGAGATGTCCGCCAGGGCCTGGCCGATCTGGCTGAACCGCTGGTAGCCGCCGGGCTTGAGG
>ERZ772877.1389-NODE-1389-length-11279-cov-2.89665_pt1 | contig 11279 bp, 16 predicted proteins | sample MGYA00580583_ERZ772877 | MGnify/ENA primary metagenome ERZ772877 (study PRJEB29015, sample SAMEA2737661) | human gut metagenome | biome: human gut; feature: human-associated habitat; material: faeces | place: China | collected 2012 ... | reverse complement strand
CCTCTTTTTTCTCTCCATACTCTTTTTCTAACTGTCTTATGAGAAAAATCATTGTAAAAGGAGTCAAAGTCCATAATGTTGATTGGTGTTCTATCTCTCCTCTAATATTTTTTAAAATCTCTAAATTAAGAAGATTATTATTTTTTATATCTTCTCCTATTTTTCTTCCATAACTATAAGCTCCAAAAAGTTTAGTCCACTCTATATCTTCAGCCTTTACCTCTTTTATATATTTGAGATTTTTTTCTATATTTTTCATCTTATTCTCCTAAAGCTTCACAAAGTTTATCAAAAATAGGAATAATATCATCTGGGATTCCCTCTTCCCAACCTGGACTCTCTAAAACTTCTCCCTCTAAAGCAACATACATCTCTTCAGGTATCTTAGCTTTCATCTCATCTTCGTCAACTTCCTTTGTCCAATCATAGCCAGAATATACATCATTTTTAGGGTCAAAAGCATATTTTTGATTTTTATAAAATCCTGAAATATAATTTTTTTCAAGAGTTTCCACAATATCAAAATCCTCTAAAATCCAACCACCATCTTTTTCACACTCTTCTCTATCTTTATATTTTTTGAAAAATTGAGGATTCATATACCAATATAAAAATAGTGCTGTTCCCTTATCAGTATCGGGTTGTTCTGCTATCCATTTAATAACTTCCTTAGAGTTGTCAAAATTCCAATCTATTGCTAAAAGTTGTCTTTCTTTTGGAGTATTTTTCTTTAGATAATCTATAATTAAAGCTGTTTCTAACTCATCAAACTCATCTTCATCTATCTCTACATCTTCCCAATCAAAATCTTCTCTTAAAATATCTTCTACTTTTAACATAATTTCAACCTCCTATAAGTTTTAAAATCTCTTAAATTTCTCTTTTTTCTAAACTATCTTTAGTTAGACTTTCTAACTTATTCTACTAATAAATTATATAATCTCTCTATCTCTTCTTTCTCTAAAGATTCTACTACCATATATTCTCCATCTATAAAAGAGTATTTATCTTTAGGTAAATTTTCTATAAATTTAAAATAATCTATATCTCCTAACATTTTATAAGAATTTTCATCATCTGGATTTCCATCTATAATTACAAAAACTAATCTCCAAAATTTTACATCTTCATTTTTTACTATACCAAAGTTTTCATACTCAACACTTGGTTTAAAAGGTAGTATTGTCCTTACAGTTTCAGTTAGAGTGTACATTCCAAATATCTCATCATTATTATTTTTATAAAACCTTTGTCTTGCTGAATACGCATCTATATATTGAGTTTTTGTTATAAAGTTACTAAAAGTTTCTACTGGATTTTCAGAATTTTTTATACTCTCTAATAACTCATTATTAAAAGAAATAGGTCTATATATTCCATATAATTTAGAAATCTCACTTCCTTTTTCCTTCAAATTCTCTTCTATACTTTTTATACCATACTCTATATCTTTAATATATGGATAATTTCTAATAGTTGCTAAAGTATATTCCTCTCCATGCTCATTTACTAAATTATTATTTTCTAAAAATTTTCCCAACTTTTCAATAAACTCAAATACTACTTCCCAATCTCCTATACTACAAGGAGTAAAAACTCTTATTCCATAATATCTATTTTCATCACTATATGAAAGTTCAAAACCTCTAGCACTTCTTCCCTCTTCTCCAAGAAGAATACATTCAAAATTTTCTAATTTTTCATTTAAAAACTCTTCTATATTTTCATCAGATTCATCTAAATTATATTGGGAAATAGCTTCCCCTATTTCTAATACTTTTTTTGGAGTTATACTTTCTTTATTGTTTAAATTTTTTATAAAAAAACTTATACTCATATCATCCCCTCCTATCTTTTATGCAAAATTCTAACAACAATCCCAATTATATATTACCTCATCAAAGTTAAGCTCTTTTAAATCTTTCTCTCTTATAAAGAAATTAGCTATTCCACAATCTCCCCACATAATCTCATGTTCATCTGTTCCTTCACTATCTATTTGTAGAAGCAAAATATTATATCCAGCTTTTAAATCTCTTACATCACTTTGGGTAAAATTAGGATAACCTCCTATTTTATGTCCTGCCTCAAATAATTTTTCCCCTATTTCTTTATCTTCTTCTAGTATATCCCATATATCCCAATAATTTAAATATTCTCCATCTTTATATACTTTTAATATCTCTGGATATTTTTCTCTATTTTCAAGATAAAACTTTTTCATTTCTTCATCTACTATCTCTCTAAAATCATCATTACTATCTGAAAAATATCCATCTCTTAATTCAAATTTTAAAGAAAATTCTCCCTCTATTGGAAAATAATTCTCATCCTCTTCATATGGTTTATATTTCTCTAATATCTCTTCCTCTGTTACACTTTTATCTATCTCTTTATAATATACTACCTTATATCCATTTCCTAAAAGGTTATCAAAATCAAGTCCATAAACATCATCATTTAATATCCAAAATTGTAATATTCCCTCTTTCATAGGGTAGATATTATTTTCTGGTAACTCTTCTATATTTATTTGAGCAAGTAGTGTAAATTGTCTATTCTCTTTATCTCTTGGCACTTCCTTATCTTTTGGCAAATATGGTAATCCTCCAAATTTACTTTGAAATAAATTAGGTTTATCATCTGATACTTCTATTTTTATCGTTGGTTTTTTATTCTTTTCTAAAATGTCTAAAACAATTTTTTTAATATCTTCATTAAATCTTAATTCTTCTTCAGTAAATTTTTTCTTTGTCATAAGATTTCCTCCTTTACCAAAATTTTCAGTTATATTTATCATATAGCTTAATATTTTTTATCTTATAATAGAAAATACTATATTTTTTTAGCAAAGTCAACTCTTAATTGAATATATTTACTCATATTTCTTCTCTTTAGGTTTTACAATATAAACTCTTTTTATCTCATCACTATTTAAAATAAAAAGACAAATTGTATCACTATCATAATCAGCATAATTAGAAAATTTTATTTTCCCATTACTACTGATATATCTACTTTTTTTGAGTTCGTCATAGGAGATTTTTTTCTCTGATAAAATATTTTCTATCTCCTCTCCCTCTACAATTTCTGTATAAATTTCAGTTGATTCAATATTATCTATCACTTGAGAGATAATAAAAGTATCTATATCCTCAGTGACTTTTTCCCAAGAGTATAAATCATCATTAGTACTCATATATATTGGTGGATTTTTCAAAGATAAATCTTCCTTTTTTATTCCAGCATTCCATATTCCTTGATTTTCACACCAAAATATAAGGATATTTTCTGTTTTTTGTAAAATTTTCTCTATTTGCTCTTCTGAATACTCATCATCTTCTAAAAATTCTCTCAAACCATCATGGGAAAAATATGTATCTTCCAATTTAAAAAGTTCACTACAAGCTGTATTTATATCTAAATCTCCACATTCATGGTAATAATCTTTTAAAACTCTAGGTAATGTTATTCTCTTTTTTATCTCTGTTCTATTTATCTCTTCCCAACTTATTACATATTTATTTTTGCTTGGACTAAAATATTTTTGTAAAAATTACTACCAAATTTCTCTTTAGAACTGTTATCAGTAAAAACTCCTTTGTTGTCTTTAAATCTATTTATCTTTCCTCTGTATAAAAATTTAACAGTTTTTTCTGCTGATAAATTATATTTTTCCATATTATCCTTCCAACTTATTAAAAATTTTTAAAATAATTATATATGCAAATTAGTCCTAATCCTATTATTACAGAGATAAATATTATAATTGTAAATTTTAAGTTATATCTCAACTCTCTTATAACAAACAAAGTACAACCAACAATCATAAAAATTACAATTATTGAACAGATAAAAGCTACTATATCAAAATCTCTCATTTTTATCACTTACTTTTAATTAAGTTTGTTGATGAAAAGCTGTTACAATTTTACAATTTGGACAAATCTCTATATATAGAGTTCCCTCTGCTGAATCCATTATAGTATCCCAATGAATTTGAGCAAGATATTTCATTTTCTTTCCACACTCTGGACACTCTCTATACTCCCAATCTTGTACCCAACTAGCAAATCCACCTATTGTGCTTACATCATCTCCAAAAGCACCATAAAATAGAGGTTTTTCTTTCATTGAAACAACAAATTTATTATTTACCATTTCATCTATTATATCTTCACTAAAATAGTTCTCTTCTTCTCCCTCATAATCTAGCACTTCACTTGTTCCATCAAGATTGAATTTAGTAGATATTCCCTCACATAAAGTTACACAGTTAGGACAACAACTTACTGTGATTATTCCATCTAATCCTAAAAATGAAAATCTCTCATCTCTACCATCTATCACTAGAATATCTAGCATCTCACCACCACAACGAAGACATTTTTCCCCTCTTCTTCTAGCTATAAAAGTTCTATTCTCATCTTTATTCTCTCCTATTTCAAAAGAGAAACATTTATCATAATTAAGCTTTATATAATTATTTTTACTATCAAAAGTCCAACCACCCTCTTCAGCATATATATCTGAATCTACATAGAGTTTCTTTCTCCAAGGTCTAGGATTTATTTTAAGTTCATATAATATATCTTTTGATTTTTTATCTCCTATCATAGCAAGACATTGTAAAAATCTTCCACCATCATCAGCAGATTTTGTACTCATAATTTTTTCTATTATTTTATCTCTAACCTCTTCACTAGCTTTATAATATAGTTCACTTGGATAATAAATCTCCCTTTCACAGGCTACTTTAGAAATCTCTTCTATATTTACTCCTCTAGTCATTAAATCTTGAAATATATCACACTCATCTGTTTTATAAAACTCATCTTCTGTTGAAGTTTTTAATCTTTCTAGTACTTGGTTTATTTTTTTCTGTATCTCATCTTCTGTCCAATTATTTACTTCCTCTCTATGATGCTTAGCTCTACATCTCCAACAAAGTCCTTCAAATCCTAAAGGTGTTCCACATTCTGGGCATTTATATTTTAAACTCATAACTACCTCCTATAGACTAAAAATCTCTTAATTGATTTTTAAAAAATTTATAATTTTTCTTATAGTTGAAATTTCTTTTTTAAAAAAGTTTCATTTAGAAGATGATTCGTTTCATATTTACCATTATAGAAAACTGCCCAATTATTAAAAATACATGGAAGATTTTTAGCTTTCTCTAAAGTATCTACAATTTTTAAGCTTAATAATATATTATTTCTACTACAATACTCTGTTACTTCTTTAATACAGTTAAGAACATATGGACATTGTAAAGTATAGTATATTGTTAATTCCTTGTTATCTATCTTCATCTCCTTTACTTTTTCAGAAAAATAAGGTTTTTCCCCATTAAAAGATAATGCTAATAATTCATATTCATCTTTTATTACATCTACAGTTTTAAACCCATATTTAAGTAAAAATTTTTTATCCATTAAATATGGTCTCTTCTTTTTTGAACTAAGAATACAAACACCAGATTTTCCCTTTTCTTTTGCATCATTAATACAGTATTCAATCAAAGATTTTGCATACCCCTTACCTTTGAAAGAACCTGATACCCAAAGACAATAAATATATAAATAATTATTTCCATAAATAGGTACCCATGCAGTTTCTAAAGGAGCATATTCAATAAAAACTTTTCCTTTTTCATCAAGTTTACGAAATACATGTCCTTCAATAATTCTTTCTTTTAACCAATTCTTTTTTGCAACTACTCCCATCTGATGTTTTTTATCTGCTCACTCTCTATATTCTCAATTGTTAAATTTATAAACTTTTTATCCATACTTTTCCTCCAATTATCCATACTTTTCCTCCAAGATTTTTTATATTCATATTTACTTAGTATTCTCTAAATCTTATTTTTATATATTTACCTCTCTACAAATTATTTTTTTATCCATTCAAATATACAAATAATCATTATTATTACACCAAATAGTCCTGTAAAAAATCTTATTCCACCTTCTCCAAAAAACTCATATACATTTCTCATAAACCTAGTCGAACCTCTATTATCACATATCCATCTCCATTTAAAAATAGCTCCAAAGAAAAATATTCCTCCTATAATTATTCCAAAAAGATAGGGATATTTCTTTATATAGGGTTCTATTGTTTCCATAAATTTTACATATAAATCACTGATAGGATTATTCATAAATACCTCCTATTCTTGAGAAATTTCTATGTTTCTTGTAATATACATCATTACATAAAGAACTAACATCAATAGAAGAGTTCCTGTCATTAAAGCATACTGTTCCATCTTCAATATAGAATATAATACTGCATAGACTCCTGATAAAAATACCAACATTCCCAAACCATAATTTTTATTTTTAGTTACTGCTTTTATATATAGTGAATTTGGAATAACAACCATCAAAGTGGCTATAATATATGCTAGATTAAAGTTAAAATACTCTGACATTGAAAGTAAAACTAAATAAAATAGTGTCAATGAAAAACCTACTACTCCATATTGAATATAGTGAGTAAATCTTTTGCTAGTCACTTCAAAGATATATACTACAAAAAGACTTAACATCACAAACAACATACTATATTTTACTGCTCTCATCACCTGTCTATAATGGGTAACCCCTTCATATAAGTCTACTCCTATTTTCCCTTCACTAATATCAGAATAATATCCTTCAGCAAAATCCTGTTTATAGTTTCTTACAAAAAATGATACATCCCATTGAGCTTTAAATCCATTTTCATCTATGACTTTAGAACTTGGTAAAATTCCATAAAAGCTTGGAGATTTCCAAGTAGAACTTATTTCAAAGTGATTTTCCTTTCCAAAAGGTAGTATCTCTATCCCACCATTTCCTCTCAGACTGAGCTTAATAGAAAATTTTATCTTATCTTTTTGTAATATATTTTCACTGACAGTTCCAGATATTCCTGTATTTAATAGATGTTGAGTAACTCCTGTTCCCGATTCTAAATAAATATCTTTTCCTTCTACTTTAAACTCCTCCACCTTCATCAAAGATTTTGTATCTGTTATCCCTAAGCCGATTCCTATATTATATGGATTAAGATTAGCTGGAAGTACATCACGTAATTTAGGAAACTCTCCCTCTAATATAATATCTCCACTATATACAGTTGTCTTATATATCCCTCTTTTTCTGACCTCATCTTTTAAATCAACTTTTACATTTAATTTATCTGGAAGTAATATCCAATCTTTCACAACATTTCTCTCTATCTTTTTACCATACTCATCATATTCTACCTTTACATCACTATATGGTATTATTAAAAATGCCCCAGCAATAGTTTGTTTTTCACCCCATTCATTGCCTATTTCCCTTACCATATTTCTATAAGAATACTCTCTCTCGTCTATTATTCTATTTATAAAAAACATTGGTATCTGTAATAAAATAACTAGTATAAAAAGAAAACCAACTTTCCTAACTAATGAATTATTATCTTTTAAACTAATCATAAACCCTCCTTATAATTTTTTACTTTTAACTTTTTAATAGCATTCTCTAAATCTGTAATATTAAATCCCAAAGTACAAGGAATAAAAGAGGTAGCTTCATAAATAACTTTTAAATTCTTACTTCTCTTAGATATTTCTATCTCATCATCTCTCTATAACAATATTAAGTAGTATTTTAACTACTGTTTTATCACCTTATCCTCAATTTTTACTTCACTTTCATAAATTTTTAATATCTCTGGCTTACCATCAATAGGAAACATAAAAGTTGCTTTTACTGCTGATTTTTTTGGTATATTGATATCCTCAACTCCCAATCCAAATACAGCAAAACCATCAGTATCTAAAAGTTGTAAAGATTTTTGTTCATGGAAATTTGTCAATCTTATCATTCTATCTGTTTCATTTTTTAAACCAACTACTACTTTATATCTTCCCTCATCTTTTGTTACTGATAGAACTGAGGGTTTTATATTTTTTTCAAATAGCTCTTTATCATAAATTATTAAAGCTTCATCTATACTTTTACCATCTTGTCTTCCTGTATCTATTCCCTCTTTTACCCCTTTTAAAACATTCTTTCCAGTAGATACCACTCCAGATACTACTGATGATACCACCTCAGTTACAGCTGATTTTTCTTCTGAATATGCTATTGTTGATATTAATAATCCTAAAACTAAAATTGCCTTTTTCATTTTTACCTCCAAATATGCTATAAATTATTAAAAAATTCCCTATTACAATTTTATATACTTGTTACTTGATTTAATATCTCTACCTTATAAGCTCTATTATCTAAATCAAAATATATAGTGATACTCTCCTCACTATTACCTACAATCTTCATAACTGTATATTCTAATGAAGTTTCAAATTCTGGATGATTCCTATAGTTTGTTGGAATATGTTCCCAACCTTCATTTACAGGATAATTTTTTAGTATAATATCAGGTGTTAGTTCTTTTAACTCTATCCCATTTAATTTTATACTAGAATGAGTCTTATCATAGAAAACAACCATAGAATCTACTTCAATTTTTTGGAATGGTTCATCATCTTCATCAATGTTTTGATTTGCTATTGTTACTTCTAAAAGTACTCCATCTTTTTCTAAAAGTCTAATAATTCTTCCCCCCTTAGCAATACTTTTTTTATCTTTAGACAATGACCAGTTTGTTCTCATTTCATAGTAATCTTCTCCAATCAATGGTTTTAAAAAGTACGGCTCTCTATCACTTATCTTCCATCCTTTAGTTATAACCTCTTTCAAGGTGCTAGGAACAGAAAAGTATATATCATTGATTTCAACTTCTAATTTCATTTTATTTTTTTCCTCCATATCTTCTGAAATTACTCTTGAATTATTAGCTCCCACCACAATTATAGGAATAAACAATATAAAATAAATTACAACTATTAAAAATCTCTTTCTCATATCCTATCCACTCCACATATCATATCTTAAGTATAAAACTAGATAAAGCTTCTCTTAGTTTGTTCTTATAATTTCATTTTCATCAATTTCGGTTATAGTTATCTCTTCTTTATTTTCACTAAAGGAAATATCATCAAAATTATTATCAACAGATTCACTTATAATTACTCTATCATCATCTTCATCATAAAGTGTCCCATCTCTATTAAACCTTTTCTCCTCTATAACAATTCCCTCTTTTATTTTAGCTTTTAATTGAGGTGTCCCATCTTCATAATAGATTTCATAAATATCCTCTGGAATATTATCTTTAAACTCCTGTCTTATCCATAAATTTCCATTTTCATAGTAATCCTCTTTTAATCCATTAAGCTCTCCAGATTTATAGTTTACTACTGTTCGTAAGTTTCCTTTTTCTAAATAAAATTTCCACTCTCCATCTTGTAAACTCTCTTTATAACTTCCAGTAAATCTTATATTTCCATTTTCATAATACTCTTTAAACTCTCCATTCATTTCTCCATTTTTATAAATTACCTCTCCTTGAAGAGTTCCATCAGGATAATATACCTTATATTCTCCTTCAAGTATTCCCTCTTTATAATTTGCTGATACTCTTAATTTTCCTGTGGAACTAAAATATTGTTCTGTTAGTCCATCTCTTTCTCCATTTTTAAAATTAGCACTTTCAATTAAGATTCCATCTTCTGTGTACAATTGAAAAAGTCCATTTTGTTTTCCCTCTTTCCAATGTCCCAACTCTTTTATACTATCTTTATAATAGATTACATTTAATCCATTTAACTCCCCATCTTTATAGGAATAAATATTTAAATATAAATCACTTCCACTTTTAACTCTTCCACTAAATAAATTTCCATTCTCATCACATAATTTAAAGTTAATACTTTGAAGTTTATTTTCATTCTCAGCAGGTAAATATCTATAAAAAGAATATCTATTTTGATAAATATAAGTTCCAACTCCTATTCCTAATAATGCTACTATCCCTAATACTATCTTTACTTTCATAGATTTCCTCCTCAATTCTTTCTAACTTTTAAAATACTCCTTTTATAACTTCAAAAAGATATGATATTATTAAAAACACAACTCCTACTCCTATCCAAATATATTCCCTTCCCCTATTAGTTCCATCTTCAGCTATCCAAAATTCTTTAGGATTATTTTTATTTACTAATAATTTATATTCTTTTCCAATTTCAAATTCTATATAATTAACATCTTTTATTTTTTTCATAAATTTTCTAGTAACTTCTGGTATCTCATCAATATCTATATTTTTCAATTTTTCTATTTTTTCTTTACTTTTATAAACTCCCCTATACTCTTCTTCATAAGTTATTCCATCTATGGTATATCTAAAGACAGGAAAATATTTATTTAATGCCGAAGAATAACGATAATCAATAAAAGTTCCTTTTACATAAAAATTTCCCTTTTGAGCTTTATTATATTGAAAAAGGTTAAATACTCCTATAAATATAAGTATCAATCCTATTATTTTAAACATAGTATCACCAACCTAATTTTTACCTTTTTTGTTAAAATACAAAATAAATGTACAATTTATTAAAAAAACCAGTAATAAAATGAAAAACAACTCTTTTCTTTCATTTATATAAAGATATCCCCAAAATCCATCATAATAAGTCCCATCCCAATCAGTAGTAGTTATAGGATGAATATACGAATCTACATATAATATAAGCATACCTACCAATGAAACAATCAATGGAATTATTAGCAACTTTATTTTTGTGGAAAAAATATTTTTCTCCTCTTTCTCTATTTTTATAACATTTCTTTCTTCATCTTCTATTTCATCTTTTAATAAATAATCAATAGTTACATCAAAGAAATAACTAAGTTTTATAATCTTTTTTATCTCTGGAAAAGATTGATTAGATTCCCATTTAGTTATAGTCTGCCTAGAAACATTTAATTCCTCTCCTAGCTCCTCTTGTGTCATTCCTTTCTTTTTTCTCTGAAGCTGAATTTTATCACCAAAGTTCATATTCACCCCTCCTTTTAATAATTTATACTTTCTTTTTTTAAAAAAAGCAACCAACTATATACATACTTTTTTGCAACTACAAGTTTACATTTTAATTTTATCACACTAATATGTCATTTTCAGAACTTTTGAATATTATATTGACAATTAGATTTAAAAGTGATATATTCAAATTAGTAAGAATATTTTATCTTCAGGGCAGGGTGAGGTAACAATTCCCGACCGGTGGTTATAGTCCACGAGAATTTTTTAATTCTGATTTGGTGAAATTCCAAAACCGACAGTATAGTCTGGATGGAAGAAGAAAAGATATACTATTTTTCGTC
>ERZ772877.1388-NODE-1388-length-11283-cov-2.57446_pt1 | contig 11283 bp, 9 predicted proteins | sample MGYA00580583_ERZ772877 | MGnify/ENA primary metagenome ERZ772877 (study PRJEB29015, sample SAMEA2737661) | human gut metagenome | biome: human gut; feature: human-associated habitat; material: faeces | place: China | collected 2012 ... | reverse complement strand
TTTTCCAAAAAACTTTTTGACTGAAGTCCTTTGATTGTAATTTACACAGGAAGTTGCGCAGGAACACAATCTTCAGCCCGTTCATACCACTGAGCCTGTTTCTCCCACATCGTCGCATATTTGCCCGGATGGGACATCAGTTCCTCATGCGCCCCGATATCAACAATCTCGCCGCCATCCATGACTACAATACGATGCGCCAGTTTAGCAGAGCCAAGACGATGGGTTACCACTACCGCACATTTCCCTTTTGCCAGCTGTTCAAACTGCTTGTAAATCTTTGTTTCTTCAATCGGATCGATAGCGGATGTGGGTTCATCCAATACGATGAAACCGTTTACCCGGTACAGCCCGCGGGCGATTGCGATCCGCTGCCACTGCCCTCCGGATAAATCAATTCCGCCGAACTCCGGCGACAGCATGTCATCGAGTTTGATATCGCCCATCTCAAAGTCTGCCTCGGACAGTACGGAATGAATCTTTTCGGCTCCGGCCTCGGCTGAAACATCACTGATAGCCACATTTTCCTTAAGAGTCATTTTATAACGCTGGTATTTTTGGAACACACCCGATACTCCCTTATAAACGGAGGCAGGGGAAGCCACAGCCGTATCCAGTCCGCCGATGAATACTTTACCTTCTGACGGACGGTAAATACCGGTCAGCAGGCGTACAAGCGTACTTTTCCCGGCGCCGTTTTCTCCGACAATGGCAATCGTCTCCCCCTCTGCGATTTCCAACGATACATTCTTTATAGCAGGTTTATCTCTGCCAGGGTAAGTAAAACTGATGTCTTTTGCCGCAACACCTCTGGCAAAATCCGTTTCTCCTTCTGTGCCTGTATGCTCCTGCATATCAAGCAGCCGTATGAAATTGACCACCTTCCCCATATCCCTGTTCATATTGCCGATATGCTGCGTTACAATCTCCTGCATAATGGCAAATATCTGCCCCAGCGCCGCAAACACAGCAGCGAACATCCCGACCGTAATCTCTCCAGACATCGTTGCCCTAAACAGCATGTAGGCCGAAAGGGCCATTCCCACAAATGCTGTAAAATCCAACAAAAGCTGAAGCAATGCCGTTTTCCGCTCCGCTTTCCATACCTTTTCCGTCAGCAGTTTCATGGTATCTTCAAATAAATGATAGAAGAAGGAAAATGCGCCCAGGATACGGGTTTCCTTAAAATACTCCCTGTCGCAGATCGCTTTTTGATAATACTCATATTCCCGCCTGAGCGGAGCGCTCTGTTCTTCCAGCCTGGTAAATACCCGTACATTGACGGCCTGTGCCGACAGAGCAGGGATAAATGCAAGAAGCAGCGTTATGATCAGCATAGGTTTCAGCCGGAACAGGTATACTCCGATTGACAAAAAATAAACCCCGTAAAAACTCACGCAGACAAATACAATCATGCAGAACATGGTAATTGCCCGGATGCCTTCCCTCGCTTTGTTAAGATCATCCAGGAAATCGGTATCCTCAAAATATACAGGATCGATACGCCTGAGCTTTTTGTGAATCAATGCGGTCAGCCTTCCGGAGGATTTCGGCAGAAGGATGCCGATCCCATGAAAATTCTGAACACCATTAATGATCTGCTGCCCAAACGTAACCGCCGCCAACAGGAGCAGGGGAATCACACAATCCCAAAAACCTGCTTTTCCGGCAGCTGCTTTGGAAATCACATCAAAAAGACGTTGTGTTGCCACTACTGCCAGCGTGAACGACAGTCCATTCATGATTCCCAGCGTATTCTCAATCAAACAGTTCCATGGCGCAGACTTAAACTGTATAGGGATAATCCGCAGTATGACTGTTACTAAATTATACTTTTTCTTTTCCGCACTCATTGATACCACTCCCTCTGCGTCTCAAACATCTCTGCATACCGCCCTTTTTGGGCCATCAGCGCTTCATGTGTCCCCCGCTCTGTAACTTTTCCCGCATCAATGACCAGTATTTCATCTGCCAGCTTGGTAGAACCGAGACGATGGCTGATAAACACAGTCGTCTTCCCATCCATCAGTTTCTCAAATTTACTGTAAAGCAAGCTCTCACTGATAGGGTCAAGCGCCGATGTCGGCTCGTCAAGAATTCTGACAGGTGCCTGGCTGACAAGCGATCTCGCAATCGCAACACGCTGCCACTGCCCGCCCGAAATATCCTGTCCATCCTTCAGAATTTTCCCCAGCGGCGTATCGATACCATCCCTTAGCCTGTCAATGGCTTCGTCCAGCCCGGCCAGATGAGCCGCTTCTCTTTCTTTTCCTTTTGTATGTATATTGCCGAGCGCTATGTTATCCTTCATTCCAATATAATATTTGGCAAAATCCTGATACACGACGGAAAACATCGCTTTCACCGCACCGGCGGAATACTCTCTCAGCTCTGTCCCATTTATCAGTATTTCCCCTTCATATTCCGGATACAGTCCGGTTAACAGCTTGGTAATCGTTGTCTTTCCCGCACCGTTTTTACCGACAAAAGCATAATGACGTCCGGCTTCCAGCTTAAAGGACAATCCGTCAAGAATATATCTGTCTCCACTGGGATATCGGAAGCGCACATTACGGAACTCCAGCAAATCAATGGCTATCGGTTCAGTATCCGGTTCCGTCAATGCATCCTTCTCTTCGCTCAGCGAAACAAATGCGGTCAAATCCTTCATATATTCGCCCACCCGCGAAATATTCTCAAGGGAACGCGACATCTGGAAGCCCAATTTTTGTATCATACCGAACACAGCGCTTATGATACCCATAAACATACCTGCTGTCATCTGTCCATGCACCACCGGCCCAATCAATGTCAGCGCCACCAGCAGTGAAATCAGAGCCAGAATCATGCTGGAACCTTTTGTAATCAGGAACATTTTAGCCGTAACCTTAACCTGTATTTTTCTGCCCGCCTCATACTGCTCCTGCCACTTACGGTTAACCTCGTCACTGTAATCAAACAACGTACGCTCGTCCACATTATCCCGCCCGGTCAGCACTTCTCCCAGATAATCGGTACGCCTGTTGAATTTTTCCGCTTCACACTCAGCCTGATAATTCTTTTTTCCAGCACGCATCGATACCCAGAACATAGGCACCGAAAAGGCTAGAATGATCAATGCGGCCCACCACACCTGTGTCACAATCAAAAGAAAAACTGAGGAAACAGATACTATAATCTGAATGAACTGTATAAAGGCATCCACCCCATCCATGATCGATTTCACAGGATCCCTGGTTACACGTGAGATCAATTCCCAACTCTCAGCATTCTCAATATGCTTATATTCAAATGCCGCATAAACCTTAATTAAAGACGGCTTTAATTTCCGCTGAAGCTTCACACTGACCCTGGCGCCGGCCAGCTTCGCAACCGCTCCAATTGTATTAACCACTCCCAGCGCGGCAAGCAATAAAACCTGCGGCAGATAGATATCGTTCTGCGGCCGCACATTATTAAGTATTTCAGCCGCCGTGTCCACAAAATTGGCCGTAGCCACAGCCATCACCGCTGTCTGCATTATAGACTGCGTAACTGACAGCAAAAATTTCAATACCGTACAGACAGGAGACGCCTTCAGCGCCAGAATCAGTACATCATATGATTTGTACTCCTTTTTAGCTAATGGCATCTTAACTACCTCATCCCTAACTTTTTACTTTAAATACCACGAACCCCATCTCCATGGCCTGTACTTTTCCGATTATCGTATTTCCATTTATTTATATTAACATATCCTTATAAATACTTCTATTAATACTTTTGTGTAGATTCCGACCGTGTAAATTCCACCAGGCCCTGAATGCCGCAGATAAAAAATGAATACCATCTGAGCCAGGAGACTTTCCCGCAGGCTGCACCCGCTCCCGAGGTCCGTCTTGTTTTCACAACTTCCCTTTGCTATAATAAAAGGAAATACGCGCAGACATTTCGCAGATGTCTCACTTTTACACGGGAGGAAACAAGGAAATGGCCGATAATCAGAAAACACAATTATTTGAGGAGATGCCGATCCCAAAGGCCGTAATGCAATTGTCGATTCCCACCGTACTCAGCTCACTGGTCATGGTAATCTATAACCTGGCCGACACTTACTTTGTAGGAATGCTAAACAACCCTGTACAAAATGCGGCGGTAACACTGGCAGCCCCGGTTCTCCTGGCCTTCAACGCCGTCAATAACCTCTTCGGCGTCGGAAGCTCCAGCATGATGAGCCGGGCGCTGGGACGCAAAGACTACGATACCGTCAGCCGAAGCTCCGCCTTCGGCTTTTACTGCTCACTGCTTTCCGGTTTCTTATTCTCCTTCTTATGCTTTGCTCTTCAAAATCCCCTGCTCACCGTCCTTGGGGCAGATTCCAATACAGCGGAAGCGACACTGGGCTATCTGCGCTGGACAGTCATATGCGGAGCCGCCCCCGCCATTTTGAACGTGGTAATGGCCTATATGGTCCGTGCGGAGGGCGCCTCACTCCACGCCAGCCTCGGCACCATGAGCGGATGCCTCCTAAACATAATTCTTGACCCCATTTTCATTCTCCCCTGGGGCCTTAACATGGGAGCCGCAGGAGCCGGCCTTGCCACCTTCCTCTCAAACTGCGTTGCATGCTGCTATTTCTTCATCCTGCTGTACGTACGCAGAAAAACCACCGTAGTATGCATCTCCCCCAAAAAATTCGGCTTCCGAAAAGGAATCGTACTGGGAATCTGCGGCGTCGGAATCCCCGCCTCCATCCAAAACCTGCTCAACGTAACTGGTATGACCATCTTAAACAACTTCACCTCCCCCTTCGGCCCCCATGCCGTAGCCGCCATGGGCATCGCCCAGAAAGTAAATATGGTCCCCCTCCAGGTAGCCATAGGATTTTCCCAGGGTGTCATGCCCCTGATCAGCTACAACTATGCCAGCAACAACCGAAAACGCATGAAAGATTCCATCATGTTCACAATCAAAACCATTGTCCCCCTGATGGCAGCCGTCCTGATCCTCTTCACCGTCGGAGCCGGCCCCATCATCAATTCCTTTATGAAAAATGCGGATGTTATCGCCTTCGGAACACGATTCCTCCGCGGCTTCTGCCTCTGCCTTCCTTTCCTCTGCATGGATTTTATCGCCGTAGGCGTATTCCAGGCCGTAGGCCACGGCCGCTCCGCACTGGCATTTGCCATCCTCCGCAAAATCCTCCTCGAAATACCCGCCCTGTACATACTGAACTTCCTCTTCCCACTATACGGCCTCCCCTATGCCCAGTTCGTCGCCGAACTCGTCCTCTCCATCGCATCAGTCATCATGCTCAACCGCATCTTCAAATCCGGAGAAACCCCCGCTGAGGCATAGTTCCCTGCACCTAATTAATCCCTTTAATACCTTCCTCCCTTCATCTAAAAAAGTCAGGAGCTGCCGTCTGCTGTCCGCGCCCTGTGTCTCGGTCTTCGTTCCCCAGTGTGCGGCGGCGTTCCGGGCCCGGAGGGAAATATCTCAGCCACAGATCCTTTCTGCGTCATGGAGATGAGACCAGGCAAATGGGACAGCCCCACCTGTCCCATTTGCCGCCCTCGGGCTCATCGCAATGCCCGACGCGGCAGGACCTGCGGCTGAGATATTTCCCTCCGGGCCCGGAACGCCGCCGCACACTGGGGAGCGAAGACCGAGACACAGGATGCCAGACAGCAGACGGCAGCTCCTGACTTTTTGTTCTCCCCCCGCCGCAAGATCTTCTTCCCTTTTTCTAAAGAAAACCTTAAGACTTTTTATTTTCTTTTTCTAAAATGTACACATTCCCGTCACAAATTTCCTGTATTATAATCTCAGATAGTTAAACAACTCAAAACTATCTCCCCCCTCATAAGAAAACGAAAAGCTGTCAGTACGGTATATGCCGCTGGCAGCTTTTTCGTTTTCTATTCTCATGTCAGAATCCCGGACTTCCTGTCTAATCCGCTTCTCCTGCCGCTTTTATCAGCTTACTTCTTACCTCCTTTTCCTCAATCAGCCTGTCCCTGGTGGCCTTCATCCCGTAATCCATAGCCGAGAACACAAGAATATCCGGTTTCTGTCCGGCATTCCGGTATAAACCTTCCAGTGTATGCAAAGCGCATTCCAACCCGTGTCCCGGATTTCCTATGAGAAGAATCCGGGTCTTTTTCCAGAACCGCCTTTCCTCCGCCTCTTCATGAAGCCTGGGGGAAAGGCGTTCCAGCAGACGGTAAAAAGCCGACGGCAGATTTCCATTATATAAAGGCATCACAAAAAAGTACTCCTCTTCTCTGTCCATCCATGCCATCAGTTCAGAAAAGCTATCCTTTTTCAAACAGCTTCCCTGTATGCATTCATAGGAACAGGGGCCGCAGCCGTCAAAGGCAAAATCATGAATCCATTTTACCACAAACCTCTGTTTCGTCTGCTGTTTGAGGAACTGAAGGAAATCCCCGCAGTTACCGTCCTTTCTGGAACTGAAATTTAATCCAAGCATATCTGTTTCTTCCCTTCCCTTAACCATTGTACCGTATCCTTTATCGTCTGCATCAGATCACGCGGACTGTAGCCCAGCTCTTTTGTTGCCTTATCGTGGGAAAAACGGTCATTGCTTTTAAGCGTATAGAGGGAATATCTGGTATACAGCGGACGTTTCTTCCTGCATTTCGCATAACCGGCAAGAAGAGGGGCCGCGGCCCTGGCCATCCACATGGGAAGCACCGGCACACTCCTGCATTTACAGACCTTCCGGGCCATAGCCAGCACCTCCTTGATTTCGTAATGACGGTTGGAAAGAATATAGCATTCCCCTTTCCTTCCTTTGGAAGCAGCCAGGAGGCAGCCCTTTGCCACGTCCCTCACATCCACGAAATCATAACCGCCCTTTACGCATGCCGGAAGCCGCCCCATAATATAATCATTTACCAGCTGTACCAGATAATTTCCCGTACCGCCGAAAGGCCCCAATATACCGGATGGATGGACTACCACCGCATCCAGGCCCAGCTTAACCAGGGCCATGACCGCCCTGGTGGCTTCCGCCTTGGTTTTGGCATATCCTCCCGTAACCGTTTTTGCCGAAAATTCCGTAACCTCTTTCATCACGCCGTAATCCCCATTTTCCGGGATCGCATGGACGGAACTGACATAGACAAATCTTTTTACCTGTTTTTCCAGGCTGAGCCCGGCAATTGTTTTCGTTCCGTTTACATTCACATCATATACCAGGGGTGTCACCTTCCCTGAAATATCGATAATTCCGGCGGTATGGATCACAGTCACTTCCATATCGTCTGTATTTTCAAAAAGCGGCAGCAGCGTTTCCCTTCTGCGCACATCCCTCTGTAATAAACCACATTTCCCCGATTCACACCCTCTTCACCAGGCAGAATCAGCCCCCTCACCAGACAATCTTCCTGCTCCAGCATACGGACGACAGTACCCCCCAGATGTCCGTCCGCGCCGGTAACGATATACATTTTTTTCATGGCGAACCTCCTGATCCGGAGCAATTTATTTCGCAGCTGTCCAGTACCTCCACAGTTGCTTTGTTCTCAATATAATTATAGCAATATCCCTTTTCCTCCTCAATAATCAGATATCCTCTCCCTGTTATCCTAATGAACAGATCATGGAAAAATGTTGATCGTACGATTTCTTTAATGAATTATAAAGAAACACTTTATAAATTTTATTTCATTTTTTGAAAATGGACATATTCCTGTCACAATTTCCGGTTATGATATATTTTAGATAGATGAACAACACCTATCTCCCCCCTCATAAAAGATAAGATAAAAAGGCCCCTGATATCAGGAGCCTTTTTATCTTGTCTTTTTAAATTTTTCTCAGGAGCATCACATCTGCTAAATTTCCTCAATATGAATATCCCGAAGTATCTCCTCCGCCAGCTTCAGAGGAACGTTACCGCTTTCCAATGTCGTGGCGTTGGCCGCCGAAACAGCCGCAGCCTTTCGGAGCATTTCCTCTATATCCGCGCCGGATGTCATGGACATCGCAAGAGAGGCCACCACGCTGTCCCCGCAGCCCACCGTATTCAGTGCGGTTACTCTGGGTACCCTTGCATACAGGCATCTTCCCTTACCCGCCAGCAGCAGCCCTTTATCCCCCAGAGAAACAATTACAAGACCCACCCCATCGGAAAGAAGGACTGAGGATGCATCTTTTATGTCATTCATATCCTGCAGCCTGCGGCCGATAATATATTCCAGTTCCTTTCTGTTGGGCTTGACAACGGAAGGCGCCGCCTTTACGCCCTCTTTCAGAAGTTCACCGCTGGTATCCAGAATCACCTGTTTTCCCATGGAGGAAGCGCTCCGGATAAGCCTGGCATAAATATCTGTGGGAATCCCCGGCGCCGCGCTGCCGGAAAGTATGACCAGTCCGCTTTCTTCCGCCAATGAGGCAAACTTCTGCATGAATTCCTTCAGCTGTGTGTCACTGATGTGCGGACCCGGCTCCAGTATTTCTGTCACATAACCGTTATCAGCCACAATATTCATGCTGGTCCTGGTTTCTCCATCCACCTGCACAAAAGCGCTGCGGATTTTCAGCCTGTCCAGCTGGTCTTCCATCCACCTTCCCTGATAGCCTCCCAAAAAACCGGTTGCCGTCACTTCGTAATCATACTGACGGAGTATTTTACTCACATTTATTCCCTTGCCGCCCGGTATATTATCAACGGAACGCATCCGGTTCACTCTTCCGGGGAAAAGCTCACCTGTTCTGTATGTCTTATCAACTGCCGGATTCAGCGTCACTGTTAAAATCATAAATAGTCCCCTGTTCTATCGTTACCGTTCTGTCTACTACTATATTTTCTTTACCTTTATATTTTATCATATTACTGATACTGCTGCATCACCAATTGAAGTTTGGTATTCCCCTGGTAGGTATTGATGGATGGATAATACGTGACCGACAGCCGGATATCCTGGCTTTTTCCCAGATAAAGCCGTTCCACCGCTTCCTGGCCGAACTTCTTTTTCATATAGTCGTTCATGGGTTCGGGATCTCCGAAGGCCATCATTTCCCATTTGTTCCGGCAATCATCCAGCACGGTGAAACGTATGGCATTCCCGTTTTTCCCCAGAATCCTGGCCGACAAGAAGGTCAAATCCTTATGGGCAAAAACAGGCTTGGGATTCCCGTTTCCGAAAGGCTCCAGAAGCTCCAGTTCCTTTACGAATTCCATGGAAACGTGGGATACCGGCATGGGAACATCTATATGGATCCGTTCCTCCATATCGCTCTCCGTCAACGTGCATACCTCGTTGATCTCCCTGCGGAAATCCTCAACATCATTTTCCTCCAGGGAGAGTCCCGCCGCCATTTTGTGGCCGCCGTACTTGGTGAAAAGATGCCTGACTCTGGTCATTTCCTCATACATATGATAGGCCTCTATGGAACGGCCGCTGCCTTTTACGCCTTCTTCTCCCCTGGTCAGCACAAATACCGGCTTATAGTATTTTTCCCTTATTCTGCCTGCAATTATACCTGCAAGGCTTTCATGGCAGTCAGGAAGGTAGATTACCAGCACCCGATCCTGCATGAGCCCGTTCTCTTCCACGGAACGTACAGCCTGTTTCACATAAATATCAGTCATTTCCTTACGGCTGTCATTCAGCTGCTTCAAATCAGAGGCGATGCGGACGGCTTCCGCCCGATCTTCCTCCTCCAGAAGCTGCAGAGCCCTGACCGCTGTATCCAGGCGCCCCGTGGCGTTCAGACAGGGGCCCATAACAAAACCGATATGATAAGCGGACAGTTTTCCCTTATCTATGCCATTTACCTCCATCAGTGCCCTCAGTCCCTGGTTGGAGGTGTTTTTCATATGGGACAGCCCGAATTTTACAATAACCCTGTTTTCATCCAAAAGCTCCATAACGTCACATACCGTGGCAAAAGCGGCCATTTCCAGAAGCTCTTCCAGAAGAGGCTTTTCCTTCTGTGTAAGCTCCAGCCTCCGGTAAAGGGCTTCCATTACCTTATAGGCCACCACCGCGCCGCAAATCCCTTTATAAGGATATGCATCCCCTTCCTGCTTGGGATCAATCACCGCATCGGCAGGAGGCAGTATGTATTTCCGTTCCCCATCTGTTTCCTCATAAGGAACCTCATGGTGATCGGTCACAATCACCGTCATCCCTTTTTCCTTAGCCAGCCTTATCTGGGGTTCTGCCGCGATGCCGTTGTCACAGGTAATGATAGTATCTATCCCTGACTGGAAGGCATCCTCCACCAGATGCTCATTCAGACCGTAACCATCCTTCATGCGGTGAGGTATCGCCGTGTCCGCAGCAGCGCCCGCCTGCAGCAGTCCTTTATGAAGAATAAAGGTAGAGCAGATTCCGTCCGCATCATAATCCCCGATGATCCGGATCGGTTTCCGCCGGCTGATTTTATCCAGCAGGATTTCCACCGTACGGTCCATGTCCTTAAGAAGGCCGGGATCATACATATCCTCTATGGTTCCCTGAAGATATTTGCGGATTTCTTCCTCTTCAATAATATCTCTGTTGCGGATAATCCTGGCCAGCACCGGGCTTATGCCGAACGTTTCCCCTATTTTTGTAAAGTCCGCCCTTTTGGCTGTGACAAACCATTTTGCCATATTTTAACTCCTTTGTATCTGCAGCAGCATAAAATGATGTCTGTCCATTTTTTCACACAATCCATACGCAAGCTGACGCGGTAAAAAAGCGTCCTGGCTGAGCAGAACGCTTTTTCATCAGTTAACTTTTATCTGGACTTTGCTTTTACTACCGCTCCCTTGGTTTTTCCTTTGATTTTCGTACGAAGAACAAACCACAAAGCGCCTGTAATACATACGGAAGAATAGGTTCCGCAGATAATACCAACCATCAGAGGCAGCGCGAATTCACGGATAGAGCTTACACCCAGAATATACAGCACGGCAACCATAATGAAGGTTGTCAGGGAGGTGAAAATACTTCTGGTGAGTGTCTGGGTAATACTCTTGTTTACCAGACCCGACAGATCGCTTCTGCCCGCTTTCCTAATATTTTCACGGATACGGTCAAAGATAACAATGGTAGCATTAATGGAATAACCTACAATAGTAAGCATACATGCTATAAAGGTACTGCCTACCGATACACGCACTGCCGCATAGAACGCCAGTACCACCAGTACGTCATGAATCAATGCCGCAACGGCGCTGGCGCCAAAGCGGATATCCTTGAAACGGAACCAGATATATATCAGCATACATACGGTGGCAATGACTACTGCGATGACCGCTTCTCTTCTCATTTCCCCGCTGAT
>ERZ772877.1369-NODE-1369-length-11375-cov-2.50327_pt1 | contig 11375 bp, 10 predicted proteins | sample MGYA00580583_ERZ772877 | MGnify/ENA primary metagenome ERZ772877 (study PRJEB29015, sample SAMEA2737661) | human gut metagenome | biome: human gut; feature: human-associated habitat; material: faeces | place: China | collected 2012 ... | reverse complement strand
CCGACGAAGCACATCGTCATCACCTGCGCAGATCAATCCTAATACCAAGGATACCTCGAAGGCAGGGACTGTCTTATTACAGAATATTTCCAATACCCAATCCAATGTCAAAGGGCGAGGGGAAACGCTCCATTCCAGTTCCATTCCTTGTCCTTTACAAAGCGCTATATGCGCATCAGCAGCCACCGCTGTTAGTGCTCTCGCATCACACTGAGATAAAAGCCGAATAAGATATCACCGACATTAATCGCTATAGGCACACCATACAAAGCATTTATCGTTGGTTTACCGTACCGCTCCTTATCATTATCTTGTATGTCATCATGCACTAAAGAGGCTTTATGGAAACATTCCACCGCAATAGCGGCCCGCTGTACATCGTCCGGAACCTCAGCCCCCCCGGTCAAAGCCAGATAAGTAGCCGCCAATAAATAAGGACGCCATCGCTTGCCTTCACCGCCCATCCATTCTAAGGCGACCGAAGAGGTTTGGTCTTTAGCCGGAGAGAAATGGCCTGCTAAATTCTCTTTCGAGAACCATCTTTTCAAATCCGCTCGTAATCCATCATAATCCAACAGCCTAGCCTCATTATCCGAGCGCATCCCCATCATACGAACCACATATTCATAATCAACATGGGTATCCTTACATCCGGACGTATTTAGGGGTATAGCCAAGCCCGGAACAGCATTACTGATAAGCAAGGGAAAAGCTTTTTCTAAGGAATCCAAGCAACTTACCCCGATCACTGAATCAACTACCCGATTCTGTATCAAGCCTACCACGGAAGTAAAACCTTCCGCGACAATACTCATTATGCCCAGACTTTCCGCTTTATCTTGAAGATCGGGAATCGAACAATGACTACATCGATGGCATAAAAGACCTAATTCATCAATTTCCGCCTGGCATTTAGCAGAATTACTCAAACACTTAGGTAGTAGTAATACACGTCTCTCATAGGGAATGGAAGCGACCGTTTCCTTCCATACTTGATTATGGATCTCTACCATCAGCCACCCTCTTACCTCTACGTCTAGTGCATACTCACGAATCAATTGATCCGCGAAGTTCGACAAATCGTCCAAGGACAGTGGGGGCTGGATCGTTAAATCGTCCACAAATGCTTGAATTCGATTACGCAATTCATCCCGTTCAGCATAAGATGCCGGTATGTTATGTATCAGTTTGTTTTCCATGCGTACTCAAAGATTAACCGTAAGCTCCAAATCCAAAAAAGTATTTCTTCTTCAAGAGTCTGTAAAAAACATTCTGCTCGGGAATCTCCTCCCCTTCCATATCATGACCGGGAACCGGGTTCATTTTCTGATATTCCTCCCTTACCGTACCCCGAGCCGTAGTATCTATCGCACCCTGTTGTTCCAAGAATCTCCACATTTTTCCGGGATCTTCCAAAAGAATACAGCCCCTGGATGTCTCGGCTGTCATTTTCCGCAGATCCGCCAAAAACCTTGAATCACGGAATAGCTCCACCAAGTTTGAGGCATCCCCATTAATAAAGTCCCTAGCCATCTGTAAAGGCGGGCAAAACTCGACCGCCCCCGACGGAGATATATGATGGCTCATACCCGTCGCCGCCGGACATAGGGCTTTTCCCTTATCATCCCAATAAGTATCGATAATAAACAAGGGCGCATCCCTCCGTTGCTCGACAATAAACCGACGGAAATCCCTAATTTGCTCCTTAGTCAACGCATTCTCCACATTAGGAACCGCTCCCACCGGACGATAGATATAATACCACAAATAGAGCGCACCCTCCCTAGCCATCCGTTCGATATGGGCCCGACTCACCAAATCCTCATAATTACTCCGGCATATACTGGCAGCTACACCGAAAATCAAACGGGCTTTCCGACAGGCACGCACTCCACGGATCGTACGATCCAATACGCCATCTTTCCCACGGCGGATATCGCTCTCGTCTTTCAATCCTTCGATACTGATCAGAGGAGTAACATTTCCCATCTTTTTTAAGCGAAAGGCCACCTCTTCTGTCAGCAAAGTAGCGTTGGTAAACAATTGGAAGTAGCAGTCCGAATGTTTCTCCATGGTTTCCAACAGACCTTTATACATCAAAGGCTCTCCTCCCAGTATCCCGAAAAAATAAGAACCTTGTCTTTTACTTTCGGTTATAATACCATTCAATTGGGCTATAGAGAGGGCTTTCCTGCCACCGGCAGAGACCCAACAACCGCTACAACTCAAATTACAACTCTCCGTGATGGATATCATCACGAATGCGGGGAAAAACGGAGCGCCTAATGCTTGTCGCTTCTCAAATGCGGCCATGTTCCGAAAATTACGCCAACCGAAATTGTACATGAACTTCCATATCAGACGAGGCGAACATTCCTTGAATATCCGTGAAGAGGTCCTTGCAGTCGCTATGTATTCGTTAAATCTCATTGATTATCTTTTTTCAAGAAAGAGACACCGGCTCTTCGTTGTGCCAAACGTGCCCGAAGTGTATCCGCATAAACCGTTTTCGCATCGATGGAAACCGCCAATTCCTCATCCTTCAAACCCCCATTGATCGGAGATTTCTCATATTTGGGAAATATAATCGCTTTATTCGGGCACATCCGGGCACAAGCCGGACAATTATTCTTACAATTCTGGGGCTGTTTTACAGTTACGACACCGTCTTCTATCGTATAAACACCGAACAGGCAGAAGTCATGGCATTTACCGCAGTCCGTACAACGTTCTTTATCCAATGTAGGATACCAAGCATCGACACCAATCTTGACCGGAAAAGAAGATACCGACTGGCGAATAACCTCCTCTTCCTCCATTTCTACGGGACTAACCTCATATGCGAATCCGAAAGAATCCAAAATCGCTTCCATACCCTCATTCCGGATATCCAATACACGAGAAGTTTCCATTCCCACGGAAGCGAAAAGGGAACGGATCGCCCTCGGATAGCAAGCGATAATCGTGGATGAGGCGACATCCGGCAAATCCGATGTTCTCTCCCTCACTTTCTCACATAGATCAGGCTCTACTACCACATCATATCCTTCTTGCCTTAAAAAGGCCGCCACCTTTACCACTTTCTCCTTATCTATAAAAGAGCGGGAGGCACAAGTACAAATCGTAACTCTATTATTATATAGCATTTCCATCAAGTATTATTATTCGTCTTTCGCAATATTACAAACAATATCCAAACACTAGTACAGCATCCGGCGCAAGGCGAAAAATTGAGTACTTATCACGAAAAAAGGCGATTTCCGTACCATACAGAAACCGCCTTCTTGTCAACATCACATCAAGCTAAGGTTACACTCATTTATTATCAGCCAAGTAAATATCCGTAAATGTCACAGCGCCAGTTAATCGGTTATTATTATTAGTAACATTCAACAATGTGACATACTTACGATACTGATTATCGCTCAAAGCACTTTTCATCAATTTCAGATTTCCATAAACAGCTTTCTGCAATCGCTCCTCCTGACGTTTCGTGTCTCTACTCAAGCTTTCCTTTTGTTGTCCTTTAAAATATTCATTAATGTCATATACCTCATCCATCTGAGATGGGGTCAAATCCAAGTAAGAACTTAATTTGCCGAACTCTACCGCAAACGGTTCTTTATTACCATTTTCATTCACACATTGCGCTTTCGCAAAACTTACTGTAGCACTAATACCTAAAATCGCTACTGCCATAAATAACTTTCTCATAATACCTAAAATTTACCTATTAAAAAATCAATAACATAACAAAACAACCAACCAATCCTAATCAAGATAGCCTAAACATTCTTTCGACTTCAGACCAATCCTTTTACCAAACCATTAACCTATTCTATAGTATGATAACTTTGAGAAATATCAACTTACATATCATCAATACATCTCTTTGTTTCTGTTACAAAGATGGTGAATTATATAATAGATAGTTTCTAGTTTATGACGAAAGGGAAAAAAACGGGATTCAACACGAAAACAGCAAAAAAATGCCGATTCTTAATGAACCGGCATTGATATTAAGTACTATTCTTGACTGACTATCCAAGACTTAAACTCGGATGCTTTATTTTTACTAATATAAATTCGCTCAGGGACTTCTATATCGAGAGTGACTAATAAACGGCTATCAAACCAAATCGTAATATCCTTTACACTGTCACGGGAAATTATAAACTGTTTATTCGCACGAATAAACTCCGCCGGATTCAACGAAGATATAATTTGTTCCAATGTTTTAGCATACGGATACGAACCTCCATTCCTTAAATAAATATAAGTATTCTTATCCGCCGTATAGAAACAAGATACCTCATTCAAACCAATAGGCAATAGTTTATCCTTGACAGGTATCAACAATTTATCCTTATATTTCGGGCTTAAAGACAATTGCGTTAATTGAGATAAATAGTGTAAGACATCCTGTTGGTTCCATCTACTGAATTTCTCTAATGAGCGGTTTAGTTCCTCTGGTTTTACGGGTTTTAATAGATAGTCTATACTATTCACCTTAAACGCATCAATCGCATACTGGTCGTACGCTGTCGTAAAAATAATCGGAGTCTCCACCTCTATCTGATCAAAGATCGCGAAAGCGGAACCATCCGACAAATGAATATCCATAAATAGCAAATCCGGTTTCGGATTGGCTTGCAGCCAACGAACCGTTTGCCGGACACTCTCCGTATTCCCCATTATCTCTATGGAAGAATCCAAGCTCAGTATCATATCTGCCAAATTCTCATAGGCGGCAGTCTCGTCTTCTACGATCAATATTTTCATATAGCATTATTTTAAAGGAAGATAGACCTTGAACATTTGTTCATCTGATTCTACCCTTATTTGTTTATCCATTAACAGTAAAAAACGGTTTTCCAAATTCTTTAGTCCAGTCCCATTTGTATCGGGAGGTGTCAACTTTGGATAAATAGGGTTCGTAACGACTAATTCCATTCGCTCATTCAACTCTATCCGTATATCCATTCGATGATCACTATCAATAATATTATGTACGGTAGCATTCTCCACCAAAGGAAGCAAAGAAAGAACCGGTATCCGCAAATTCCACTTATCTTCGGGAATGTCGATCGTAAAAGTCAGCTTATTGGCAAAACGCACCTCCATCACATGGCGGAAAGCCTCAATGAACATCAATTCCTCTTTCAAGGCAACCAACCCTCTTTTATCACTCTGTAAGATATAACGGAAAATATCAGATAACTTTGTCACATAAGATAACGTATGCTCATCGTTCTTTTTCCGGATCAAGGAGGAGATCCCATTCAAGGCATTGAAAAAGAAATGAGGATTTATTTGGTTAGCCAAAGCATCGCACCGACTCTGCAAACTCTCGATGCGCAACTTCTCTATCTCTTGCTCTTTTTCCCGTTGCTTGGTGAAAAGCATCGATATATATCCGATAAAGGTACACAACAGACAAAGTAACAAAGAACTGGAAGATCAAGATACTTCCCATGCAATCCGTCTTACGAGTACAAAATGAGATCCCGAAAGATATCGTCGCATAAAACAGATAAGCGATAAAGGAAAACAAGAAATTCTTCCATAACCGTTTCGTAAACAATGATGTCTGGAGCTTACCCAGATTATAGCGAAGCAACAGATAGATGAACGTCAAGAAAAATAGAAAACGATACGTGAAAAACGCAAAGAACCCAAAGTACTCGGACTTGCTCAGAAAACTCAACTCCCAAGGTATCCACGCAATATTCGTATAGATAATAAAGATTGCGCTAATCAAGCTGACCAGCGGGAGCTTACGTGAAATAGATGTCTCAAATGAACTCATAAATATCCTATAGTTTTTCAAAATACAAAGTAACATCAATTTTTCACGACTTCTCTCATTGTTTGAAGCAAAACGAAAAAAAGAAGATTGAAAACGAAAAAGCAACCTGCTATCCAACAGGAATCTTTAATACCTGACCCGGACGTATATCAGGACTAGACAAACCATTCGCTTTCTGTAAAGCCGCCGTACTAACCCCCGGATACTTTTTCGAGATAGAATACAAGGAATCTCCGGATCGTACCTTGTAAGACACAAAGCCTTTCTGGTCCGTGGCAGATGAGGGCTGGGTTATCTTTTTAGCCGAGGCTGAAGCGGTAGAAGACCTCTCCGCAGGTTTCGCTGTCGTTTTAGTCGAAGCCGAGGCAAAAGCGACACCCCCATTATCTACATATAATCTTAACCGTTTTCCTTTCGCTACCCGGTTGGAGCCTAGCCCGTTCCATTTACGGATATCTTTCGCTGTCACTCCATAGCGATTAGCGATCGTATAAAGATTCTCACCACTCAATACCACGTGGGTGATTTTTTCCCGGGTCGCACCACTTGGTAAAGAGCCATTAGAGTTATTCGCGGAAATGCAATTCGCCAACAGTTCCTCGATCCGATGCGTATAGACCGTATCTTCTTTATCAATAAAAGCATAGGTTTCTGCCGCAGGTAGTTTCAAGACCGAAGGGCGGGTATTACCCGGAACGATGTCTCTTTTATATTGTGGATTTAACGCACGCAACGTCTCAATATCTACTTGCAATAGATCCGATACTTGCTGCAAATGTAGGGCATTATTCACCATGACCGTATCCGTGGCTAGCGGCAAGCTGGTTTGCATCGGACAGATGTTATGCTCGCAATAATAATTCATGACGTAATTGGCGGCGATAAATAAGGGGACGTATGAACGAGTCTCTTTCGGTAAATAAGGGAAGATATCCCAGAAGTCCGTCTTGCCCCCCGAACGACGGATCGCTTTATTCACGTTGCCCGGCCCACAGTTATAAGATGCCAACACTAAATTCCAATCCCCATAGATAGCGTACATATCCTTGAAATACTTACAAGCGGCCTCGGTCGCTTTCAAGGGGTCCCGGCGCTCGTCCACCAAGCTATTAATCTCCAAGCCATAGCTCTTACCCGTAGGAAGCATGAATTGCCATAAACCACAAGCGCCCACACGAGAGAGGGCTACCGGATTCAAGGCACTTTCCACGACGGCGAGATATTTCAATTCAATAGGCAGGCCATGCTCATCCAACACCTGCTCGATTATCGGAAAATAAAAGTCCGCCATCCCCAGCATATAACGCACTAAATTTCGTTTACGCTCCGCATATAAGTCAATACAATCACGCACTATATTATTATAGGGCAAAGCGATCACGCTGGGAAGCCTAGACAGGCGGTCGATATAGACCGAATCCGGGAAATAGACATTCTCGTCGTCATCATGGCAAAAGTCCTCTCTTTTTGAGAAATATTGCACATGCCAAGTACGGAGCAAACTATCCACGTTCGCATCCAAGCTTTCCGGAATCAATCCGACCTCAGACTCCAGCGAGCTTAAGGTATCTTTTTCCTCAATTCGGGTCTCTTCCTGCGCATAGACCAATGAGACCAAACAATTTAAACAAATGAGTGCTAGCAGGTATCTTTTCATGTATATCAGAATTTTAGACTGCAATTCAATCCGTAAGTACGAGGCGTGACACTCGTCTTCGGACTAACAACCGGCTCCAAATGCAAGGATAAATCCGGTGATATATCAAAATCGAATAACTGGGCATCCACGTAGGCATCCACGATACTCAACGCATACACCCCGACCGTAATAATTATACTCAAGTCTCTATATCGACGAAAATAATCCTTCTGTCTTTTCAATTGATCCTTGAAATTTGAATTATTAATCGCATCCTCAGGAGCCATGGAAGTCAAGTCTTGCCAACTTTTACTCCAAGCATCCGGATTTTCCAGATTCTTAGCGGCATCATACATGATATCCTTATAAGCCGTCGAATAATCCTTATAGTTCTTGTTGTTCCAAGTCACGGCATACATACATCCCATCAAGCCACCGTAAACGATCGGTAATTTCCAATATTTCCGGTTATAGATCTGTCCCAGACCCGGAACCAAGGCGAACAAGACCGCTTTTGTCGGATTCGGCTTAAAAGCCAGCTTCATCTTCACTTCCGGTACGCCCACCGAATCGGCCGCCATCAAGACGGCTTGCACGGTAGAATCCGGGGCAGCTACCTCCACGGAATCGGAAACTATAGCAGGAACGGCTTTCTCCGTCTTATCCTCCTGTGCGTTACCCATCCCGGCATAGCACATGAATCCGATCAAAAGGAGTATGATTCGATTTCTCATTTCAATTTATCCAGTAACCCGATCAATTGCTCCAACTCTTCTTCCGTGGCGAAAGGAATCGTAATTTTACCTTTTCCCTTCTCATTGCAAGTCAACTGGACTTTCGTATTGAAGTAACGGGACAAATGATCTTTCAGCAATTTAAACTCTTCCGGAAGTATCGGCTTACGATCCGATTTTTTCTTTTCCGGCAATTCCGGTTGTATTCCCTCGGCTATATTACGCACCATCTCCTCCACGTTACGAACGGAGAGTCCTTGAGCCAATATCTGCTCATATAAAGCTAATTGAACCTCCGGATCATCCACCGGGATCAATGCCCGGGCATGTCCCATATCGATCTTCTTGTCCTTCAATCCTACTTGGATCTCGGCGGGAAGTTTCAACAAACGAAGGTAATTGGCGATCGTAGCACGCTTCTTTCCAACCCTTTCGCTCAACCCCTCTTGGGTCAAGCCGTAATTATCGATTAATTTTTGATAAGCTAACGCGATTTCGATAGAGTTCAAGTCCTCTCGTTGGATATTCTCTATCAAAGCCATCTCCACCACGTTCTCGTCGGCCGCCGTCTTAATATAAGCGGGAATACGCTCCAAACCTGCTTTAAGCGACGCACGATAACGGCGTTCGCCAGAGATGATCATATATTGCTCGGGGCCGATTTCCTTCAACGTAATCGGCTGTATCACGCCTAACGAGCGGATAGAGGTAGCCAACTCCTCCAAGGTCTCTTCCTCAAAGACAGATCGAGGTTGTTCCGGATTAGGCTGGATCTTGCTTAACTCGATCTCACTAATAGACGATGAACCACCTGTCTTCAGGTCATCCATCGTAATTAACGCGTCTAATCCACGGCCTAACGCCGATCTTTTTAATGCTGCCATAATCCTTTATTTTTTTCAACAATCTCCTGTGCCAACTGCATATGGTTGATAGATCCTTTCGAATCCGCGTCATACAATAAGACAGGTTTACCGTAACTGGAAGCCTCGCTCAACTTCACGTTTCGTTGGATCACGGTAGTAAATACCAAATCGCGGAACGGACGTTTCACTTCCTCATAAATCTGGTTCGCCAAACGCAGGCGGGAATCATACATAGTCAAGAGGAATCCCTCTATCTCCAGCGCCGGGTTCAGCTTTGATTTGATAATCTTGATCGTGTTCAACAGCTTACTGATACCTTCCAAGGCGAAATACTCGCATTGTACCGGGATAATCACCGAATCGGCGGCTGTCAAGGCATTCACGGTTATCAATCCCAAAGAAGGAGAGCAGTCGATCAGGATAAAATCGTACTTCTCTTTCAGCGGTGTTAATATCTGCTTCAATATCCGTTCACGATTCTCCAAGTTTAGCATCTCGATCTCCGCTCCCACCAAATCGATATGAGAGGGGATGATATCCAGTCCTTCCACTTCAGTCTGTGTGATAGCGCCACTCGCGTCCTCACCGTTCACCAGACATTCATAGATAGAAAGTTCTACATTACGTATGTCCACACCCAGACCGGATGAGGCATTCGCCTGCGGATCAGCGTCTACGACCAGCACCTTTTTCTCAAGAGCGGCCAATGACGCAGCCAGATTAATCGTGGTGGTTGTCTTCCCGACTCCACCTTTCTGATTTGCTAAAGCGATAATCTTTCCCATACTATACCTAATTAATTCGAGGGCAAAACTAAACATTAAAAACTGAACCAAACAGGGTTCAATCAAAACAATGCTTGTTTTGTTGATAAATCGCCCTAACTGTTGATAACTCGCAAATATAAGCAGAATAAATCAAATAGAGGGTTATAAGGCTGGTATATAGGTGTTTTTTTGGAAATGATAACGAAGTTTTAAGTTACATACAGACCCATCCCATCCTTCGGGCAATGTCTTGGAATATATTTTTATCGCAGGAAGGAACCTTTATCGTATAGATCTCAGACCGTGATTCCACATGAAAATATCCCTTTTCCGGAAGCCTTTCCTCCGGCAAGGCCTTTCCCTCAAAAGACTGTAGCTCATAATGATTATCATTATAAGACACATTGAAATATTCATTGTCATTCTCCGGATTCAGATAAAGAGTCCTTAAATCGATCCTTCCTCCCAAATAATCATCCAGCCTAGAGGATGAAATCTTAATACCCGTATACCTGCATCCAGCCCCATCATCGAAAAGCAGGCATAAGTATTGCGTACCAAAAGAATCTTTAGCCACAAGGATTTGAGGCACACCATAAAACTCTAGGATCCTATCTAAAAACAAATTAGTCATAACATCATTACCTTTGCCTTATTTACATCAAAACAATAAGATCGCCACCAAGAATAATGAGCCACACCGAATGTCTTTTTAATCATGCCATCTTCTTTGCGAGAAGAAATCCAATGATTTCACAGGATCTCCTTCCGCAATTCTATAAAATACCCCACTACACGCCATAGCATCCGAAGGTGGACATAAGTCCGGTAGCTCCTCAAACCATTTCCTTTCTTCCATGATATCGCAAATATAAGCAGAATAAACAATATACCATATCAAGAATCCCATAAATATGACTAACGAGAAACCATAACTAAACCACGTTTACCATTTTGACAATTTGTAATATCAAGTCCCGGAGAATCGATTTTTCCGGGCTGATGGACAGTTCATTCTCAAATACGAGAAAAAATTTCAGCAATCATTTACATGACAGCGTCTTATCGAAAAACGGCCTTTCATTCTAGCGGAATTCATTCATTGTAATTCATATTTAGTGGGTTGCTTGAGGGGGGTTATGGGGTTAGAACTGGGTCGTAACAAGGTTATGATGCCCATCCACAAGTATCAACAACCCTATTCTTGACTATTCACGATGCCCATCGGCACTACCGGCGTTGCCCAACGCGACCTATCGCATAGGCTTTCACCACTTATCACGTACAAAAAGGGGGCTTTTTCAATGAAAAATGCCGTTTACAGTCATCCAGCCTCTGCTATTTTACGCTCTCCACCGAAAAGGGATGTCACACATATAGACATTTATCTATCAAAAAGAAAGAATAACAGGGCAGTAGAGCCTAGAACCTGCACGAGTAGTCCTTACAATCCACGCCGGTAGTCGCATATGACAACACCGATACTCACACAAGGTGCTCATGAGAAAAGTATCTTAGTTTCATCGCCCCATACACCTAAGATACTTCGCCAATGAACTT
>ERZ772877.1359-NODE-1359-length-11450-cov-5.43317_pt1 | contig 11450 bp, 7 predicted proteins | sample MGYA00580583_ERZ772877 | MGnify/ENA primary metagenome ERZ772877 (study PRJEB29015, sample SAMEA2737661) | human gut metagenome | biome: human gut; feature: human-associated habitat; material: faeces | place: China | collected 2012 ... | reverse complement strand
GCGCCAACACCATCCGCCTCATGAAGGTCAAGGACATGTTACTGAAAGAGGCCATTGAAGAGAAGCGGGAGGCCGACGAGCGAGCCATCGAGGCCTTCGGCGGCCGCACAGGGGCGCCGGAGGAGACGTAAAGCAGCAAAAGGACGGACGTGCGCCGGTTCGGCGCCGTCCGTCCTTTTTTGACAGAGGGGAAATTCTGCGGTATAATCACAGACTATACCCTTAGATTCAGGAGAATACCCCATGAAACGAAGCATTTCGATTCCAACCGACGCCCTGTGGCAGGCGGGCTTCCTGCTGCTGACCCCGTTCACCGCCGCCTGGCTCATGCAGTTCACCTACGGCGTCCTGCCCTGGGCCATGCTCTTTCCGGCGCTGCTGGCCAACGCCCTGTGCATCGCCCTGCTGTACTGGCCCCTGTGTGGTCTGACCGGGCGCATCGCCCCCTGCTGCATCGGCATCCACATCGCCTCCGGTGCGTGGGGCGCGGCCAACTGCTTTGTCCAGTCCTTCCGGGGCACCCCCATCCTGCCCTGGGATCTCTCCGCCCTGGGCACCGCCGCCGATGTGGCGGGGAGCTACCGCTTTACGCCCACGTGGCAGATGCTGGCGGCCGTCGCCCTGGCGGCGGCCCTGGTTGTGTTCCTCCATCCGGAGAAACACAAGGCCCGCCTGCGCCTCACCGGAACGCGGCGGCCCCTGCGGCTGGTGTGCCTGGGGGCGGGGCTGGCCTGCCTCCTGCTCCTGTTCCCCACCGGGCGGCTGGAGCGTTTCGGTGTTAAGACCGATGTGTGGGACCCCGCCGGCTCCTACCGTGCTGGCGGCTGCCTGGCGGTATTCCTCCGCAACACGGAGTTCCTCGAGGTGGAGGAGCCGGAGGACGTCACGCCGGAGCGGCTGGAACAGATCATGGCCGGCGTGGAGCCGCCGGAGCCGGCGGCGGTTTCCGTGGAGCGGCCCAATATTGTGGCCATCATGAACGAGTCCTGGGCCGACTTTGAGGACTACGGAAACCTGACCCTCAGCGCCAGCGTCACCAACTACATCCGCTCCCTGGACAACGCGGTGTATGGCCACGCCTACACCTCGGTGTTCGGCGCGGGCACCAGCGCCAGCGAGTTCGAGTTCCTCACCGGCAACTCCATGGCCTTCCTGCCCTCGGGCAGCATCCCCTACCAGCAGTATGTGCTGGGGCCCACCGCCTCCCTGGCCTCCATTCTGAAGGCGGAGGGCTATTCCACCCTGGCCTTCCACCCTGGGGAGCGGGCCTCGTGGCAGCGAGATCGGGCCTACCCCCGGCTGGGCTTCGACTCCTACAAGTGCGGCGACGACATGGATGTGCCCCAGACCTTCGAGCACGGCTACGTCAGCGACCAGTCCGACTTTGAACAGATTATCTGGGAGCTTGAGCACAAGGAGGAAGGGAAGCCTCTGTTCCTGTTCAACGTCACCATCCAGAACCACGGCGGCTATACCGTGCCGGACTACCCGGCGCAGGTCACCGTAGCCGACGCGCCGGGGGAGTACCCCATGGCGGAGCAGTACCTCACCCTGGCGGGCAAGACCGACGCGGCCTTCCGCGCCCTGGTGGAGTATCTCCGGGTCTTTGACGAGCCCACCATCGTGATTATGTTCGGGGATCACCAGCCCTCGGTGGAGCAGGGCTTTCTGGATTTGGCCTACGGCGTCACCCAGGAGCAGATGACTATGGAGCAGTATATGGGCAAATACTATGTGCCCTTTGTCATCTGGGCCAACTATCCCCTGCCCGGGACGGGGCCGGAGACGACCAGCCTCAACTTCCTGGGCCAGTACCTCCTGCGGTACGCGGGCATTGCGGGCACCCCCTACGGGGACTTCCTGTGGCAGCTCCAGGAGGAGCTGCCCGCCCTCACCTTCGTGGGCTATACGGACGCGGCGGGCCGGGCCTACAGCCATCTGGAGACCAACGATTTCACCGCCCGGATTGAGGACTACCAGCGCCTCCAGTACAACAACCTGTTCGGCGGGCAAGACCGGCTGGCGGCCTTCTTTGACCCGGAGAGCGGAGGGGCAACCGGCGGTTGACAAAAGGAAACGGCGGCTTGGTTGCCAAAGGGGCTCCTGTTCGGCTATACTGGGAGGCAGAGAGGGGAGGGGGGGCCTGTGACCCTTGGGCAGCGTATTCAGGCGGAGCGGAAGCGGCTGGGCCTGTCCCAGGAGGGCCTGGGGGAGGCGCTGGGCGTCACCCGGCAGGCCATCTCCAAATGGGAGGCCGACGGCGCGGTGCCGGAGGTGGACAAGCTGGTGGCCCTGAGCCGCCTGTTTCACCTCCCGGTAGGGGTGCTGCTGGGGGTAGAGGAGGCGGCGGCCGCCGAACCGCCCCGGCCCGTACCCAGGTGGAAAAGGCGGCTGTGGCCCCTGCTGTCGGCGGCGCTGGGCGCGGTATGCGTCGTGCTGGTCCTAAGGGTGAACACCCTTCAAAGCGGCCAGGCCGACCGGCTTTTGGCCGCCGCCCTGGCGGACGGCCGGATGTGGCAGGTGGAGGAGCGGGGAGTCGCCGCCCTGGGGGAGGACGGCACCTTTTGCTGGCGGCTCCGGGCCGTCCCCGAGGTGGAGGCGCCGGGGTTGGGCCTGTCGGTGACGGCGGAGGGGGGCGGAGAGCGATTCACCGCCCGGGCCGACCGGGACGGCCTGGCCTATGAGGCGGAGCTGCGCCTTCCTCTGGGTGAGGAGTACCATTTCACGCTGCGGACGCGCACTCCCTCCGGCGCGGAGTACCGGCAGGAGCTGGGAGAGTGGACCGTGACCGCCGAAGCCCTGGCCCCGCTGGAGCTGACGGCGCGGAAGGGGAAGGGCGGAACCCTGTCCGGCGGGATATGGACCTGGGACGGGAGTATTTGGGCGGCCTGTGTGCCCCCCGAGGGCTCCTTAGTGACAGTAGAGCGCGCCGTCCTTCGCCAGTACCGGAACGGCGCGCCGGAGTGGGAACAGTCCCTTCCGGTGGAGCACGGCCGCCTGGAGGCCGATGTATCAGATTTCCAGCGTCAAACCCGAGTGGAGGCAGGGGACGAGGTGCTCCTGCTGGTGGAGGCGGTGGACAGTCTGGGCCGGACCTGTACCCGCCAAGTGGAGGGGGCGGCCTTTTCAGATGGCCCCTCCGGCCTGGAGTGGGCGGCGTTCCCATGACCGGGCACAAAAAGGAACCCCCGCGGACTCGCGGGGGTTCCTTTTTGCTTATTCCTTGGGCTTGCCCTCGGGGCCGAACTCCATGCCGCCGCCGTTGGGGGGCTGGGGCTCGCCGCCGCTCAGGGGGATGGGGTCGGAGACGGGCTCTGCCGGGGGCCCGACCGTTCCTTTCCCGTCCGGGTCGGGGAAGTTGTCCGCCAGGGCAGGGTCGCGGCCCTCCAGAATAGCCACCATCTCCGCGCCGGTGATGGTCTCCTTCTCCAGCAGGTACTCCACCACCTTGTCCATGTCCTCCCGGCTGTGGGAGAGGATCTCCACTGCCTTCTTGTAGCAGGCGTCGATGAGATCCCGCACCGCCCGGTCCATGGCGGCGGCGGTGTCCTGGGCGCAGTCGATGCCGTAGCCGCCGTCCAGGTACTGGCTGCGGCGGGAGGCCAGGGCCATCATGCCGAACTCGTCGCTCATGCCGAACATGGCCACCATGTTGCGGGCGATGCCGGTGGCGTCCTGGATATCCTGGGCCGCGCCGTTGGTCATGGTGTGCAGTACCAGCTCCTCCGCCACGCGGCCGCCCATGGAGACGGTGATCTGGGCCAGCAGCTCATCTCTGGTGTGCAGGTGCTTGTCCTCCTCCGGCAGGTGGAGCGTATAGCCAAGGGCGCCCTGGGTATGGGGGACGATGGTGATCTTGCTCACCGGCTCGGCGTGCTTCTGCCTGTAGGCCACCATGGCGTGGCCCACCTCGTGGTAGGCCACCAGCTTCTTCTCAAACTCGCTGAGGACGCTGCCCTTCTTCTCCGCGCCGGCGATGACCAGCTCGAAGGCGGCCAGCAGATCCTCCTGGTTGACCGCCTTGCGGCCCAGGCGGACAGCCCGCAGGGCGGCCTCGTTGACCAGGTTGGCCAGGTCGGCGCCCACGGTGCCCGCGGTGGCGATGGCGATCTTGCGGAGGTTCACGTCCTCGGCCAGACGGATATTGCGGGTGTGCACCTGGAGGGTGGCCAGACGGCCGGCCAGGTTGGGCCGGTCCACGATGATGCGCCGGTCGAAGCGGCCGGGGCGGAGCAGGGCCTGGTCCAGCACCTCGGGCCGGTTGGTGGCGGCCAGCAGGATGACGCCCTTGGTAGGGTCAAAGCCGTCCATCTCGGCCAGAAGCTGGTTGAGGGTCTGCTCCCGCTCGTCGTTGCCGCCCAGGCCGCCGGTGTCCCGCTTCTTGCCGATGGCGTCGATCTCGTCGATGAACACGATGCAGGGGGCCTTCTCCCCCGCCTGCTTGAACAGATCCCGCACCTTGGCCGCCCCCATGCCCACGAACATCTCCACAAATTCCGAGCCGGAGATGGAGAAGAAGGGCACCTTGGCCTCCCCGGCCACCGCCTTGGCCAGCAGGGTCTTGCCGGTGCCCGGCGGCCCCACCAGCAGCACGCCCTTGGGCAGGCGGGCGCCGATGGCGGCGTACTTCTCCGGCCCGTGGAGGAAGTCCACCACCTCCATCAACGACTCCTTGGCCTCGTCCTGGCCGGCCACGTCGGCAAAGGATACGCCGGTGGACGCCTCCTCCACGTAGACCTTGGCCCCCGACTTGCCGAAGGTCATGGCGTTGCCCATCCCGCCGGGCAGGCCGCCCATGCGCTTCATCATCCAGCGGGAGAGCAGCTCCCCAATGACGATAAAGATCACAATGGGAAGAATCCAGCTCACCAGGAAGGAGAGAATGGGGTTGGCCTGGGTGGGGATCTCCGCAGTAAAGGTGATCCCCTCCTCCGCCTGGAGCTGGGCCAGCAGCCGCTGGCCGTCATCCGGCCAGACGCCGGTCTTGTAATAGCCCTCCCGGCCGCCGTCGTCCTTCGCAATGAATACGATCTCCCGGCTCGTCTCATCCAGAGCCACCTGCTCCACCTGGCCGCCGTCCACCATGGTCAAAAACTGGCTGTACGGCACCTCCACCACCTGGCGCTCCAGCAGGGACGGGAAGAGAAACACGTTCAGCAGCATCAGCACAATCAGCGCCGCCAGATAGTAGAAGATCAGCGGCTTTTTGGGGGGCGAAGTCTTTATCTCACTGTCCTTCAGTTCTTTCAAATCAAAATTCCTCCCCGGTTTGAAACATTATTTTGGGTACGAAGGAATCATAGGCGCTCTCCCTCCAAAAGTCAACGCGCCCACGGCGCTATTTACATATTGTTTACAAAAGAGGCTCCATCCAGCCGGACGGAGCCTCTTTTGTTCAATATTTGTTCACCATACCGGCAATCAGCGGGGTGGGCACCAGCCACATCAACAGGAACACCAGCAGGTTGGCGGCGGACAGGGAGGCGTAGGAGCATACAAAGGTGAGGTAGAAGGCCAGCAGCAGCCCCGCCACAGCACCCAGGCAGGCCAGCACTGCGGCGGTGCGCACCGCCCGGCGCAGCCGGGCCGCCCCCACCACGGCCTCGGAGTAGGGGGCCACCCCCTCACGGCAGAGGACGGCGGTGAGGATGTCGCTGTGGGGCTGCTCCTCGTCGGACAGCTCCCGCCGCCGTTCCACCGCCGGGAACTCCATCTTGTCCACCGGCAGCTTGAAGCGCTGGCGCAGCATGGCGGGGATCAGGTTGAAGTCGCGGGTGGCCATCACCGGCGTGACCCGGTTGCGGATGAGGCTGTTCAGCGACGGCTCCAGCGCCCCGTGGAGCGTGTAGTTGAGGGCGAATATGCCCGCCAGCTCCCCGTCGATGGCGCAGAACACCGCGTTTTTCACGTTGAGCCCCTGGGGCAGGGTGATCTCCATCAGGTGCATGAAGGACGCCGAGCCCACCAGCACCTGCTGGTCGCGGATGACGGCGGACAGGCCGCCCTCATACACGCAGAAGTCGGAGGCGCGGCGGTACACGCACCCCTGGGCGCGGAGCAGGTCGTGGAAGAGCTTGTCCAGCCCGCAGCCCGCGTCCCGGATAAGGGTGGCGGTGTCGGACACCACCTTGTCCACCGGAAAGTCCCCAAAGATCTTGATGCCGTTGAGGGACACGCAGCCCGGCGGGAAAAAGTCGGTATCGTTGAGCAGGATGCCGCTGCCGCCGGTGGCAGTGACCCCGTCCCACCCGGCGATGGCGGCCCCCGACTTGCTCAGCCGCTGGGTAAGGCTCAGCCACGGCAGGGCGAAGCACAGCGCCCCGGACAGGGAGGCGCAGGCGGTGAGCATGGCGGACAGGCACCAGAGCAGCCGTTCCGGCGCGCCCCGGCCGATGGAGGCCACCACACTGAGCAGAAGGCACGCGATGAACAGCAGCGGGCAGACCCGGTGGAAGATCCGCTCCGCCCCGTCGGCGGCCTGCATCTGGCGACCGAAGCCGATGGGCTCCCCCGACCACTTGGCGTAGGTGTCCCAGCCATTCCACTTGCCCTCGTCCAGGGTGACCAGATAGGGTTGGGCGGCGGAGGCCGCCGTTCGGCAGGCCATGCGCAGACCACGCCGCTTTCGCCTGGCGCCCCGCAGGAGAAAGAATATCCCCAGCACAATGGCCGCGCAGTAGGGCATCTGACCGTCCCGGGGGTCCAGGCGGTACATGGTCAGCGCGTCGGCCAGGGTGGCCGCGGCGGCAAAGACCAGCAGCGTGTCCATGCCCAGCTCCAGCCGCAGCAGACGGAACAGCCCCCGCATGAGCACGTCCAGCCCCAGCAGCATGGCCGCCCCCTGGATACCCGCCAGGGCAAGCACCCGCAGCTCCGGGGTGAGCACGGCCGGGTAGGGGAACAGCCCCAGGGTCAGGTAGAGGGCGGGCAGAAGCAGCAGGAACACCAGCACCGAGCGTACCCCCATGGACTTGAGGCCCTTGCCGTACCGCCGGGCCAGCTCCGCCGCGGGCAGATCCGGGGCGGGGGGCGGCTGGCGGCGGGGGCGGCGCTCCCGGAAGACCTCCTCCGGCTCCTCCTCGTCGGTGCCGGGGATGTACTCCTCCGCCCGGCGCACCTCCTCGTCGTCCTCCTTGCCCTCCTCCTCAAACATGTGTCCGGCGTAGTCGTCCGCCTTCTGAAACAGGCGGTTGAGACCCTCGGCAATGGGGTTGTCCGATGCCGGCCCCTCCTCACCGGGGAACTCCAACACCTTGTCCCCGTCCTCCGGCGGCTCCTCCGGCTCCGGCTGAGGCGGCGGAACGGGGGGCGGGTCCTCCCGCCGGCCCGACGGGAAAGACACCACCTTGCCCGGCCCGGGCGGCCCGGCGGGAGACGGCGCCGTGCGCTGGGAACGGGGCGTCACCGGAAAGGGGATGGTGTCCTCCTTCCACCGCGGCTTGGCCGCGCCGCCGCCGAACTCCGCCAGAATCTCCTCCAGGGAGAACGTCTCCTCGCCGGGCATACCTGTATTCCGTTCGTCGTCCCGGTCCTTGGACATGGTTCTCACCTGCTTTGCATAATTTGGATACGCGGGCGGCCATAAAGGCCGCCGCCTTTCCGTCCCGCTTATTGCATTCTCTGCCGCACGGCCTCATAGAGCAGGATGGCCGCCGCCGCGGAGGCGTTGAGAGAGTTGAGCTTCCCCCGCATGGGTATGCGCACCTTGAAGTCGCAGGTCTCGGCCACAAGGCGGCCCATGCCGTCCCCCTCGCTGCCGATGACGATGGCGGCCGGGCCCTTCAAATCCGCGTCGTACAGGAGCCGGTCCCCGTCGGCGGCGGTGCCGAACACCCACACGCCCGCCTCCTTGAGCTCCTTGAGCAGGGCGGGCAGGTTGGCCACCCGGGCCACGGGCACGTGGCTCACCGCCCCGGCGGAGGTCTTGGCCACCACGGCGGTCAGGCCGGCGGAGCGGCGTTTGGGAATGATGACGCCGTGAGCCCCCGCGCACTCGGCGGTGCGGATCACCGCCCCCAGGTTGTGGGGGTCGCTCAGCTCGTCGCACACCACGATCAGGGGGGGCTCCCCCTTGGCCCGGGCGGCCTCCAGGATGTCGTCCACGCTGGCGTACTCCCGCACCGCCGCCAGGGCGATCACCCCCTGGTGGGAGTGGGTGCGGCTCATGCCGTCCAGCTTGCGCCGGTCGCACTCCACCACCACAACGCCCTTGGAGCGGGCGGTGGAGGCGATGTGTCCCAGGGCCGCGTCGGTCTCCCCCCGGGCCAGATAGATCTTGTCGATAGGGGTGCCCGCCCGCAGGGCCTCGGTCACGGCGTTGCGGCCCTCGATGATGCCGTCGGCCTCCCCGCTGGGGGCCGGTCTGCGCTCCTTCATGGTCTGTCCTGCCTTTCTCATTGGTCCGATACTGGACAACAGTATACCACAAGACGGCGGATCAAAAAAGCCAAAATTGCCGCATTCCTGCAAAAAGAGCGGTGGGCCTCCCCCCTTGTTTTTCATAGAAAGTTTACAGGTTTCGCCGCGCCGTTCCTTGTTTTTTCAAACTCCTTGTGCTATAACTATAATTACTTTGAATATTGAATGTTTCCCATCAAGGAGGAACGAGACTTGAACTCCAATCAGAACAACAACCGGGGCAAGGGCGGCGGCAACAAGCGCAATATGACGGCCATCGTCTCTATCCTGCTGTGGGCCCTGGTTCTCACCCTGCTGGTCAACCTGGCCACGTCCAGGCTACAGCAGGCCAATTCCGTGGAGGTGTCCTACGGCCAGTTCCGCCAGCTAATCATGCAGGATGCCGTGGAGTCCGTGGTTATGTCAAGCGGCAAGTACACCTTCACGCTGAAGGAGGGCTACTCTCTCTCTGTCGGCGAGGACGGAGAGGTGACCGTCCGCACGCCGGAGGAGGGCGGGCAGGACAGTCAGGCCGCTCAGACGCCCCAGGAGAGCGGGACCACCGGCGGAGTGCTGGACCTGCCCCTGTTGGACGGGACAGCCCCCCAGCAGCAGCCGGTCCAGAGCCAGAATCAGGCCCAGAGCGCCGGCGGCAGGGAATCCCTGGTCTACTTCTGCGCCCCCATCACCCAGGCAAGCATCCGGGACGATGATCTTGTCTCTCTGCTGGAGGAGCACGGCGTCACCAACTTCGGCCCCGAATATGTGGAGCCCATCAACCCCATTCTGTCGGTGCTGCTGTCCTGGGTGCTGCCCATGGTGCTCATTATGGTGGTCTTCTCCCTGCTGATGCGTGGGATGGCCGGCAAGATGGGCGGCGGCATCGGCAACCTGGGCAAATCCAACGCCAAGGTCTACGTGGAGCGCAAGACCGGCGTCACCTTCAAGGATGTGGCCGGCCAGGATGAGGCCAAGGAGTCCCTGGTGGAGATCATCGACTTCCTCCACAACCCCCAGAAGTATACGGAAATCGGCGCCAAGCTGCCTAAGGGCGCGCTGCTGGTGGGCCCGCCGGGCACCGGCAAGACCCTGCTGGCCAAGGCCGTGGCCGGCGAGGCGGGGGTTCACTTCCTCTCCATCTCCGGCTCCGACTTTGTGGAGCTCTACGTGGGCGTGGGCGCCTCCCGCGTCCGCGACCTGTTTGACCAGGCCAAGAAGAACGCCCCCGCCATCGTCTTTATCGACGAGATCGACGCCGTGGGCCGCCAGCGCGGCGCCGGCCTGGGCGGCGGCCACGACGAGCGGGAGCAGACCCTCAACCAGCTCCTGGTGGAGATGGACGGCTTCGGCAACAATGAGGGCGTGGTGGTCATGGCGGCCACCAACCGGCAGGACATCCTGGACCCCGCCCTCCTGCGCCCCGGCCGCTTCGACCGGCAGGTATACGTGGGACACCCCGACATCAAGGGCCGGGAGGCCATCCTGAAGGTCCATGCCCGCAACAAGCCCCTGGGGGACGACGTGTCCCTGGCGGAGCTGGCCAAGGGCACCGGCGGTTTCACCGGCGCCGATCTGGAGAACCTGATGAACGAGGCCGCCCTCCTGGCCGCCCGCAGACACCACCGCTTCATCAGCATGGCCGAGCTCAACGAGGCGGTGATCAAGGTGATCGCCGGGCCGGAGAAGAAGAGCCGGGTGGTCATCGAGCGGGAGCGGAAGCTCACCGCCTACCACGAGGCGGGCCACGCCATTGTCATCCACGACCTGCCCACCCAGGACCCGGTGCATGAGATCACCATCATCCCCCGGGGCATGGCCGGCGGCATGACCATCTCCCTGCCCCAGGAGGACGTGACCTTCCAGACCAGGCAGCAGCTCACCGAGCGCATCGCCGTCTGCCTGGGCGGCCGGGCCGCCGAGCAGTTGGCTTTGGGGGACATCTCCACCGGCGCGGGCAACGACCTGCAAAAGGCCAGCGCCATCGCCCGCAACATGGTCACCCGCTACGGCATGAGCGAGAAGGTGGGCAATGTGGTCTTCGACTCCGGCCACGACGAGGTATTCATCGGCCGCTCCATGGCCCAGACCAAGAACTACTCCGAGGAGGTGGCTGCCCTCATCGATGAGGAGGTGAAGGCCCTGGTGGACGGGGCCTACGCCCGCTGCGGGGAGATCCTCACCCATCGCCGGAGGGAGCTGGACATCGTGGCGGAGTATCTGCTCCAGTACGAGAACATGGACGCCAAGACCTTCGAGCAGGTCTTTACCGACCCGGCGGCGCTCCAGCCCCCGGCGGCCTATCAGGCTGTGGAGGCCGAGGCGGAGCAGGACGCCCGCGAGGAGGAGGAGCATGGCGTGGATTGAGTGCGTGCTGGGCGACATCACCCGGATTGAGGCCGATGCCATCGTCAACGCCGCCAACCGCACCCTGCTGGGGGGCGGCGGTGTGGACGGAGCCATCCACCGGGCGGCCGGCCCGGAGCTATTGGCCGAGTGCCGTACCCTCCACGGCTGTGAGACCGGGCAGGCCAAGATTACAAAGGGTTATAAATTGCCCGCAAAATACGTGATTCACACCCCCGGCCCCATCTGGAAGGGGGGCGGCCACGGAGAGGCGGAGCTCCTGGCCTCCTGCTACCGGAGCAGCCTGACCCTGGCCGTGGAGCACAGCTGCCGGACGGTGGCCTTTCCTGCCATCTCCGCCGGGGTGTACGGCTACCCGCTGGCGGAGGCGGCCGCCCTCGCGGTGAATACAGTGCGTGATTTTGCGGCGCAGGATAACACATTGGAGACCGTCACCTTTGTCTGCTTTCTGCCCGAGGTCAAGGCGGCCTTCGACCAGGCCCTCCGCGAACCATAAACCAGCCCCCCGGCGTCTGCCTGTGTCCTATAAAGAAGTGGCGAGACAGGAAAGGCAGACGGGCAAGTGGTGACAAAAAAACAGGGGACCGACTAAGAAAGTCGGCCCCCTGTCTCTTTATGTCTCTCCCGGCCTCTGGGCCTAGGTCTGTGTGTTCTGGCCCTCGTCCCCGCCCTACGCCCCGCAGGGCGTC
>ERZ772877.1353-NODE-1353-length-11493-cov-2.93889_pt1 | contig 11493 bp, 10 predicted proteins | sample MGYA00580583_ERZ772877 | MGnify/ENA primary metagenome ERZ772877 (study PRJEB29015, sample SAMEA2737661) | human gut metagenome | biome: human gut; feature: human-associated habitat; material: faeces | place: China | collected 2012 ... | reverse complement strand
CACCAAACGGTAATGAAACAGTATGTGTCTTATCTTTTTCACTGACCCATGAAGCTACTTCTTCTTTTGTTTTTTGATTTACTATTTTAAGTGTTGCTCCAGCAATTTCCTTTTCATTTGTTAGATCTTGTTTGCTTATAGCTACTTCATATGGTTTTGGAGTGTAACTATTTTTAAAGGCTACAGTTACTTCACCTTGATTTTCAATTTGTATACTTTCAGTTTTTTTACCTTCTATTTCTTGTGTATCAATTTTATAAGTTGTTTTTACTGTATAACCTTCCACTGATGAATTTGTTTCTTCAACTGTATATTCTTCAGCTAAAACATCTAACTCTTTTGTCCAAGTTTTACTTGCTTCATCATACGAAAACTCATCTAAAGTATATTTATCTGTCTTCTTTGTTTCTTGATTCGTTACTTTAAATGTAATCTTTTTGGCATTTTCTTTAGAAATATTCCCTTCTACTGTTTTAGTTAGAATAAGTTTACCTTTTTCGATATGTTTGTCTTCCATGATTATTGTATTTTGATCATTACCAACTATATTACCATCATTATCCACAACAAACGTAATATCATCAGCTACCATATATCCCTCTGGTGCTTTGGTTTCTTTTAAAACGTATGTTCCTAGTTCTAGTTTAACTTTTCCTGGATTATTATTTTCTCCAGTTATCCAACTTTTTACAGTTTCATTTGTATCTTTATTAATAATACTTAGGTGTGCGTTCTTCAATTCAGATTTCGTCTGTGCATCTATTTTACTAATTTCAATAGTATTTTCTTTTGTTGTTCCTTTTTCGTTAGAAATTGTATAAAAATGCATTGCTTGTGTTTTATCAATAAGTGTTACAGGATAAGTATTATCTCCTTCTTTAATAGCTTCAGGATAATTTTCTTCACTATTTCCTTTAAATATAAAATAATGTGGTGTAGCATCTAATTTATAATTACCAGGTGCTTCTGTTTCAACAATTCTATAAAGAACATTTCTACTCAACCCAGAAAAAGTAAGATAACCCGTTGGCAATGTTTCGCCCTCTGCATTTAATTTTGTAGCAGTTGTTTCAAAATTATTATTATATGTTACTTCACTACAGCTAAATTTGGCTTTTTCTAAGGCTTTTGTTTGATCATCTTTATCACATTTATAAAGTTTTATACTGACGCCTTTCCCTGTGGAAGCTCCTGAACTTTCAAGTACTTTTCCTTTCAAAGAAACATACGTCTCTAATTCAGATTGATTTGGTATTCCTTTTAAAGAACACTTATTGTAGGCATTTGTTTCATTTAATGCGCTACTATCTTCACCTACTGGCAAATTAATAGTTGCTTCATATTCAAGAACAACTTTCTTTTCATCAGGAATTATTATTTTTAATACATGTTTTGTTTCATCATAGCTTACTTGATTAGCCGTAGCTTTATTACCATTAATTGTTAAACTATTCATATAATAATCAAGAGCACTTCCCATTTCATCAACAAGTTCGATATCTTTACCCTCATTTAATTTAATCGCACCTTCATTCACCGTAATTTTATATCTAACATTTGGTGCTGTATCTTGATTATAAGTATATTCTTTCTTTAAAATATCGTTTTTTGATAACCCAAACCATCTTGTAGCTGTTGCTGTTGAAATATTGCCATCAATAGATAAAGACGCCTTATTGTCATAGGCTTTATCTCCTAGTGCTTTTGAAACATCTATAATGCTTGCTTTATATGTTAGATTTAAAGAATTTGTTTTCAAATAATCTAATGCTGCATTTGTAAATATAAACTTAACTTTTCCGTTTTCTTTTTCTACTTGAATATTCTTAAGAATCTCTTCATTTGTTATTTGACTATCCCATTTTTCAATTATATCTAATGAGTTATCTACATACTGTGTATTTTCAGGAAGTGTATCTTCAATAAAAATATTTTTTGCATCGGTTGGTACTTTTTTTACAATTAATTTCCAAGCCATTTCATCTTTATTACAAGAGCTACCCCAATAACCTTCTTTTTCAAGAAAAGTTTCAATTTTATAATCATAATTAGCATTACTTTCCCCTAATTTCTTTGTTTCATTAAAACATTCACCTTTATTTGCATAAGATGTTGTTGTTGATGGAATATTATCTAGAGATGTAATAACTTGTATAATAATAGTTCCTTCATTTACTTTTCCAAAGTCAAAAGTTAATTCTCTATCCTTTTGACTAAATATTGGTGTACCATTATATCCACTTTTAACTTGAGATGATTTATAATTCATTCCTTCTGGCGTTGTATCTTTAACAATTAAATGATTTATACCATTTTCAGGAACATTAATTTTTATTTGCCATGCAACCTCTTGTGAATTTCTTGTTGTTAGACAAGTTTTTTCAATAAATTGATAATTTTCTTTTCCTACTTTAAATGAATCTGTATAATCCGTGTTTTGTGTATTACCAAAAGGATTAATAGTGAACGTATTACTCTTTGTAATAGCTGGCGCATTACTAGGATCTTCACCAAATTTAGTTTGGTAAGTCATCTTATACTCCTTATCACATCCAGCAGGTACTTGGAAATTTCCAGTTGTTAAACTTTCCCATGTTAATCCTTCAATAGAAGGACTACATTTAAAACTTCCATCAATATATTCACCAATATTATCACCTAACGAGTCTTTAATAGTAGAACCACCAATATCAAAATTACCCCCAGGATTTAACGTAACTTCCCAATTGATAACTTTATTACTATCATCACCAGTAACACTATGCTTTTTTTCTGCCCAATTTTTCTTAGTATATTCTAATTTTTTTCATTTGTTTGTGTATCACTCTTTACAGTTATATTATTTCCAACTTTAGAATTCCAATCATCCGGATTATATGCAAAAACATCTTTTTTTACTTTTACTTTATATTTAGCATATAAAACTTCTTTATCATTCATACTTCCAATTGTATATTGAAATTTATTAGTTTCTTTTAAATTATTTGTAACTGTACCAGTATAAGAAATGTGTAAAATTGAACATCTCCATCTAATGTCATATTTTCATCCATTTGATCAGTCACAACAACGTTTGTTTGTGGACCAGTTGCTGAAACCTTTAATTTAAATTCTGCAGAAAGATTATCCCCATCACTTATAACCTTTCCTCCTGTTTTTTCAATATCTACCTTATCGTTAGATTTATCACGATCCATATCAATGATAAATTGACCAACACCTGGTAAGTCTAGTTTTCCTTTTCCACCTTCATGATCATTTGTAAACGAATCATTAAGCGTTCCATTGATAATAAGTGAACCATATCTATTTGACTTACTAAAAAATAATTCACTTTGATCTCCTGCATTATATTTAACTGTAATTGTATTACCTTTCACCTCAAAATGTCCTACAGTTTCTGTACCATCTTTTAAATCTTTAACACCTTCCTCCATAGTAATACCATCGGGTAATTGATAAACCATCGTATTATTATCTTTTGTTGGAAACTGATTATCAATAAATCCCCATACTAGTTTGATAGAAATTGTTGAACCATACGGTATTTTGTTTTCTATATTCGGCTGTAAAATATGGTCTCCAATTTTAATATAACTTCTATCAACTACATCACTTGGTAGATTTTTATCAATAAATTGAGATAAATCTACCGATTCTTCAGCAAATGCACTAAATACATTTGTTGAAACTGCTGTTACTATCATGGCTACCACTAATAATAGTGAAAACAACTTCTTCTTTCTATTCATTATTCTTCCTCCCAATTTTACAAAACTATAAAAAAATATTGACGATAAATGATAATTATAAAAAAAAGCCGCAAGAAAAGACTAAGTACACATCATCTGCAACTCAGCCAACTTCCTTACGGTTCAGTTCTGTAGCTTTGCGTCACTATTTTTCAATAGTTTTGCCTTTAAAATATATAATTTTTATAAACTAATATTATCACATAATTTCAACAAAAAATATCCTTTACGACCAAAACATGCTTTTTTTCGACCGAAAAATTTTCAACATAATAAAAAGGACTTTTTTGATATAATCATATATCATAAAAAGCCCTTTATAACAATTAAATTTATCTTATTATTCAGCTGGTGAAATAGCTTCTACTGGACAAGTTCCAACACATGCTTGACATCCAATGCATGTATCTTTGTCACATTCCATTTTACCATCATCATCAAAAGCTAAAGCTTCTACTGGACAAACACCAGCACATGCTCCACATCCGATGCAAGTATCTTTATCTACGTTCATATTTAACTCTCCTTTTCCTTTTTTCCTATAATTAGTATAACACTTTAAACTATTAAATCAATAAAAACTCATTATTTTTCATAGCTTTGAATACAACAATTTTCGGGTAACCATGTCATTAATTCTTCATTTGTCATATCATGAAAATAACTATGAATGACACGCACGATACCTCCATGACAAACAACTAAAATATTTTTATCAGAATACTTATTTTCAAGTTCTTCTAAAAAACTATACACACGATGGACTACTTGAAATAAAGATTCTCCGCCTGGATAATGGAGTCCATAATTTTGTTTATAATATTGAAATTCTTCATTATTAACAATTCCTTCAAATTTGCCAAAATTGATTTCTTGAATTCTAGAATCTATTTTAATTTCTAATTGATGATTTTCATTTATGATTTTTGCAGTTTCATATGCCCTTTGTAGTGGTGAAGCAAAAATATAATCAATCTTTTGATCTTCTAATTGTTCTCTTGCCTTAATAGCTTGTTGCTTTCCTAAAGATGTTAATTCAACATCCGAAATGCCACAAACTTTATTATCAATGTTATAACCTGTTTGACCATGTCTTACTATATATAATTTCATTTTTTTATGTCCTTTATCTTCATTTTGTTTTATGTTATCATATTTTTGGTATTTTGAGAACAAATGAAAAAGGAGAAAATTACATATGGGTGGTATGTTTGGCGTTGTCAGTCGTAAAGACTGTGTCACTGATTTGTTTTTTGGTATTGATTATCATTCTCATTTAGGAACAAAAAAAGGTGGGATTGCAGTTTATGGAGAAAACGGTTTTAACCGTGCAATTCATAATATTTCAAATTCACCATTTAGAACTAAGTTTGAAAATGATATTAAAGAAATGTCTGGAAAAATGGGGATTGGTTGTATTTCAGACAATGAACCTCAACCTCTTTTAATCAATTGTCGTTTAGGTAGTTATGCAATTGTTTCTGTAGGTAGAGTTGCAAATATGGAAGAATTGATTCAAGATGCTTTTGATAATGGGCATACTCATTTTCTAGAGATGTCTGGGGGAGAAGTGAATCAAACTGAATTGATTGCTGCAATGATTAATCAAAAGGATACTTATGTTGATGGAATCATCAATGTTTTAAGAAAAGTAAAAGGTTCTATTTCTTTTATGTTGATGACAAAAGATGGTTTGTATTTAGTACGTGATAAATTAGGAAGAACTCCATTAAATATTGGTAAGGGTGAAAATGGATTCTGTGCTTCGTTTGAAAGTCATGCTTATATCAATTTAGGCTATTCTTTATATAAAGAATTAGGACCTGGTGAAGTTTGTTTTATGACCAGTGAAGAAGTGAAAACACTTGTAGAAGCCAATGATAAAATGAAAATTTGTTCATTTTTATGGGTATACTATGGTTATCCAACAAGTTGTTATGAAGGACGTAATGTTGAAGAAATGCGTTATGAATGTGGTCGTTTAATGGCTCAAAGAGATGATATTAAAGATATTGATCTTGTAGCAGGTGTTCCTGATAGTGGAATTGCCCATGCGATTGGTTATTCAAATGAATCACATATTCAATATGGAAGACCTTTTATTAAATACACACCTACGTGGCCACGTTCATTTATGCCACAAATTCAAGCGGATCGTAATTTAATTGCAAAAATGAAATTAATTCCAATTGCGAGCTTGATTAAAGGAAAATCATTATTATTAATTGATGATTCAATTGTACGTGGTACACAACTAAGAGATACAACTGAATATTTATATGCTTCTGGAGCAAGAGCAGTCCATATCAGACCTGCTTGTCCTCCAATTATGTATGGATGTCCTTACTTAAACTTTTCAAGAAGTACAAGTGATATGGATTTAATTACACGTCGTGTTATTAGAAAACGTGAAGGAGAAAATGATATCAATATGTTAGAAACATATAGTGATCCAGATACTCCTGAATATAATGCAATGGTAGAAGAAATCCGTAAAGAACTTAATTTTACTTCTCTACGTTTTAATCGTTTGGATGATATGCTTCAAGCTATTGGACTTGATAGTGATAAGATCTGTACTTATTGTTTTAATGGTAAAAAATAATACGGAAAGAAAATTTCCGTATTTTTTTAAAATATATTTAATAGCTTTCTAAGGAGTGCTATAATATTGAAGGAAAAAAAGGAGACTCTTATGAAATATTTAATTGACCCAATGGATTTAAGTGTAGAAGAAATTGATGAACTAATTGATATTGCGAATGATATTATTAAAGATCGTACACGCTATCAAGATGTTTGTCGTCATAAAATTCTAGCTACACTCTTTTTTGAACCAAGTACACGTACAAGACTTTCTTTTGAATCAGCTATGTTATCACTTGGTGGAAGTGTTTTAGGTTTTTCAAGTGCAAGCAATACAAGCGCTTCTAAAGGTGAAAGTGTTAGCGATACTATTAGTGTTGTTTCAAGCTATTGCGATATTATTGCAATGCGCCATCCAAAAGAAGGAGCACCTCTTGTTGCTACAAGAAAAAGTACAGTACCTTTAATCAATGCTGGAGATGGTGGTCATAACCATCCAACGCAAACTTTAACTGATTTACTTACTATTTATAGAGAAAAAGGTAGATTAGATAATCTAACAATTGGATTTTGTGGGGATTTAAAATTCGGACGTACAGTTCATTCTCTTACAAAAGCAATGTCACGTTATAAAAATATTAAATTCGTGTTTATTGCACCATCTGAACTTAAAATTCCTGAATATTTAAAACATGATTTATTAGATGCTAAAAACTTAGACTACAAAGAAGTAGAAACAATTGAAGAAGTTATTGAAGATTTAGATATTCTTTATATGACGCGTGTTCAAAAAGAAAGATTCTTTAATGAACAAGACTACATTCGTTTAAAAGATACATACATTTTAGATTTAAAGAAATTAGAAAAATCAAAATCTGATTTAATCGTTATGCACCCATTACCTCGTGTTAATGAAATTGCTATTGAGGTTGATGATGATCCAAGAGCTAAGTATTTTGATCAAGTTCAAAACGGACGTTTTATGCGTATGGCACTTATTTTAAAAATGTTAGGATTGGAAAATGAGGTAGAAAGATAATGAAGATAGATAGTATTAAAAACGGGATTGTTTTAGATCATATTACTGCTGGTAAATCTTTAGAAGTTTATAAAGCACTAGGATTAGATAAATTAGATTGTAGCGTTGCTATTATTAAAAACGTTAAATCTAATAAAATGGGTAAGAAAGATATTTTAAAAATAGATGAAGAATTTGCATTAGATTTTGATGTTTTAGGATATTTAGATCCTAATATTACTGTTTGTATTATTAAAGATGGTAAACTTGTTGAAAAGAAAAAATTGCAACTTCCTCAAAAAATCATTAATGTAGAAAAATGTAAAAATCCTCGTTGTATTACATCAGTAGAACAAGGATTAGATCATGTTTTCTATTTAGCAAATAAAGATAAACGTATTTATCGTTGTCTTTATTGTGAAACAAAAGTTGAAAAAAAATAGAAGCTTTGCTTCTATTTCTATGCTGGAGTAGCTCCAACGGTAGAGCAACTGACTCGTAACCAGTAGGCTGTGGGTTCAAATCCCATCTCCAGCACCATTATTAAAATCAACAAGCGTTGATTTTTTTATTATAATAACAAACATCAAATATAAACCTTTTCTTCCCATTTCATCATGACATCTTTACCATGATGGGCTAAGCCTATATAAATCACTTTTCCTTTTAAATCATAATCATATCTTCTATCTTTGATTTGTTGAATAGCTTCATTTGATAATTTATCCAATGCTTTTTCAAAATCTTTTTTATCTTCTTTGAAATACTTAAATTCAATAATAAACGATGTTTTCTTTTCATCATGAGCCTGGATAATGAGATCACATCTTCCTTTACCTTCTTCTCGATTATAAATAACTTTATAGTTATCTGATAGACATAAACACATTCCTAACATCATCATATGATAACTGTTTTCATTATTTAAATCATGATAGCTTGGAATCATTAATACATTTTGATAATTTTTTAAAAAATCATTTTTGTTTTCAGCAATCAAATTGTCAACAATGCGATCATATTATCCATTGTTCATTCCTAGTTGATGTTCCGTTAATCTTATAAATTCTCTTCTTACCTCATAATTTGGTATCGCAATTCTAAACTTTTCTTTTTTTGGATCAATTGCTTTTACTACTGTTAAATACCCAGCACTTACAAACATCCCCCATAAGTTAGGTGTATTTGCCACTTCATAAAAGCTTGTTTGAAGGACAACTCTTGTTTCTAGATAGTTATTCTTTATAAGTTTTTCATATTGTTTTTTAAAGTCCTAGTCTACTTTTTATATAGCTTGTTTAAGCATTGTATTAGCACTCGTATTGACCCAATAAGGAACAAGTACTTTTCTTCTTGCATAATTTAAAATAGACCATGGATTATAGATTTCTTTATCTCCCATTTTATAGCCATCATACATTTCTTTGACTTCATCATTTAATTCTAAATCATAATATTCAAGTAATTCTTTGGTTTCTTCTATACTGAATCCAAAATATTCACTATAATCATTATCAATTACTGTATACACATCTAAATTATTTAAATCACTGAAAATATTTTCTTTAGCCACTCTTTGGATTCCTGTAAGCATCGCATATTTTAAGCTGGTTGATGTTTTAAGAGAATTATGAAGCAATCCTGCAGGTCCTCCTCCTACTTCACCATAGAACCCTCCTGTATGTGCTTCTACAAATGGTGTATCATATTCATCTATAAATACCATAACTTCTTTTCCATAATAATCTTCCATTCTTTCCATCAAGAATGAAATTGCATCATCTATTCCCTTAAGATTTTCAAATACAAAATCATATTTATCCCATTGAATTTGTATTTGTGTTCTTATCGTCGAAACAACTGTTTCTTTATCTCTTTTGGCATCCGCAAAAGAGATAAAGATTGTTGGATATTGATTGATTTCAGCTGCATAAGGTGTTTCCATGATTTTTGTACCTTTAAAGATTTCTTTAGAGTCTTTGGTAATATCAAAGAATTCTGCCATCATTGACATATTGATGGTTTTTCCAAATCTTCTAGGACGAGTAATCAATGTTACATCTGTTCCTCTATCTAAGAACTCTTTGATCATCAAGGTCTTATCTACAAAATAATAATTTCCTTCTACAAGTCTTGAAAAACTTTTCGTTCCTATTGGTATTTTCTTCATTTCTATCACCCTTTCTTTACATATTATAAACTATTTTAGAGATGTTTACTGATGAATATAAACTCAATTTTTAATTTGATCTATATTGAATATTTCATAGTTATGATTTTTAGCTTATCTAAATCTAATGGAAAATGGTAGTTGATCAAATATATAGGAAAACTAGAGTAGAAAAATCACGATAACAATAAAAATAAAGGAGGAAAATCAAGACTGATCATCAGTCTAATTTTCCTCCTAAAAAACATTAGATATTTTAGAGGGGATATTGATTTCACATCAATATCCCCTTAATAATTTAAAGTAATTTTTCTAAAACACGCGATTATTTAGAGCGCTATATAATCAATGTTATCTATTATTACTCAACGATCACTTTTAGCAACTAGAATAACTATTTCCCATTTAAGACATCTTTAATTGCTTGTAGATTTTCTTTAACACTATCATCATTTGGAATCATATAATAAAGTTTGCTATCAGGCATGTAAGCTCCACCTGTTTGCATAACTCCTGTTCCGGTAAATTGTTTTTGTTTAAATGTCCATGAAGCATTATCATTTATTTGCATTTTTATTAAATCTGTTATATCACTAGATGCCATATTTGTTTCAAAACATCCTGATATAGCTTTTAAAACACTACTATAATTAGTAATAACTGCAGGTGACATCATCTTATTAAGCATAGCCATTAAAACATCTTGTTGATGTTTTACACGTACATTATCTCCATCAGCAAATGAATGTCTTTCTCTTGAATAAGCTAATGCTTCTTTACCATTCATTTGTTGAAGACCTAATTTATAGGTATAACCACCCGCACTAAAATCTCGATCAACATTAACAGTAATACCACCCAATGCATCAACCATTGTGACCAATGATGTAAAGTTAACTCTTGCATAGTAGTTGATATCTGTCCCTAAAAACTGAGCCATTGTTTTAACCGTATTTTCAGGTCCAGCAATACCTGAATGCGTTAACTTATCCTTTTTTTTCATATTCGCAAGAGTTACGTAGTAATCTCTTGGAATAGATGTTAATAAGATCTTCTTTGTATTTGGATTAACAGTAACGATCATATTAACATCTGATCTAGATACTGTTGTAATACTTCCATATGTATCAATACCACTGATATAAATAATAAATGGTGTATTTGTTACAGAAACTCTTGTTGAAAAGTCTTTGACTTTTGTTTCTATATCACTTGTCCATATTTCTTTAACTTCATTTTGAAAATCTGGATGATTTTCTTCAAACATACCATTATATGCTGTATTAATTAATATAGCATTAACGGTATTATTATAAAGATCATCCCCTAGTTTTGAATATGTCATAGCAACATCAAAGTTCAAGCTTGATTCTTTCTTTTTAGCTTCAGCAATAACTTGATTCATATCTTTTTCTTTATCATATTGTAAACAATATTCAATCGATTCATTTTGTAATTCAGATAAACTATTTATTTTACTACTTTTTAATACAACAATTGCATAATGTGCAGATTTCGTATTAGAATTCGTAATATCATCTAATGTTGAATAACCTTTATTGATCATTACTGATCCAAAGATCATTAAAACACTTAATAATAAACTTATTACTTTACCAACAATCTCTCTTGGTTTTGTTTTATGATGATGTTCTTTTTTATTAGGTTTCATTAATGCATAATTAATAAAACCTAATAAAACAAATATCATCCCAACCATAACAGCATATGTTGTTGGTAAAATATTAAGCTTAAAAATAAAAAATAGTAATACTACTGTTGTAATGACCTGTATTCCTAATATTACAGGCCAAGATATAATTTTCTTTATATTTTCCATAATTCATTTCCCTTTTATTTCTATGATAGTATCATTATACACATAAATAATTAAAAATTAAACCTTTTTTCTACTCATATATTTTAATTCAGCTAAACAAATAGGCTATTCGAAGTACCTGCTGACC
>ERZ772877.1352-NODE-1352-length-11496-cov-2.38213_pt1 | contig 11496 bp, 9 predicted proteins | sample MGYA00580583_ERZ772877 | MGnify/ENA primary metagenome ERZ772877 (study PRJEB29015, sample SAMEA2737661) | human gut metagenome | biome: human gut; feature: human-associated habitat; material: faeces | place: China | collected 2012 ... | reverse complement strand
CAAACAGAGCCCTTACCGTAGCAAAAAAAGAATAAACAATCGCATTTAAAGAACTGGCTTTAGGTGTAGGAATTGTTATTAATCGTATCCCGTTATAATACTTTCCTCTGCGCTGATCAAATTTCTTTCCTGCCGTATGCCTCCCATACCGATTATAAGCATGAACCTGGCACCCAAGCTTCACCATACGGGTAGACAATTCATCCACTACAATCTCCACTCCACCTTCTCTCGACGGTATCCTTTTATGCCCGATCATAGCTATGCGCAGAGGCCGGCCTCTTTTCCCTTTTGGGACAGAATCCTGCTCCTTATTGACATCCGATTTGCTTATTGATATTTTATCAATATTATCCTTTCCTTTAAGCCATTCCCGGAACAAATAAAACACAAAAGAAAAATTAGTATCCAGATATCTGGGAAGCAGCCTTTTCGGATCCTGTCCGATTCTAAACAGCCATTCCATACAGAACTCCTGCATCCATAACGGCGCCCTTCTGATAGTGCCGGCATGAAAATCAAAGCCTGCACCTACGCCAAGCATAACACCGCAGACCTTTCCGTCATGCGCCGCCATCCATTTTTCCTGCTTTGGAGCCCCCAACCCTATCCAGATAAAATCAGGGCGGCAGGCATTAATTTTTTTAACCGTTTCCGCATCTTCCTCCTCGCTCATCGGACGGAACGGAGGGGAATACATGCCGACAATTTTCAAACGCGGATACTGCTTCATAAGCTTTTCTCTTAACGCATCCAAAGTTTCCTGTCTGCTGCCATAAAAATAGTGGCGATATCCCTTATCCTCTGAAATGCTGAAAATTTCCGGCATCAAATCCGGGCACCCTACCGGCCTCCCGGAAACCGGAACGGCGCTGAACAATGGATAACGGTTTACCATCCGGAATATTCATTGCCGCGTTATTTTGTACATCCCTGTATTCTTCATCCCGATAAGCTGTAACAGTAGTATGAACATTAGAAACACAAATGTAATGTCCTTTAAGCTCCTTCAAATGCTGAGCAATATAACTGACGGTTTTCTCCATGTCAGTCACATTAATTTTAGTGCCTAATATACTGCTGTAATTCAATTCTGTTGTCATTCACTTTCCCTTTTTACCTAATCTATAATGTTGTCAGCGATGCCGTCTGTTTATCACAGAATATACCTTATCCCTGAAAATTGCATACAAATATCTGAATTCTGACGTTCTTCCAAAAAACAACAGGAAAATCCCATTAAAAATCAAAGTAATTATAACTGCCATAATGGCAAAGGAAGCAATCGTTATTTCCTTCATAAAAACATTGCTACACATCACACAGCATACAGCCGCCAGTATAATGACTGATATATACCTTACAGCATCATAAAAATATACCGCCGCTTTTCTTTCAAAGCAAACCTTATATATAATGACTGGTCTGATAATATTAGCCAGCAGCCCAGAAATAATTGTACCAATATAGACCCCCAGCAACCCTATCTTTATTACCAATGCCACAGATATGATAAGATTAACCGCCCCCTGTATCAGCGGAAGATATTTATCCTGCTCAAATACTCCCGCAGCAGTTTTATAATTTGACAATACAACCCGTTCTCCCTTAAAATAATAGTCAATCAGTATTGCGGCGATAACCGCTCCCGGCAATATCCATTTATCCCCAATCCACAGACTTATCAGCGGCGTCAGCAAAATATAGAACCCCACCGCCGAAAAACCATATATCCAGGAGGCAAAAAAGCGATAGATACAAAACATATTGTATTGCTTCTCTCTGGACTCCGTAGCAATCAGATTTCCAAAACTGGAAATTACCGAATTGAAAATAATATTTACAAAATTTGATACCGATGAAATTACCAGGTTATAATTGTCTACCTTTCCTGACATCGCAACATTAATAAAGCCGGTAATTATAATGGAGTCCGTTTGAAGCCGCGCCACATCTCCTACCTTATGACAGACAAGCGCTCCCGTCTTCTTTTTTATATCAGCAGTTTCCTCTTTTGTAAGCTTTTCCATATTTTTGTCTTTTAAATATGGATATTTATGATTTAAATAAATATTTGCAAAAATTTTCTGTGCCAGTTCTATCACAGAGGCAGAGATTAAGTAACCATAAAAGCTGGAAGTGGCAAGAATTACTATCGTCTGAACTAAGGTGGTCATAATCTTAGTAATAGTTATCACATTTGCCTGAATATAATTCTTCTGTTCGGCATTCGGCAGACTGTATTTATATGCTACAAAATAGGAGCTTACCGTATTAAAAAGGAAAATCAGATAGAAATTTATCAAATCCTGTGTATTCTCAATACCCACAGGATCTTTTATGATATATTTTAAAAATGGTACCAAAATTAAGCCTACAACAGCTACAATAAAAGCAATCATACGGTATGCTTTTTTATAATACTGCATATAAGCCTTAATCTTTTCCCTGTCTCCCTTGGCAACCGGAGCATAAAGACTGAAATTTATTGCAGTGCCAACCCCTAACTCAGCCAGGGAAAGCACAGATAAAATATTTGTATATGTGCTATTAATCCCCAGAAGGGTCTCATCGAGCCGCATTACAAACACATAACGCAAAACTGCATTCACCAGCAGTGTAATTATATTACTGACATAGCCAAACATAATATTTCTGGCCGCATAGTTTACTCGTCCCATTCACTGCTTCTTTCTTTTTCAATAGTTTTATTATTTTATCACACTATGACAGATTATTCCACCTCATCTATTTTAAAATAAGAAAGATATTTTCAATAATTTTTATAATATTTTATACTGTGACTGTCCTCTTTCATTATTTTCTCTCTACGCCTACAATCCTTTCCTTCCTAAAAAATTGACATGCAACCTGATTTGTCCATGCATTAGGATCATCCAATACTTCCATATGCATCAAAGGACCCTGTTCCTGATTTATCTGAGGCAGTTCAACATCTTTTATGTTATCATCCAAAAGAATATCAAGTCTTTCCTCCATTTGTTCCTTATAATCATCTGCCTGCCCGCTTACTACATAATCTATACATTGAAACATTGTAGACTCCCGTATAAAACTTTTGCCAAGAATTGTTAATACAACACATAAAATAACCATAGGTAAACTGCATGTGATTCTAAATGTATGTTTATTTAATAAAAATGGTTGTCTTTCCTTTTGAGCATTTTTTTTACTCAAATAAACAAAAAGCCACCCCAACACATAAACAATTACAGCCGTTGCAGTTAAAAGGAATACCTGAAAAATTGTGTTTGGCACTCCTCCCGAAACCTCAGTACCCGCATATATGCCCGGAGCAAACATAGCACAATAAGTACAAAACATAAATCCCGTAAAAACAATGGGGTGCGTAAATTGAAAATGAGTTCCTTCTCTCAGCAAAGTATCCCAGACTAAAATAATTAAAATTATTAAATAGATAAAAACTATTGGACGTTCTATTGCATAATTTCTTATAGTCATTATCCCTTCATAAAATGATTCCAATATTGTTCCTATCACTTTCCCTATAGAAAATGACAGTTCACTGCCGCCGCGTACTTTATTTCCAGGCGCTGCCATACTTATTACAAGCCCAACACCTTCTGCCACTAAAGGTATTAATAAAAAATAAATCTTTTTCTTTTTCGCTCCATATATAACAAGTAAAGAAACCAGAATAATAGGCGAAAGCAGAGCTGAAAGATAGCTGGCACCTCCCAACATAAACATACACAAAAAAGAGACCACCCAATATCTAACTTTATATGTGTCAATAAATTTAAAAAAACAATAAATAGAAAACAATGCCCAGAAATAAGGTATAATATAATGAGTAGTACCATTATACCAAAAAAAAGCTGATTTTGTTTTGGGCATAAATTGTATCATTGTAAATAATAAACTACTATTGAGTATATAAAAAAAACTTTTAGAGAAGCCGAGTTTATTTACAATCAAATATTTAGCTAATAACGATGTTCCTAGGATTATTAGCCCAATCATAATAACAGGAACAATCCAGTAAGCATTGGAGGAAAACACTTCCGGCTGTAAAGTAAAAAGAAAAACAGACGACCAAGTTCCCTGCCAGCCTTTATAATAAAACTTTACGGTTTCACAGGCAGCTTTCAATACATCTATTAGCGAATGCGTATCCAGCCATGCAGAATGTGTCCAGGCTCCATAGCCATAGTCATCACCAGAAGCATGTACATAGCGACACATATAAAGTAATGGTAATAAGCTTATCAGAAAAGCGATTACTGATATTACAGCAAACATCTTTTTTACGGAATATGATTTTATTTTAGTATATATATTTTTTATATGCTTGTCCAAATTGGCTCCTCCTTTAACAGGCATTGTATATCATTATAAAACAAATTGTCCATCTTTTGCAGGCCATACTGTCCATTCACTTGAGCGAACGGTCAGTTTTATTAAGGCTGATTTTAATCTTTCTCCCTTTTTTATATATTATCCACAATATAAAGAAAACTATCGTAGAAATCAGACCTATTACTAAATCATAATTCATATACACAAATTTTATCTTATTTATCCCTTTTTCCAGGGGAATTGCCATCATTCCGTTTGTCTTAAGGATTTCAACCTTATTACCATTTACATAGGCTTTAAATCCTCTGTCATATGGTACGCTGAAAAAAGCATACTTTGTCTTATCCACAGCTATGGTACATGTAAAACCGCAATAGCTTTTTTCCAATATTTCTGAAGCTTCCCTGTTCCTTTCTTCCACAAGTTTTTCTAATTTGTATGAAAAGATTTCCTCATCTTTCTGTTTATCATATTTTTTTAGTACATCGGAAACTTTATATTCATCTTCATCTGAAACAATAATACATTTCAACATGGCTGCCGGACGAAGTTCATCGGATATCTTCAAAAAGTCTGAGCTTGTCATATACATATTATATGCACTTCCTATCGGTACCGCCAGGTCATGTTCATATAAATAGTAATCCTTTTCCGAACTGCTTACTTTTTGTAAATATTCAGTGTCTTTCTTCAATTCCGTAGAAATATAGTATTTCCCTCCCAGCAGTTCCCGTGTTCCTTCCGCCGTTTCCGGTGTAAATACCGGTCTTGATGTACCCAGCGCTTCATAAAAATCATAAATAGATGCATTTACCATCGAGGTAAAAGATCCTGTCCCCGGCAATGATGCTGCCATTAGTAATGTATTATCACTGCTGTCAAATCGATACCGTTCATCCGGCAATGTAAACTTCTGAAATGCCATAAGCCGGCTATAATACTGCTGGGACGTCTGCGGTGATATTCTTTGATAAAGCTTGGCTGTGTATCCTGTGGTAAATATACTGAAGATTACTACAGCACATCCCATACAAATAAAATAGCTCCTCTCTTTCTTTATCCCCAAAGTTATCAGCCAGGTAAGCAGAACCCCCGCTATTCCCGTTAATGACAAGACAAGAAACACCCTAGGCTGGTAAATAAGCTGAAATTTATGTTCAGACCACCAATAAGAACCGACTGTGATAAAACACATAAACAGAAATAGGATAAAGGATATCCTTTTTACAGGATATTCTTTTCTGTTTTCCATGACTATGGCCGAAGCCAAACTCATTAATAAAATAAGCATATAAAGCCATCGATGATAATTTGTATCTGAAAACATTCCAAATGCACTGTTTATAATCGGTATCCCCGTAGCCACAATGCATATCATCAAAATCCTGCCAAGCCAGTTTTTCCAGTTTTTTATAATATAGCACAGAACCAATGACAGACCTATCATCGGCAGATAAGCAGACCAGGATGTCCAGTCATACTCTTTGATGCATGACTGCGAGTTCATTAACTCTCCCGGAAATAACAAAGTACGTATTATCTGAAGGAAATCCCTGTTTCCTGTATAAATCCAATGGTCTAAAGGAAGCAGTCTGGTGATTCGGGGATTCTGCATGGTAAAAAGAACAGAAGGGATAAAAATGATGCCAGCCATTCCCACTCCCAAAATTCCCTCTGCAAAGCAGCTTCCTATCAGCTTCCGTTTTTTCCATAAATTGATACCTTCTCTGCATAAGAAATAAAGGATAAGAAATATAACTTCCTGGATAAAAAAATAATAGTTCACAAAAGCATTCACGAATACAGCAAATGCCAATATCCCCTTTTTCCCTTCTCTCGTCAGTCTTTCATACCCAATTAATAAAAGAGGGAAAAAAGCTACCGCATCGTGAAAATGGTGAAAAATAAGATTTACACATTGAAATCCGGAAAAAGCGTATAATACGGCTCCCAATGCAGCATATTTCTTACCTGTAAAGCGCTTTATATAACCATATGCCAGTGTGCTTGCAGTCGCATATTTCATCATATACAACCATCCCACAAGAAAGGGATAAAATCTGGCCGGAAATAAAAACGAGAGCCATGCGAAAGGGCTTCCAAGCACATAAAATCCTAAAGCCCCAACAAAGCTGGAACCCAGATCGATACTCCAGTTCCACAAGAACCCTCCATTCTTCAGGGAATTATTTGCAAGCATATGAAACGGTATCTGCTGTTCGTTGAAATCATTGCACAACGTAAAAATACCATTGCCTCTTATAATCAGCAAGGCAAAGCTCAGCATAGCAATAACAAAATTTATAATAAAAATCTTTAGATAATCTGATTTTATTCCTTTTTTAACTGCAGTATTTATACATTTGATTGGCTTCATTTATCTTCTCTTTTTCTTATTAATAATCCTATGCATATTCCATTTAATATACATAGGATTTTATTGCAAATTCCTTTATGTCAATAAGTCGCTTCACCGTCATGCTCCAATAAAGAAACAGAAAGCATATGCTCCAGCCCATTCACTTCCTTAATGAGCTCACTTTCCTGTTTTGTTCTGAGTTCAATAATCATACTCAATCTTTCACCGGACATATTTCTGGATTTAACTTTACTGTATTTACTGTATTTCTTAACCGCTGTGAGGATCTGTTCTTCCGCCTCACTGCTGTCTGCATTGATTACCATCAACATAGGAGTTGAAACTACTGGCATTTTATCAAGGAGCAGAATTCCTATAGTTATTAAAAGTGACAAAATAACAGCCACTTCTGCCAGACCTGCTCCGCAAATAATACCAACACTTATAGACCAGAATAAAAATACCAAATCCATCGGGTCCTTAATAGCCGTTCGAAACCTGACAATCGAAAGCGCGCCAACCATACCAAGTGAAATAACAATACTAAATTGAATCGTCAATATTACTGCTGATGTTATCAAACATAACATTGCAAGTGAAATATTAAAGTTTTTAGAATAAAAAGTTCGTCTTGTTACAGTACGGTATACCAAAAATATGTAGAACGCCAAACAAGCAGTGATGAGAAAAACCACCATTATTTCCTTAAAGCCCAGTTCCATACTGGAAAATCCTTCCAGAAAAGATTTTTTAAAGATATCAGAAAAACTCATTTTAAACCTCGTTTCTTTATATAGCATATTTTCTGCAAAGATAATATTTGGAAAATGCAGTCTGTGTCATATTTTCCATCTGCAGTGTATTATAGATATAGTCCGGTAAAAACTCATCAAATTTAACCTCCAGCAAATGCTGGCCGGACGGCATAATAGGACGTGTTGATAAATCTTTCTCCCAAAACTCCTCAACCTGAGAAGAAGAGCGGATATTTTTATCAAAAGTTATTCTCACATTTCCTTCCTTGCCTACATATGGAACCCTATCATATTCTACAATAATTTTAGGACGAAATATACGGGTCATTCCATTGAGGAAAAAATTCCGTACCACCTTGGAGGTATTTCCTGCTATTTCCGCCCATTGTCCTTCTATCATGGCCGCAGCCTCTCCTTCTGTAATAGCACAGGACTCTTTTTGTATTTTTGCCCCAACCTTTCTTTTAATTTCCAGATGAATCCTCCCCTTATCATTATTATAATAACGAATTCGGTATTTTTCTCTAGGATTATTTCCATCCTCTTTTTCATAAAATGCACTGTTATAATAATCGTCAAAATAAAGACTTCTTATGGTATAGTATCCCTTTTCGTCCACATGAGAATCTCTGTCCAGCAGAATACTTATTTTTTCTTCCATTTGCAGCATCTGCAGATCAGAACAAATATATTTTATTTCATATCTGTATTTGGCCTGGTTTCTCATCTGATTTTTCTATTCCTTTTTATATCCACACCTATTAATGTAACTAATATAATCGCCATTAATGTAAAAAGTATAATTCCATGTCGACTGAAAATAACATCTAAAATTCCTTTATCTGAAGGTTCATCTATGAGCTCTGCATTTTCTTCTGGCAGCTGATATTCCTCAATTGTTTCTATAGCAGGGAGATCATTTGCCTGTGCTTTCATAATAGAAAATGTTTCTTCCTTCTTATAAGTAAATGCTGTATCTAAAAATTTCATTCTCTGTTCAAGATACGATTTTAAGAATAGTACATTAGTTTCCAAATCCGCATCCGTCATAAAAATGCTTCTTTCACCAGGCCAACGGATTTGATCCATATATATTGAGGGACTCAAAGATACAACTAAATCATCAATTTCTGTATTAACTATTTCATTTAAAACAGGATAAAAATGCTCCTCCCATTCCATTAACACGGTCTGGTAAAATTCTTCATTTCCACATAACCTGGCGTACCATCTGCTTATTTGATTAGATGCTAAAGAGTTATTGATGGCAAACAGTTCATTTCTAAGATCAAAGCCTCTCCCCATTGTATTATCCAAATCCCATACGGGCCCATCATACAGCAAGCTCTCATCTTCTTTTTCTTTATACATATAATGGCTTGTTACTCCCATATCTAAATCTTCATAAATCTCTTCTATCAAATACATCCTGGCAAAAGATTCTTTATCCAAATACTCAAAAATTCCTTTTCCAGTCACTGGATTTACATAATCATCTGCATATAAAGCGCCCAACATGTCGTTAAACCACTTATCTAAAAACAAATATTGGCTGTCCGTCATTTTCTTAGGATTATGCACGACAACAGGCTGTCCATTCTCAAGATACATAACATTTTTTTCGTATATAGCTCTTTCGGGATAATCTATCTCTAATAAATATCCATCGTCAATATTAATCCTGTTTTTATTCACTTCGATTCTTTCTGTTAATTGATACAGCCCCCAATATTGTCCATTTATATATAGATCAATGAACCGGCTGTCCGGAGTATAGGATAAGCCTCCTTCTTCTGCCATTTGAAAACCTATTTTATTTCTTATAAATGTTCCATCATAATAATTAGCTATCAATATCCACTTCTTTGCATCCTTCATTCCCAAAAGATCAGCTTTTGAATGTGTTTCTATACTATATGATTTCTTTATTGCATCCCAGGATGTATTTCCTCTCCCACTTAACTTGTCCAATTTATCTGAATATAATTCTTTTCCCTCTTCTGAAGTAATAATAATAAATCCCTTTTCTTTATTACCTTTTTCAGAATTTATATAGTCCATATTTCCACTTTTGGTAATAATAAAGACAGCCGGCAAGTTTGCAGACACTAAAAACTGTATTTTCCCCTGCTCAACTATTTTATTTTTAGAAGTATACAAAACAATAGAATATTCCTGATTAGTTTCAAAGTTTTCTAAATATTCACCACTTTTCAACTCTGTTTCTGCTATTTTCACTTTAGCATCACCATTAATACTCAATTTAATTTTGCTTAATTCAGCATATGATGGCAAAAAAGCATAGTACAAATTATCATTGCCGTTTTTATTTACTGCAATTCTGTAATACTTACCTTCCCCGGCAACATCAAATCCTACTTGACTCGCTATGCCAACTTCTTTGCTATTCTCATCATTCTCTATTTTTACAAATAAAACAGAACAGATTACCAGCAGAACAATACTTGCAACCCCTAAAATGCTATGTCTGATCCCCATTAATCCTCCGACTGTACATTATAATATTTTATATACTCTTCTTGTACAAATAGCTTATAAATTATACTACTAAAAACAGTATTTTACAACTTTACATATTAATAAGCAAAGTCAAATACATGTTAAATTGTTTCTCTGAACACTGTCTGCTGTTCATCCCAGCTAATGTCAGACAATTCTGCCATCTCCATCAATTATCACCCAATTATCCCACAATTCATGCAGCAACTGCGGCTCAATCTCCTGGCTGTTTTTATGCTTAGCCGGCCGTATAACAATTTTATCCGGCGTTCTATTCAGCCTGGCCCCCCAAAAGCTGAATGTACTGTTCGCACATATATTATGCCTGCAACAGCTCATAAGCTCCATATCATAGAAACTGTCTTCACCTTTATTCCAATCAACTATAGTATACTCATCTCCATGATAATTCTCGCACAAATACGCTGTATCATCAGAAAATAAATAGAAATGTGCATCCGTCACACGGCTTTTTATATACTCTTCAGCCGCTTTATAGTAACTATTCGTACAAATTCCTCCGAACATAGCCTCATTTTCAGGATCAAGATAATCCCCCCGCCTGATATGTATACTGACAGAATTTTCTGCTTTCATCCGTTTTTTTGCAGTTATATTCTGACTATTTGTAGATTCCGGAAATTGTATTTTCTCCTGGAGCAAGGGTATTATATCATGGTAATACTTTTCGCAGGCCCAATGCCCTTCTAAATAAACATCGGACATGTTAAAAATTTCGGAATGATACATATCACTTTCATAAAAGTGTTTATTCCTGGCAGGAATCAATTTCCGCTCCAGTTTACCTAAAATTCCACTCTTCCCCAATAGAACTTCCTTTTCTTCAGCGCTGCAAGTATCAAACTGCAGGTCTTTAAACTGTCTCAGCTCCAGCGAACGCCTTGCAAAAACCTTTTCCTGCATGGAAGAGTCTTCAAACCAGGAAATATCCAGCTTTGCATCTTTTCCTATAGACTTGAACTTTTCATACAGCGCATATTGCTGCATTTGATTTCCAAGTCCCCCCATAACCTTAATAATAATCATATATTTACTCACTTTCTCTCAAGAGTTATTTTCACTATATAAGCAGAAAAGAATCTATTTCACAGAACGTTTTTATATAACATAAATATTTTCAGTTTCTACATAATTTAAACAATAATTATTTGACTATTCTCACAAATTAAATTATTGTATACGTTCAGCCAACAAATATTTAAATCATCGCACTATTCACATCTTAATAATACTATTCACTTTACAATTACAATTTTCATCTTTCTTAGTATTTACAATTATTCTTTCCCATTTCTCTAAAAAAACAGATCCAACCATATTCTTTCCAAAAGATACATACAATCATTCATTTGTTTATTTATCTTCTCACTTTATCAAACACTTCAAATATCATTTTTCCCAACATACACCGAACCGCTGACGGCTTTTTTACCACCCATAGCAAAAGTTTATTTACCTTATTCTCCGGCTCAGCCTTATACCTGTCTGCAACATCATTCA
>ERZ772877.1350-NODE-1350-length-11503-cov-3.01039_pt1 | contig 11503 bp, 12 predicted proteins | sample MGYA00580583_ERZ772877 | MGnify/ENA primary metagenome ERZ772877 (study PRJEB29015, sample SAMEA2737661) | human gut metagenome | biome: human gut; feature: human-associated habitat; material: faeces | place: China | collected 2012 ... | reverse complement strand
TATCATGAATTGCATCTAAGTTATTCTTTTTAGCGCATGTAGCAAGTTCAACTTTACCAGCTGTTGCTCCAAATTCACAATCAACACGCCAAGCTAAGTTATCTTTAGTAGTTGCTTTCATATTTGGTTCTAAGTCTTCTCCTAACATTTCAGCAAATTTAGCAGCATGTTCTGCTTCTTCATAAGCAGCTTTTTCCCAATATAAACCAATTTCAGGATAACCTTCTCTATGAGCAATTCTTGCCATACATAAATACATACCAACTTCTGAACATTCACCTTCAAAGTTTGCTTTTAATTGATCAAAGATATATTTTTTATCTTCATCACTAATATCAGGATTATTTTTTACAGTTTTAGCGTAAATACCATATTCATGTTCTGCCGCTAATTTCATTTCACCTTTTACTTCTTCAAACATGTCAGCTCCTACATGACATACTGGACATTCAGCTGGTGCTGCATCTCCTTCATAAACATATCCACATACTTTACATACAAATTTAGCCATATTTCTTTTCTCCTTTTTTTAATTCCTTATTAGGAATGATTACTACTTAAGTATAACATATAATTCTCCATTGTCAATCTCTTTAGAAACATTATTTAACTCTTTCTATTATTATAACTCTTTTTTAAAAAGAAAAAAGCAATCTTTCAATTGCTTTAATCAATCGGTGGGCGATAAAAGCCACCAAAAAAATTTTCAGTTTTTATAACATTAACAATAATATGAGAATCTACTGTTTTCATTAACTCTACAATATCTAAAACCTCATAACTAGAAACAACTGTATGTAATAAATACATCTTTTCATGACTATATCCTCCAATAGCTTCAACACATGATATTCCATGTCGATAATTTTTAATATATTTATCCATCACAGCTTGTGCTTTTTTTGTTGTTACCTGTAAAGTAACACGTTCATAACGATGATAAAATGAATCTATTGTTCTAGTAGAAATAAATTGAAATAAAATAGAATATCCTGCATGGATCCAACCAAACATAAATCCAAAAATCAATAATATAATTGAATTAAAAATAAAAACATAGCTCCAAATCGATCTTCCTTTTTTATTAGAAATATATAATGCAACAAAATCTGTTCCTCCTGTTGAAGCATTCATTTTTAAAATACTTGCCGTCATTAATCCATAAAGAGTTCCACCAAAAATCACATTCAATAAAGTATCATCAAAAATAGGTGGAAAATGAATTATTTTTAAAAAGAAACTTGCTAGAAAAACTTCTAATAAAGAAAAGAACGTAAATCTAGGACTAATACTTTTATAACATAAAATAGCTACTGGTACATTTAACACAATCATTCCTAAAGAAGTAGAAAATGAGAAATGAAAATAAGTTGATGTAATCTTTTCAATCAATATCGCAACTCCTGTAAATCCACTTGATAATAAATTAGCTGGTTGAATAAAGACTTTAATGACATAAGCTTGTACAAAAGCACCTAAAATAACTGTTATCAATGTTAAAAAACATTTTTTATTTAAATGAAACATAGAGCCACCACCGGTATTGTTATAATTGATAATAAAGTTGATAGAAAAACTGTTTTTGCTGCTAAAAATTCATTTTGTTGATATCTTTTCGCAAATAAAACAGCACCATTAGCTACAGGCATCGCTAAAATAATCATCGTTATTGCTTGAATCATTGTATCTTTGATAAGAAAATGAACTAATGGTGAAAAAATCATTGGAATGATTAAATCAATGAATATTGTAAATAAGTAAATCTTTCTATCGAGTAATATTTTCTTGATAGGATATTTAGAAAGTGTTGCTCCAATAATAATCATTGCTAATGGTGTTGTCATATTACCTATCAATTGAATAGGTTGTAACAATGTTTCAGGTAATGATATTGAAAAAATATATAATAACACTGCAATCAATGAAGCAATAATTCCTGGCGTAATGAGTTTTTTTATTTGAAATGATTTATTATTTGACATAATCATCATTCCTAAAGTAAACAATGATAGATTAAAAGGCATATTGATTAAAGCTGTCAATAAAAGCGATTGTTTACCAAATAATGATTGTAATAGAGGAAAACCAATGAAACCTACATTAGGGTAGATTATCATAAATAAATAGAGTGATTTATCTTTTAAAGAACTTATTTTCAAACATAAATAAGCAAAAATAGGTAATATAATAATTAAAATAATCATTGATAAAAATAAATCTTGATAAGGAATACCATTTTTATTGGCACTTACAGATGAAATAATTAAACAAGGCATTGTCATATTTAAAACAAAACGATTCATCTCATCAAAATCTTTCATTTTTCCTAAGATAAAACCTAAAACAATCATCATAAACAATTGTAAAATTTTATTAATTACTAAATAAACATTCATTTTAATCCCTAAAATATTCTAAAATAATATTCATCATGACTTTAAAACCTATCTTATAAGAATCTAAATCAATCCATTCATCATAAGTATGTGCTTTTTCTCCCATTAAAGTTCCAATCGTATTAGCACATATTCCATAAGATAAAGGAATATTTGAATCTGTACCATTAGCACATTTTTCTACGTCATCTAAATAATATTCTTTAATCAATCTCATATTATGATCTGTAAATTTTTCAAATTTCTCTCTATTTAATAAACCATTTCCAGGTCTTACTCCTAAAATTTCAATTTCTACATTTGAATAGTGAGAAACAATTTCTTGAAATTGTTTCTCCATGATATCTAAACAGCTTTGCATAGAAGAACGATATTCATAGAGTAATGTAGCTGTAGAAGCAATTGCATTAATTGTTGTTCCACCTTCTATTTTTCCAAAATTATAAGTTGTTTTAGCTTCTGTTGGTATTTGTTGATGACTTAATTCATACATAATTTTACTTAAAGTCTCAATAGCATTTTCTTTGCCAAAATCAGCATAAGAATGTCCTCCTTGACAATGAACAGTCAAACGATAACGTTTAGAACCTACAGCACTATTTGTACACTGATTCAAATATCCATCAAAAGAAATAAATGATTTAATACGATTTTTATACTGTTCAACAATATAGCGACACCCATTAGAATTTCCTAATCCTTCTTCACACGTATTTAAAACAAATAAAACACCTGTCTTTCCATGTAAATGATGAAGGTGAATATAATGAATCACTTGCATTAAATGAACAACATTAGCTGTATCATCTCCTACTCCTGGTCCATATAAATAATGCCCTTTTTGTGTTATTTTTAATAACTCCATATCATCAAAAACAACATCAAGATGACTACAAAATACCGCAATATCTTGATTATCATCAAACATCTTAATCACTACATTATTCATCTTATCAATTTTTGCATCAATGCCTCTTTCTTCAAACCATTGTTTACAAAATTGTGCTCTTTTTTCTTCATGATAAGATGGTGCTGGAATAGTTGCTAACTGTTTTAAAATTTCTATAGAATAATCAGCTTCTTGTTCAACATAATCTTCTTCATATTTATATAACATATTTTTCCCCCTATATTAAAGAAAAGGCAATTATGCCTTTTCAATAGATTCCTTTTTGACTTCTTGTTTATCTAACATTTTAAAGAATGGATAATAGATAGCCATTGAAATTAATAATAATACAATTTGTAATAAAGCTCCTCTAATACCACATAATAAGAAACCTGAAATAATTGGTGGTGTTGTCCAAGGAACTTCAACTCCAATACTTACTGGGACTAATCCAATATATGTAGAAGCATAAGTGACAATTGCCATTGTAATATTAGCAATCACAAATGGAATAGCCATAATTGGATTTAAAACAATTGGCATACCAAAGATCAATGGTTCATTAATATTAAATAATGAAGGAATTAATGATAATTTACCTAAAGCTTTATATCTAGATGATTTAGCAGTAAAGACAATAACAAGTGCTAATCCTAAAGTAGCTGCAGTTCCTCCTAATTTAACAAAGTTAGCAATAAATTGATAATTGACAATATGTGTAGCAGCTTTTCCAAGTCCAATTGCTGCAGCATTTTCAGCAGATAATGATCTCCAAATAGGATTCATTACTGAAGAAACAATACTTGATCCATGTAAACCAAAGATCCATAAAATTGATTCTATTAATAAAACTAAAATTGTAGCTGGTAATGTACTACCAATAGATTGTAATGGTTGTTGTAACATTGTAAAAATGAAATTTTGTGCACTTTTGAAACTTGTCATTTCAAAACCAATTCTTACAAAGTTAAAAATAATAAAGATAATAGCTACTGGAATTAAAGCTTCAAATGGTTTAGCCACATTTTGAGGTACTGCATCTGGTAATTTAATTGTCCATCCTTTTTGAACAACAAATCTAAAGATTTCTACAGCTAAACAAGTTGTAATAATTGCTAAAAATAATCCTGATGCACTAAAATTATCAAGTGGTAATCCTTTTAGTCCATCTTCTGTTACTAAAACAGGTGTTAACATGAAGATAGCAATAAATGATACAACAATTGACTCTCTTGTATCTACTTTATAAAAATGTGCAAGAGAGCGTGCAATTCCTACAACTACATAAATAGACATGATTCCATAACTCATACGATAAGGAACCATAAATATTTGACTCCAATTTTCCCCTAAAAGCCCTGTCATAAGTTCACTATAACCATTAATAGGAATACTTGTAAAAAGTAAGAATAAAGAACCAACAATAATAACTGGCATTACGCCAAAGAAACCTTCTTTAATCGCATTTAAATAACGATTTGCACTTACTTTAGATGCAAATGGCATCAGTTTTTCACCCATTTTATCAAAAAAACTATTCATCATTTTCTCCTCCTATTCAAATTTTGTTTGTCCATTGGTTTCAATTACTTTCTTATACCAATAAAATGATTTCTTTCTATATCTTTTTAAACTTCCATTTCCTTGGTCATCTTTATCAACATAAATAAAACCATATCTTTTCTTCATTTCTCCTGTTCCAGCAGAAACTAAATCAATACATCCCCATGTTGTATAACCAATAACATCAACATGATCAATTTTTATAGCTTGTTTTAAAGCCTCAATATGTTTTCCTAAAAAATCAATACGATATTGATCATCTACAGTACCATCTTCATTAAGTTGATCAACAGCCCCTAATCCATTTTCAACAACAAATAATGGTATTTGATAACGATCATATAATTCATTAAGTGCAACTCTTAATCCTAAAGGATCAATATGCCAACGCCAATCCGTAAGTTCTAAATAAGGATTACGTCCTTTAGCATTAATTGAACCATCTCTTTGATAAGAAACAATAGAAGAAAAATAATAACTAAAGCCAATAAAATCAACTGTTCCCTTTCTTAATATTTCTTCATCGCCCTCATCAATAATCAATTTTCCTCCCAATTGTTCTTGTTTAGCCAAACATGTATTCGTATAAAATCCTCTACACATCACATCTAAATAATAATGTGTAAACAACATATACTCTCTTTTAGCTATTTGATCTATTGGTTGGCAAGTTGCTGGGTAGCTTTCTGGATATTGAACCATACAGCCAATTTTAAAATTTGGATTAATTTGGTGTCCTAAAATAACTGCTTTGGCACTTGCTACAAACATATGATGACTTGCTTGTAAAACAGTTGATGCCTTATCTTCTCCTTCTTGAAAAAGAATACCAGCTTGATGATAAGGATTTTTCTTATTCATCGTTTCATTAATTTCATTAAAAGTCATCCAATATTTTACTTTATCTTTATAACGTTTAAAAATTGTTTGACAATAATTCATAAAGAAATCAATCATTTTTCTATTTCTCCATGAACCATATTTTTGAACTAAATGTAATGGTGTTTCATAATGAGAAATTGTCACCACTGGCTCTATATGATATTTTAATAATTCATCAAAAACTTGATCATAAAATTTCAATCCAGCTTCATTCGGTTTTTCTTCATCTCCTAGAGGAAAAATACGTGTCCAATTGATAGACATTCTAAAGCATCTAAATCCCATTTCAGCAAACAATCTTTATAATGATCATAAAACCCAGTTCCTTCATGACTTGGATAATAAGTATGAGGATGAACACTCTCATGTATTTCTCGAGGATGATCAATATTTCCTCCCATCTCTACATCGGCAATACTTAATCCTTTTCCATCTGCAAGGTAACCACCTTCATATTGATTAGCTGCTGTTGCACCTCCCCATAAGAATTGATCTGATATTTTCATTTAAAAAGCCCTCCTTCTATGGTTATTAAAACATAGAAGAAAGGCTTTTATAATTGAATAGCTTTCGTTTTTAACAATGTTTAAAAATTTTAGAATTAAATATTTTTTATTATTTAACACTGTTTAGATTCATCCATTAATATTGGATTTGAAGAATGTCTTGTACTTTCTGATTTAGATGTAAGTTGTAATTTTTTATTAAAATTATTTTCATAATCTAAAGAAAAATAAGAAGCATACAATAAATCCAATAAAAAATAAATAGATAAATTACTATTAAAATTTGCAATATTATACGTTAAATTTTCTCTTGTAGAAATATATAATTTAGCAGTACTCATTTGACTTAACGTATTTTCTCCAAAAGAAGTTAAACTTAAAAAAGGAATATTTTTCTTTTGACATGTTTTTGCCATATTGATAAGTGTCTTGGTTTCTCCAGAATAAGAAATAAAAATCACACAATCCCCTTTAGGAATACAATTTACTTCATAACGTTGATAATTTAAATTATTAGTAATATATACATTCTTTCCTATTTTCATCATTTTTTCTTTAAATGATTCTGCTATATTTAAAGCTGTTCCATATGAATAAATATGAATATTGTTATTATTATTTAATAATTGAACAGCTTTTTGAAATAAATCATGATGTAATAAAGATAACGTATCTTTAATTGTTTCTTCATATAAAGAGCCCATTTTATTAGCTATTTTAAAAATAGTATCCCCTTGATCAAAGGGTAAATTAGGATCAACTGCTCCAAATTGTTGATTTAAATACTCAATTTCACTTAAATAAGCCTTCTTAAAGTTATCAAAACCTTCAATACCTATTTTCTTACATAAATTTAAAACAGTCGCTGGTGATGTATAAGTTTCTTTAGCAATACTTCTTGCTGAATAATTTTTTATTTTTTCTCCTAATTGAATAATAAAATCAGCAATCACAATTTCACTTTTAGAAAAATCAACTTTATTTGTTAGTTTATCAATTAATAACATACCATCACATCCTTTTTGATATCATAGCATATAATAAAAAAGAAAACAAAAACACAGTTTTTCTACAAAAAATCTTTTCATGTTATTATATAAAAACAAACACCCTCCATTAATTTATTTTATATAAGAATTATTTGCTTCTCTTATAAAACATTTCTAATTTTGAAATATTATCAAATCATATCTGATTTTCGCCAAAAAAGGCCTTCTGAACAAGCTATCTTTTGCATAAGTGCCTGTATTTCCTTTGATGGATTATACACTGTTAAATTTAAGTTATCCCACTCAAAAACCACAAGAACAGTTTCATCTGGAAGCAATATATTCAACCAACCTGAATGGTTATTCATGATTGTATTGATTGCATCCTCTAATATTTGTAAAGATGGTCGGTCAATCCAATCATCCAATTGTATAGATACATGATAATAACACATTAATTTTATAATGATATTTACAAATTTATCTTTCAGCAAAAAATGTTTATCACTATTGAGTAAATAACATTCCACATCAAAAAATTGTCCTCTTGAACTTGGTTTTACCTGTTCAGGAAGAAAATCTATCACATAGCATGGCTTCTCTAATAATTCTTCAATTTTACTTACTGTTTGTTCCACTTTAGTTCACCCATCCTCTTTTAAATATTCTTCTTATAATATAACACTTTATTCTAAAAACATCTTTTACACCTGCACAATTATTAAATTTAATATCTTAGTTGGTAAATATTAAGCAATCAAAAAAGATGCCTATTGAGCATCTCTTGATTGAACTAAAATAATATTTTCATTATTTTCAATAATTGTATATTCACCTTTAACTTCATTCGATACACATAATGGATCATCTCTTTTAAGCAAATAATGATCTAATGTATATTCAGCTTGACTAATAGAAAGAATACTTTCATTTAAAGCAAATAATGAAAAATAATAATATTCTTGATTATATATATGATGAATTCCAGGTTTTAATAATTGAATACAGTTTTGTTGATCAATAACCTTTATAGAAACATCTTGATATTTTTCAAGCAAACACATAACTGCAAAGAAATGATCTAAACGTCCTCCGGTAACACCATATAATTCAATTTCATCATAACCTTTAGAAATTGCATATTCGATAGCAGCATGCGTATCCGTAACATCTTTTCTTTCCGGTAAGATTTGAATATTTAAATCTTCTAATGATTTTCTATTTTGTAAAGAATCAAAATCGCCTATTGCAAACCTCGGTGTTATTCCTTGCTTTAATAATTCTTCTACCCCATGATCAACACCAATATAATCTCTATCTTGAGGTAATGTCATATTAAACAAATGTGTTGCACATAACGCTATTTTCATTTTAAAGAAGTAATCCTTTGTGTGTAATCATCACTATTAAATACATAACTTCCAGCAACTAAAACATCTACTCCTGCATCTTTACATTGTTTTCCAGTTGTAGCATTAATACCACCATCTACTTCAATTAAATAGTGTGCACTATTTTCTTTTCTTCTAGTAGCTAGATCTTTAATTTTATCAAGAGCAATTTCTTTAAATGATTGTCCACCAAACCCTGGTTCAACTGACATCACTAAAACAACATCTAATAAAGATAAATAATCTTGAATAGCATCAACCGGTGTATTTGGTTTAATACTTATTCCTACTTGTACATTATTTTCTTTAATATGATGAATAAGTGCTAAAGTATCTTCTTTATTTTCCATTGCTTCAATATGAAAAACAATTAAATTTGCTCCACTTTTAATAAATTCATCAACATATTTTTGAGGTTCACTAATCATTAAATGAACATCTAAAAATAAGCTTGTAACTTTAGAAACATCTTTTAAAATACTGTACCCAAATGAAATATTAGGTACAAAATGTCCATCCATAACATCATAATGAAGCCAATCAGCTTTTCCATTTTCGATTTTTTCAATATCATCTTTCAAACAAGCAAAATTTGCTGAAAGAAGAGAAGGTGCAACTTTAATCATATCGTTTCTCCTTTTTTTCCTTTAATTCTTTTAACATTGTTAAATAATGTTCATAACGTTCTTTAGAAATCTTTCCTTCACCAACAGCCTCTTTAACAGCACAATGAGGTTCACTATCATGCAAACATCCTCTAAACTTACAATCAGTAGCATATTCATCAAAATCATGATATGCTCTCGCTGCTTCTATTGGTTCCATCTCTAATTCAAGAGATGAAAAACCAGGAGTATCTGCTACATAACCATCATATAAATTCATGAGTTCAACATGTCTTGTCGTATGTTTCCCTCTTCCAAGAGCTTTCGATATTTGATTTGTTTCTAAATTCAAAGAAATATCTAACGCATTTAAAAGCGTTGATTTACCAACACCACTTTGTCCAGTAATCACAGTCACTTGATCTTTAAAGATTTCCTTGATTTCATCTATTCCTTTATTTTGTTTAGAACTTGTTTCAATCACAGTATACCCTGCATTTCTATATTCTTGAATATATTGATAAATAGAGTCATCCCCTTCAATATCCATTTTAGAAATAACAATGATTGGTCTAATGTGATAGTGTTCTATCAATAATAAGAACTTATCTAATAATATTGTTGAAAAATCAGGCTCTTTTCTTGAAAAAACAAGTAATGCTTGATCAATATTTGCAATCGGTGGTCTTCTTAAAACATTTTTTCTCTCTAATATTTTGAGAAGGTAACCATCATCATGGTTACCTTTTTGAAATTCTACAAAATCACCAACAACTGGTTTTATATCTTGTTTTCTAAATTTTCCACGGGCACGACATTGATGAACTTCATGACCATCATCAATGTAATAAAAACCAGCTAATGCCTTGACAATACGCCCTTTATCTATGTTAGTCTTCATAATAATAGATTGTAATTGTTGTTCCTTTTTTATCTACTTTTGTTCCTGCAACTATACTTTGTTTATAAACTGCACCAATATAACGTTCATCTCCACCAGATTCTGGGAATTGTGTTCCTTCCATAGAAACGGTAAATCCCAAGTTTTCAAGATTCGACTTCGCACTATCAGGTGTTAAACCAACAACAGAAGGAACTGTTTGACTATATCCTGTAGAAACCGTTAAAGTAATATTTCTATTTGTATCTGTTGGATCTACTTTATAGCCTTTCGCTAAATTTTGATCAATAACGGTACCTGCCGGTTGATCAGAAGTTTGTTCACGTTTTGTAACATTGAATCCTAAACCACTCAATTTATTATAGGCATCATCATAGCTCATACCTGTATAATCATCTAAAATAGGATCCTTTAGAAATCGTAAGTGTAATTGTACGATCTTTATCTGTAGGATCTTGTTTATAACCTTTTTCTAAACTTTGTTCTAAAACTGTTCCCGCCTTTTTATCAGAAACTTCACGTTTTATATCAACTTTAAAGCCAATCTTATTTAATTTCTTTTTAGCTTCATCATAACTTAATCCCGTATAATCATCTAAAACAATATATTTACCTTTTGAAACAGTAATTGTGATAACATCTCCTTCTTTAATAGAAGAACCTTTTTCTGGATCAGTTTTTGTAATTAAACCTTTTTTATAATCATCAGATAATTCTTTAAAAACTGTCTTATTAATTGTAACATCATAATCTTTTAATATTTTTTCTGCTTCACTTTGTTTCAATCCAACTAAATCTGGCATTACATTTGGTTGTTTATTTCCACCAAAAAGTAAGAAATAACAAATAATTCCAATAATCAAAACAACACCTGCAACGACTCCTGCAAGAACTTTAGGATTTTTTAATTTTTCTAAAATTTGTTTTCCTTTACCATTATTATTCTTCTTTTCAACAGCTCTTTCTTCAACTTCTTCTGGTTCTTCTTCATCAAAGATTTGTCGTGGATTTACAACAATCGTAGGATCATTCACTTCATCACTATGATCAAAAACAAGTTTTTCTTCATCTGTTCTAGATAAACATGTTTGTAAATCTTCTAACATTTCCGTAGCACTTTTATAACGATCATTTAAGTTTTTAGCAGTTGCTTTAATAATAATATTTTCTACTGATTGAGGAATAGATGGATTAAATTCTCTAAGTGATGGTAAATCTTCTTGCATATGTTTTAAAGCAATATTCACTGGAGATTCACCATTAAATGGTACTTGTCCTCTTAATAATTCATAAAAAACAATTCCTAAAGCATAAATATCACTTTGAACTGTCGCTTTTTCTCCTCGTGCTAATTCTGGTGCTAAATAATGAAGAGAACCCA
>ERZ772877.1308-NODE-1308-length-11960-cov-2.82083_pt1 | contig 11960 bp, 7 predicted proteins | sample MGYA00580583_ERZ772877 | MGnify/ENA primary metagenome ERZ772877 (study PRJEB29015, sample SAMEA2737661) | human gut metagenome | biome: human gut; feature: human-associated habitat; material: faeces | place: China | collected 2012 ... | reverse complement strand
CGCACAATACGGGCCGGCAGTACCCAGTATAATAAGCCAAGGCAGTACCAGCAGCTTTAACCGGTCCCGTCTTTTTTCCTCTCCTGCCCACACCCGGTCCAGAACCAGCTCATGGTAGTAGAAGCAGGCAAAGGCAAAGAAATGGGACCATCCGCTTCCATTGGTAAGCATTTCCCATTTATTCAGGCTGAACATCACTGCCATCAGCAGCGCAAACCAGAGGCATCCGATTTTCCTGCTCCTGCAGTAAGCGGCAAATACCCAGCCTGCCAGCCCCAGGCTCACCACGCCCAGAACACGTTCCAGGGTTATGGTAAAGCCAAATAACTCCACATTGACAATCCGGCAGAGATAATTGATCGGGATGCGTGTCAGGACATCCGGCACAAAAAACTTCTCCGGATTCCATACATCCGGCAGATAGCTGTTCACCAGCCGGATGTAGTCTGAGTACACCACATCGCAGGTGGCGCTTTTCACATACCAAAGGCAGAATAAGATGCCTGCAAGCGGAAGAAGCCAATATATGATTTTCCTGTTTCGTTCTGCTTTCATGGTTATCCTGCTCCTTTCTCATTCCCTATGTCTTTCCCGGAAACCGGTTCTTATCTGACCGTCAGATGCACTATCGCTGCCAGCCGGTCCTCTCCCCTCTGTTCCTGGGCATTCTGCATAAAGAAATTATATTCAAAGGTCAGGTGCACCGTCTGCCACGGCTCGGCCTGAATGGTTGTATTTACAACATTGGACCGCACCGGCAGATAACGCGGCTCCTCCTTATCCTTTGTAATCCTGACAGCCTCGCCGCCGCTCATGATTCCCGGATATACCACCTCCAGGTCAATCACGCCTGTCTCACCGGCCATGACCGTCAGGCTGGCATGTTCATCCATCCAGCCGTCGCTGTAGTAGCCGTAATCCACCTGGAGCTTCATTTCCCTTACAATCTCCGTGATATCCTGGAATCCCTCATGGTCCGGGTCTTCCCGCAGAACCAGCATCCTGTCATCCACCAGACCGATATCCCGGATATTTTCTATGAACTCCACCCTGGTTCCTTCTGCTGCCCGTTCCCTGTCAAACACCTTGAAAAAGGTTCTGGCCGTGAAATCGCTCATCTCATAGCTGTCACCTATGATGTAAATGGTTTTGCCGAATATGCCGTCCCCATATCTTCCGTAGGTCTCCTCGGCCAGCGAATTATACCGCAGCTGGTTGGGCCAGAGATACAGCTTGGGATAGTCCGCCCGGTAATACAGCTCCACCGGAAGCATGAATACCACATAGCAGGCAAAGGCTGCCCCCCAGGGCCAAAGCCGTTTCAGATACAGCTCCGGCTTTACTTCCTCTGTCAGTTCCCCGTACATATAAGCCAGGAATAAAAGGGCGGATACCAGGGATACATACACCCAGCGCATCTCCACCCGTATGGTGACGCTGGAGGACGCAATACACAGCCCGGTAAACAGAATGAACAGAGTGCTGTTCTTCAGCATCTGAACACGGTAATCCTTCCGCTTCTCCCTTACAAGCTTCACCACAAATGCCAGAACAATAACCGCGATGCAGGCATCCGCCAGGAGCACCAGCCCCTTTATGGCCAGGGGACTCTGCCCCCATGGACAGCCATTGAGATGTTCCGGTCCCGCATTGATGCCGAACACATAGGCAATCTGGCTCAAGGCGTATTTGAAGGTGTCCGCCAGGCTGAAGGTATCTGCCACCTGGGTTCCTCCTGTGCCTGCCGGCAGAATACTTCCTATGGTAAAGGCGCGAATGATTTGGACCAGAAGGAAGGATAACAGACCGGCTCCCCATTCCCACAGCTTCCTGCTCCTCTTAAACAGCAGGACCAGAAGAAGCAGAGGAAACAGAGCCATATAGCGTTCATGTACAAAGCATACCCCAAAGTAGAGCACGCAGGAAAGGTAGAAGTATACATGGCTGTCCTTCTCATTGAGATACCGGAACAAATACCAGAGAATCATAACAGCCATCCACAGGGCCATGGTTTCCATAAGCCCCAGCACCTGTCCAATCTGGTAATAGGCCATGCGGCTGATTAAAAACATGGAGCCGCACAGAAAGCCGATTCCCTTTGCCCTGGACAGCCTTCGGCCGATGAAATATATGCTCCAGGACACGGCTGCGTTTAACAGGATGTTAAAGGGCACGAACCAACCCACATGATTCCTGACCACTGCCATCTCCAGCCAGGCGGCCAGATAATACAGAAAGCGGAACCGGGTGCTGCCCACCGGAAACACATACTGAAGGAAACTCTGCTCCCCGTAGCAGGACCAGAAGTACAGGTCATCCATATATAACCCCTTTATTTCGATTCCTCTGTTGACCCACACTGCCATGGCAAGCAGAATACCCATGAATATTACATGGTCCTTCCACTCATATTTCTTTTCCATCCTGGAGAACCCAATCCTGGTTCTCGTACTCTCTTTTGCCTCCAATGTAAGCGCCTCCTTCTGGCTGTCAATCAAGTTCCGTCATGCTGTAGTTTTCCCTGAACTCCTCAAGGGCCTGTTGGGAATCATCCGGCGGTCCGGCGTCAAGCGTAACCCTGGCCGTCATATTTCCCCATTCATAGTGAATATCAGAAAGGCTTCCCTCCGCAATCATATCCTCAATCATCTGCAGGGCCCTGTCCTGTCCTGCCAGGTATCCGGCTTCCACGAAGAAATACTCCGTACCGGCATATCTCAGAAACTCCTCAAAGTATGCCAGCCGCTTTACCAGGTATACATTTCCTCCGCTTCCGGTCACATCGTAGTAGCTCTGGACGCTGCACGGCAGATCCAGGACCCTGGGATGCCTCCCGAATGCAAGGACACGGCTCCTGGGTGTAAACATACAGGAAAGGGTAAGGCTGCCCTCTCCGGCCCTTCTGTCCAGCATTTCCCTGCGGTGGTCGTAATAGCCCATATGACGCAGGCTCACAGGCGTAAAGCCCGGCACTCCGGCCCAGCCAGTGGTACAGGTCACCGCTGTATTCACTGCAAAAAATAAAACCATCACCAGAGACAGGGACCGTCTGACTGCGGGTCCCCAGTTCTGCCCCCATCCCATTCTCAGCGCGCTGATAACCAGAACAGCATAAAACAGGATGAAATAATTCCCGTCCACCTGATACAGAGTATAGATGCTTGCCAGGGAACCAAGGGCCAGGACCGGAATCAGGATACAGTCAAAGAGATTCAGGGGATGCCGGAGGCCGCGTCTCCCCGCCTTCCAGGAAACAGCAAGCCAGATGACAAGAAAAACCGTCACAATTCCGGTTCCCCATGCAATGATTACATGGGCCATATCCTCTGTTACAGGGGCAAACAGGATTCCCCATACCCGCGACCACAGCCGTGAACATTTTTCTCCCGCAGTCAGGGCAGACGGATCTCCAATCACATGGTTAAAGGTATAGGGATATTTCACCCTGCATCCCGCCTTCTCAAAAAATCCGGCAAATATGGATGTAACAGGCACGCCGGTAAGAAGCCATGTGCGGTACCACAATCCGGCCGCCGCTGCTCCCGGTATCAGAAGGAGGCAAAAGCCTCTCCTGTCTCCAACCCTTAAACGGCGGGTAAGAAACAGACACACAAGGGCCACTCCGCCCAGAGCCGTTGAAAACACCAGGGCCGTTGGCTTATACACCAGGGTCAGCAGGTAGGTGCTGACAGCCATGGAAAGCCAGGGTATATTTTTGGCAGAACTGCTTTTCTTCCCCTGTTTCCCATCCCAAAGTGCGAAGCAGATAAAGTCATAAATGATGAGCTGGTGCAGCAGCGTAATATTATCGCTTTTTGCAGTGGCCGCCATATTCATGATTCCCGGAATAGCGGCAAGGATGGCTGCTGCCAGGATTCCTTTTACCTGCCCGCAGTATCTTCCCACTATATCTGCTGCCAGGAGGAGAATCCCCACGGTACACCACAGAGAAAAGGCCAGGACAAATCCATAGGTTGGAGTCCCGCTCAGAGGGAGAACCAGGACTTCCAGGCCTTTGCTGTAGGTATAAACCAGGTTAATCATGCCCAGATTCTCGTAAATTCCCTTTCCGTTATCCAGTACATAGGCGGAGCGCAGGCCGTAGTGAAGTGAATCATAGTCCAGTTCAATGTTCATGCGGCCCGCCTGAATCAGAACCATGGTAATGATGAAGGCAAGTAAGGCGGCCTGGGCCATGCTCTCACTTCTTCCCTTATCTGCACTGTTCTTCACAGCCTTCAGCCATGCCCCGGGTAAAACCTGTTTGTTTCTGCGTCCCCAAAGGATTTCCAGGACCACGGCCGTCAGGGCCATGACTGCGGCCAGTCCCCTCCACAGCATCAGCCCGCCATGTCCCGTAAGGGATACAAGGCATACCAAAACCATCCACAGGGCGCTTCCCAGCACAAGGCACATGGATGTACGCTGCAAAAAGGGAATGGGAGCGGACAGCTGCCTTTCTTCTAAGAACAGCCGGAGAAGCTGTCTCCCTGCCAGTATGAGAACCGCCATATATATGCCGGATACCGCCAGGGGCAGGAAAATACGGTGGCACCAGATAAACAGCACGATTCCCGCTGCCAGTCCCAGAGCCCTGACACCCCTGTGTGAACCTGTCCCTGGCTTTTTCCCTCTCCCGCCGGCCAGACAGAACAGGTTCCAGAAAAACACAAGGACCACCTCTGCCATCATAAGAAGGGTCCGAGTATTCCGAAGCACCGGCTCCAATGGGCCCCAGAGCAGCACCCCGAACACCGTCACAGCCAGGACAGCCAGCCCTGCCGCCCCTATGATGATTGCAAGTATCTTATCGTTTTTACCAGTTTCCATGCAACAAATCCTTATCCCTGCATTTTTCTTTCTGATCCGTACCAATTTCCCAGTCCCGGAAACTGCTACTCATACTCTCCGTAAGCCTTCTTATAAAAGCCCATGATAATGTCCGCCACCGGCTCCGGCCAGAAACGGCAGAACATTTCCCGCTCCTCCGCAAACCGGCGGTTATCCCTGATACATGCCTTTGTGGTGGCACCCTCATGGACCCGGTAATAGAGAAGAGGCCGCTCATCGCAGATAAAACGTCCCGGTTCCTCTGCCAGCCTCACAAGATTGTCCCAGTCCAGGGCAAAACTGTACTCTGAGCGTACAAAGGGTTCACCCAGCACCGCCTTGTGATAGGTGGTGGCCGGACAGCATATGGGGTTGCCCAGGACAAAGGCCAGCTTCTTTACCCAGGCCCTGTCGTTCATCTGCGGAAACCGCAGGGGCGTCCTCAGAATCCGCTTAATCCAGAGCATGGCATCACCGGTGATGAGCGCTCCCTGTTTCACAATCACATAGTCCGTTGTAAAAACAGTCATATCCGGATATCTCCTATGGGCTGCCAGAAGTCTCGCGCTGTAATCACGGTGGTACATGTCATCCTGGTGCGCAATGGTAACCAGCTCGCCCTCCGCCATGGAATATGCAAAATTCCAGTCATCCTTTATGCCGCTCTCCCCCTGCCGTACACAGACCTGCAGGCCGTATTTCCAGGCCAGCCGGTCAATATAGCTGCTGGGAGTGGACGTGCAGATAATGATATGGGACGGGACGGTCTGGGCCTTAAGAGAGCGGATGCACTGCTCCAGATAAGGCGAGTCCTTATAGGCGCATACGGCAAATACATGCTTATACCTCATAAAAATGTTCCTCCAGCATCAGGCACAGGGTATGATAGATGGGAAGGTGCAGCTCCTGGATTTTAAATGTCTCATCAGAAGGCACCACGATGGAGCAGTCGCAGGCTCCCGCCATCTTCCCCCCGTTTTTGCCGGTAAGGCCAATGGTTTTAATGCCGGACGCCTTTGCCACGGCAACGGCATACATCACATTCTCAGCATTGCCCGAGGTGGAAATACCCATAAATACATCTCCCTTTTTTCCATAGCCGTACAGCTGCTGCGCATAAATCATTTCACCGTTTACATCATTTAAGAACGCGGTGGCCAGTCCCGCGTGACCGGTAAGGGCAATAGCGGGAAGGCCTCCCTGTAGGCAGGATGCCAGCTCTTCCCCCCGCTTTTCGTCTGCTTCCTGAAGCGCGGCCGCGAATTCTTTGGACACCGGGCGGCGTTTTACAAATCCCTTCATCAGCTCACCCACAATGTGCTCGCTGTCTGCGCAGCTTCCGCCATTTCCCGCTATCATCAACTTGCCGCCGCCTGCGTAACAATCCCGCAGGATTTCATATGCGGCCAGCACATCGCCCTTTACTGCCTCCAGAACCGGATACCGGCTGGTCAGTTCCTCCAGATACTCCATCTCTTTCATCTTACGTCCGCCTGTCCTTTCTCAATAATCCACTGAGCTGCCTTTACGAGATCCTCCGCGTAAAAATCATATACCGGAGGTATCCCTTCCTTCTCCTCCTGGCTGCGAATCCCGCTTCCATAACCGGTTCCCACCAAAATAGTGGTGAGGCCGTAGTTATTCCCGGCCTCCACATCCAGCAGTTTATCTCCTATCATAAAGGAATGAGGCTTATCCACTTCAAACCGCTGTGCGGCCTCCTCAAACATGCCGGTACCCGGCTTGCGGCAGCTGCACTCCTTCTTATATGGGCCGATTCCGTGCTCCGGATGATGGGGACAGTAATAAAATGCGTCAATGGACGCCCCCATGCACTCCAGGATATGGTTCATATAAACATGAAGGTTCTTCACGTCCTCCTCCCCATAATATCCCCTGGCCACTCCTGCCTGATTGGTAACCACCACCAGACGGTACCCTGCCTCCTTTAACATCCGCAGCGCCTCCGGCACTCCAGGAAGGAGCTTAAGGTCCGAAGTCCTGTGCAGATAGTGCACTTCCTCATTCAGAGTCCCATCCCGGTCCAAAAAAACAACTCGATCCATTGCACATCCATCCTGTATGTTATATTCCTTGTGTGAATCCTGTCCGGTAATTTAACATTAAATGTTAAACCGGTACTCGCCATTAGGCATATGGACCTTCACCTGATCATACTGCCATCTGGACTCGTCTGCCACCCAGCTCTGGGCACCCCGCAGTTCAAAATTCCAATCCGCCAGCTGTCCGCCTGCCTGCTCCATACGGGCAGCCACCTTGTGGCGCACATTGTATGGACAGTACATGAGTAAGTACCCGCCTCCGCCTGCTCCCAGAAGTTTGCCTCCCAGGGCGCCTGCCTTCAGGGCCTCATCATATAATTGGTCAATCTGGGGATTTGTTATCTTGCTGCTCATGCGCTTCTTGCTCTGCCAGCCATAGTCCAGAAGCTTGCCGAAACTGTGGAGATTTCCCTTTAACAGCTCATCCTTCAGGGCATAGGCCAGGGCCTTTACCTCACACATGGCCTCAAAGGCGTCCTTTTTCTCATAGTTTTGCACCTGGTCCTTGATAATATTGGCAGAGACATGGATTTTTCCGGTATAACAGAGAAGGAGATTATACTGGAGCTCATGTATGATGTCCTTTTTAATGCGCAGAGGGTTAACCACCACATTGTTGCGTCCGTGGAACTCAATAAAATTGAATCCTCCAAAGGTAGCCGCATACTGGTCCTGGTACCCGCCGTCAATCTTTAAATCCAGGCGCTCCACCTGATAAGCCAGGTCAGCCAGGGCATAGGCATCCATCATCACTCCCTTCCAGCGGGCCATGGCAGTGAGCATAGCCACCATAACCGTGGACGAAGTCCCAAGGCCGGATCCGGGAGGCGCATCGCACTGGAGATACACTTCACAGCCCTGGTCAATACCCATGGCATTAAGAGCCGCTGTTACCAAATCCAGTTTTCCGTCATACACATAATTTTCCCTGGTATTATATTTCACTGTCATATCAAAGTCCAGGGAATGAACCACAATCTGGTCGTCCTCCCTGGGCACAATGGAACAGTAGGCATATTTATTGATGGTGCTTCCGATGATGGCCCCTCCCTGCTCCTCGCAGAATGGTGCCACATCTGTACCGCCGCCTCCAAAGCTGACCCTTAAAGGCGCCCTTCCTCTGATTACCATATGTGTCTCCTCTCTCTGTCTTTCGTTTAGGTTGTCAAATGACCACTTTATTCCTCACATCCTCCTGAAACTGGAAATACGCCTCCGGAATGCCAATGTCAATAAAATATCCGTCATTGACAAATCCTCCCAGGCGCCTTCCCTCTGACAGCCACTTAGGGATCATGTCATTTTCCAGCGACACCTTTCCCTCGGGTATCTCATCCAGCAGCTGCTGTTTCATAAGGTAAATGCCTCCGTTGATTGTCCCTTCCCTTGCATCCTCTGTCTTTTCATTAAACCCGGTCAGGAATCCGTCACGGTCCAAAATTGCCTGTCCGTACCGCGAAACATCAGGCACCCTGCGCAGTACCAGAGCCATATCCAGATTCTGGCTGTCCTGCTGTCTCAGGAGCCGGGTATAATCAATCTGGTAAAATGTATCCGCGTTCAGCACATAAAAACGATCCTCTGTAATAAACCTGCCTGCATTCTTAATGGCCCCGGCCGTTCCCAGAAGCGTCTCCTCATAAGCATACCCGGCATGGAACCCGAAAGCCGCCCCATCGCCGAAATGCTCCTCCACCATAGTTCCCTTATATCCCACGGCAAAGACAATATCCGTAATCCCGTGGCGGACCAGCTCACGGGTCACATATTCCATAAAAGGCTTCCCTTCAATCAACGCCATTGGCTTGGGCCGGTCGCTCACCACACTGCGAAGCCTGGTCCCCAGACCGCCGGCCAACAAAATAGCCTGCATTCAACATTCCCTCCTGTACTGTGGGCCTTAAACGCAGCTGCATTATCCAGACATGCCGGCTGTGCAGCCCACGCGGCCCTGAAGAATCAACGAAAGTCTCCCTCTACCACCTTCCAGGCCCCGTCCAGACTGTAGTGTTTCTTAATATAATCCTGGGTCCTGCGGCAAAGCTGGTTTAAACGTTCATTGTCCTGATATAATTTAACGGTCTTGCCGGCAAACAGCTCTGCCTGGTCCTCTATTTCCAGCACGGTGTCCGCAAAGGGAATCCCCTCTGCCCCTGTGGATGTGGTCACAATGGGCGCTCCGTTGTATATAGCTTCCACTACCTTACCCTTCACGCCGGCTCCGTATCTGAGCGGCACCACCACCACCCTGCAATGGCCATAAAGCTGCGCCAGCTCCTCCTCGCTTACAAAACCTTTGATAATGATTCCATTGTCCGGCTCCTCCAGGGCTTTGATTTCATCTGTCACCCTGGATCCTGCCACATAAAATTTCACATCCGGCAGTTCCCTGCGTATAAGCGGGAATATTTCTCTGGCAAACCACAGCACTGCATCCGCATTGGGCGGATGGGCGAAACCGCCTACAAACAGCAGTCCTTCCCTCTCTGCAAAGTCATCCTGTATGTTATCCAGAAAGGTGTCATAGACATACGCCGTAATGGCCTTTGCGGGAATGCTTCCGTCAATGGCGTGTATGGCATTGATTTCCACATAGGAAGGATAATAGGAAACAGCTGCCTTGTGCATCATGGTCAGCTCCACGGATTTCCAGTAATCCGCCTCCCTCTTGATGTTGATATCCCCTGTCAGCTCATATTCCCTTCCCAGACGCAGAAAGTGCAGGTCGTGTCCATAGTAAATCACCTTCATATTGGTGTAATCTTTTATAAAATCCACATATTTGGTGGCAATATGGGGACGGTTCAGGTACGCAAATGATATCTCGTCTCCATTTGTCTTTAACCAGTCCCATATGCCTGCTGCGTATGTGTCTCCGTAGAGTACCTCAATTCCCATTTGCAGAAGGGTGGTGGTATAGGGCTCCTCATGAAGGAAATTATCTCCCAGGAACTTTACCACATAGCCCTTTTTCAGAAACATCTTCAGGTACTGGTAGGTTGTCTTGGATCCCGCGTCCCTGTCAAAGGTGGGCACATAGTGGTCCACCACCAGGATGATTTTCTTTCCCTGGCTGCGCTCCCTGGCCCTGAACGGATTGGGATTTCCGGTGTTGACGCACTGCTTTTTGAATTCCTCAGCCCATTTCTCCTTCAGCTTTTCACTGTTTTCCACCTGGTAGCGTTTCAGGCCGGTTCCGTTTACATCTGTACCGTTGGAAACGCCCTCAAAGTGGATTACCTTGGAGAGAGGCTGGTATACAACCCTGTATCCGGCCTTTCTCACCTCAAAAGCCAGGTCCGAATCCTCGCAGTAAGCCGGGGCAAACCGCTGGTCAAATCCGCCAATCTGCTTCCACAGGGCCGTGCTCAGAAGGATGGCTGCCCCTGATATATAGTCTACATCCTTTACATAATTATATTCCGCCTTGTCCGGATCATCCAGACGGCCGTAGTTCCAGCCGGAACCATCGCTCCAGATAATGCCTCCTGCTTCCTGCAGGCGTCCGTCCGGGTACACCAGCTTGGAACCCACCATGCCAATGGTGGAATCGGACTCAATCAGGTTCACCAGGGAAGAGAGCCAGCCCTCTGTCACCTTGGTGTCATTGTTGAGGAACATGATGTATTTTCCCCTGGCAGCCTTTGCCGCCTGGTTGCAGTTGCGCAGGAACCCCTGATTTGTCTCATTTCTGCAGATTACAAGACCCTCTGCATACCGGCCCAGCTCTGCCGTTGCATCGGTGGACACATCATCGGCAATGATGACCTCGTAGGTGACATCCTTTGTAAACTCCAGGATGGACTGGAGACATGCATAGGTATAGTGGACCTGATTATAACAGGGAATCACGATGGAAACCATTGGGCCGTCCCACGTTTCGCCGCTGCCAGAGTCCATATATCCTCCCTTGCCCGGTACACTGGGGAATACCAGCCTGCCGTATTTGAGATAATCCTCGCCAATCTTAAAATCGCCTTCTATCTGGTTGCGTCCCTCTTTGGTGGCGTACAGCCTTCCGTAACGCACCGGGTGCTTCACTGTGTTAAAACAGTAGTTGAGTATCTTGCGCTTGCGGGTTCCCCTTGGAAATGCTCTGTTGACCTGGGCTCCCAGCTTGCGCCGGGCCTTGAACACAAGGGCTTCATGCCCGTTGAGATAGGTTGCCAGCTTGCCCAGCTCGTCGATTTCATGGCGCAGGTCCTTAATCATCACTTCCAGATTTGCCACATGGTTATTGGTCAGGCGCTGCACCTCCTGCTCTTTGCGGATCTGCAGGTTCTTTTCCTCCACCTCTGCCTGAAGCTGGCTGATGCGGTCCTTTGCCTGGGAGAGAGCCTGGTCCGTCTCCTTAAGCTCAGACAGGGTCGTCACTTTCTGCTGGTAATTCACCAGGTATCCCTGGACAGCGTCCCCGTGGACATAGGACTGGAAGGCGTCCTCCATGGATGCGTACACAGACGCCATCTCGCTTCCTATGCCAAACTCCTGTAAAAATTCTTCCAGGCCGGCATATGACATCAATCCCTGGTATTTATAATAGAAATAAGCCAGATTGCGGTACTGTACAAAGCGGGCAGGAACCGGGAAATCAAAGCCCCATTCATAGTCCAGGCAGTATAGTTTCTCATCCCCGTCCTTTTCTGTAATCATCAGATTCTCAAAGAGCCCGTCAATGTTGCTTACTTTATAAGAAACATCATCTATATCCGGAACCGGCCCAAAGGTCCGGGTAAACTCCGGCGTCACGGCAAAGGGAACAATCTGATCCTCCGCCACATCATAAAGAAACTGAAGCGCCGCCTTAATTTCCTCCACAGGCGCCCTTCCGTCTCTGATGCACCGGCCCAGACGTTCTGCCAGGGTAATGCCTTCCAGAAAACCAAACTCCACCTTGCTGCCGTCTGCGGATATCTCCGGCTCCAGGATTCTGACCCTGGGGTTGAGCTGCCTTAACTGCCGGCACTTATTTTTCAGGGAAAGGATGTGGTATCTTCCTGCGCTTTCAAGGGCAGCCTTCTCCACCCGGCGCTCTCCGTCCAGTTCCCCCATGGTGGTGCGGATGCG
>ERZ772877.1305-NODE-1305-length-11992-cov-2.61682_pt1 | contig 11992 bp, 17 predicted proteins | sample MGYA00580583_ERZ772877 | MGnify/ENA primary metagenome ERZ772877 (study PRJEB29015, sample SAMEA2737661) | human gut metagenome | biome: human gut; feature: human-associated habitat; material: faeces | place: China | collected 2012 ... | reverse complement strand
GTATCTGCTTAATTTATTTTTTCTTCATGTTGTGATGGTACCTTACTACGAGTTTATTCAGACTGAAACATACAGCAATGCATTAATGAGTCTGGCAGATGAATCCGGTCAGATGATACGTTTTCATCACGTAGTACCTGTTCTCTGGATATATAGTCTGTCCGCACTCTTAACTTTTGTGGTTTACATTATATATGCAAAATGGTCCACTCATAACCGACTGAAAGAAAAGCATCTTCCAGAATGATATTACCGGGACACCTCAGGATATATAAAACTAATGACGAAACAGGAATGGATTTTACGACTACGCCGCTGTACATCACAGGAAACTCTGGAAAGGATAATAGAAAAAAATAAATATTCCCTGACGGATGACGAACTTGAGCACTTTAATGCCGCAGTGGATCACCGGCTGGCGGAAATGGCAATGGGGAAGTTTTATGATAAAATACCTGCAGGCGTCTGGAAATATGTTAAATAATACAGCCAGCATCAGTCTGTTCGCAGTTATCTCACCTGGAGCGCAATCATGAATATGATATTTGAACTGATTGGATTGTTACTGGTAGTCGGATGCGCATTCTTCACCACTTTTTTCTTAGCCGCAGTAGCAGGCACTATGGTAGTTATTCTTGGATGGGGAATTTCTATTGTCACCCCGAAGGTGGTTACCTGTACCAATGATTGCATCACTACTGTTTTTGATGCCAAACCCTTTGGCTGGCTTCTGATTGTGTTTTCATTAACCATGATGTTCTTTATTATCAGAGGTATGATTAAACGTTAGATTGCCTTTAGTGTGTAGTTAAATCATCATCACAACAGCGTTAATCTGAAACTGATATTGCCGGAGGGGATCATCATGACGGGAAGAGGCATTAACACAGTACGTATCGGCGATGAAGTGAAGCACATCACCGAGCTCGATGCACTAACACTCATGCATGAATGGTCAAAGCTTAAAAAAGAAAATGCAGACCTGTATGACTATAACCGTCAGGTTAACCGGGGGTGGCGCGGCTTTATTCTTCGCCTGATGGGTATCCATTTGCCTGAAAAAAACCGTGTTTGTCTTTATGGTATTAATGCCAGAAAAGAATCCATCTATCCCGACTGAAGCCGTGCTGGCAGTGATAGTGAGCAGGCCATTGCAGAAGAACAGCTATAATTTGACACTAAGTGCTTGATATTTAACTTATGTTGAGCACAAACCTAGTTCACAGATGATAGCGCTGGTAATTATTGTTCTTTCACCATTTTTATCATTAAAAACTGTTTTATTAGAAAAATACTTCATGAACTAGCACCAAATAACCGCTTTTAGGGCTATTTTGATTTTTGTACCTGTTCTGGTTTTCGTCGATAATTTGTCGGGAAAGTTTGTGCTGGAAGTCAGCAACCCGTTCGTGTTGTGCCGCAAGTAGCAGGCGAGCCTTATGGCGGTTTGCGCTGCCCATCGTCTGCGAGTATTGAGGCGTAGTATTTGCCACTCGCATTGCGGGTGATCGTGATGCTGGAAACGTTGCCGACTATCTCCCGGTGAATGTTCGCCCGGACAAGCTTTAATTTTGGCAACCGGATAGCGTCAGTGAATACCATCCCCGTTGGGATGGTAGCTGGATTGCCTGCCGTGTTTGCTTTTAAAACAGGGAACCCGGCTTTAAGTTTCTTGTTAAAGAAATTGGCAAACGCCTTATCCAGATTAATGACCGCTTGCTGTAGGGGAGTGCGGATGAATTCCTGGACCTTCAGGGGTTAATTTATGCATTCACACGAGGACCGGATCCGGGCCGTCGAACTCTATTACCGGTACGGAAAGAAAGCCTCCGTTGTCGTCATGGAGCTGGGATATCCTTCCACAAAACAGCTGGGCCGTTGGGTTCGGATTTATGAAGAGAAGGGCGATTTACCCAGGGAATTAAAGCCAAGAGAACGCTATTCACGTACACAGAAAATTGCTGCTGTTGAGCATTATCTTACTCACGGTGGTTGCCTGTCGTACACTCGCCGAGCCATCGGCTACCCCAGTAACGAAATTCTAAAGCGCTGGATTGAAGAGTTTTACCCAAATGCGCGTCCCCTGGTCATTCGCTCAGGCACAAGCAAATGCTTCAGCCCGGAAGAGAGGTCTCAGGCCGTCCGGGAGCTCTGTAACCGACGTGGAACCGCGCGTAAAGTTGCACAAAGCATAGGCGTCAGCGTCCCGGTCCTGTACAAATGGAAGAAAGACCTTATCAGTGACGAGGCTTATCAATCCATGCGCAAACGAAAGGCAGCCCCTCAGGATAAAAATCAGGATGCTTTACTCGGTGAAATCCAGCGTCTCAGGAAGCAGGTTCATCAGCTGCAGCTCGAACGTGACATACTGACAAAGGCGAATGAACTGATAAAAAAAGATCTGGGCGTCAGCTTTCTGAAACTGAAAAACAGGGAGAAAACCCTGATAGTTGATGCCCTTAAGAAAAAGTACCCCGTTGCTGAGTTGCTAAGCGTTCTGCAACTTGCCCGCAGCTGTTATTTTTACCACAAAGCCAGCAAACGTCTGTACGATAAGTATGCGGAAATACGCGTGATCATGGCCGATATCTTTGAGGAGAATTACCGCTGTTACGGCTACCGGCGCCTTCACGCGATGCTTCGCAGTAACAACAGGGTTATTTCTGAAAAGGTTGTCCGCAGACTGATGGCAGAAGAGCAGCTCGTTGTTAAGCGCACCAGGCGACGACGATATAACTCTTACTGTGGCGAAATCGGTCCGGCACCGGAAAATTTACTCGCCCGGGATTTTAGTTCCTGCAGGCCAAATGAGAAGTGGCTGACCGATATTACGGAGTTCCAGCTTCCGGCTGGAAAAGTCTATCTGTCGCCGGTTATCGACTGCTTTGATGGCCAGGTTGTAAGCTGGTCGATAGGAACACGCCCGGACGCGACGCTGGTGAATACGATGCTCGATGACGCACTCGATACGCTCAGCGAACATGATAAACCGGTGATACACAGCGATCGTGGTGGCCATTACCGGTGGCCGGGCTGGCTCGAGCGTATCAACACCTCCGGACTTATAAGGTCCATGTCGCGCAAAGGATGCTCGTCGGATAATGCTGCGTGTGAAGGCTTCTTCGGGCGTATCAAAAACGAAATGTTCTATGGCAGAGACTGGGCGGGTATCACGCTGGAAAAATTTATCTGCTTCCTGGACAGGTACATACGCTGGTATAATGAGAAACGTATCAAGCTATCATTAGGTGCAATGAGTCCTGTGAAGTACCGGCAGCATCTTGGGATCACAACATAACAGTCCAGGAAAACATCCGCAGCCCCTGAGACGACAATAACGCTTTGTGCTGACAGCATTGGTGCGCTTAACAAAGATTATGTTAAATATAAATTTAAAAATCATAATAATCAATGCGTTACAAAAGTGCCAGCTACTTTCCCATTCCAGCAACCAGTCATGGAAGCTTAAGGAACAGAGTCCGCTCATGAGTTTGCGATGCCTTAAATCCATGGTGAATATAGAAGCCTTTGGCTTCTTCAGTAAGCGCGTGAACCATTATCGCACGAACGCCAATATTCTCAGCTACGCGATAACAGCGTAGAACCGCATCGTGAAGTAAATCGGCGCCAACCCCTTTTCCGTGCAATGAGATATCTACCGCCAGGCGAGCGAGTATAATCACCGGTATAGGATCTGGCATGTTACGCCGAAGACTACCTGTCGCTTCCGTATGGTTAACGCTACCGGTGGCCAGAGAGTAAAAACCAGCTACTTGCTTCGTACCCGTCTTGCAAACAACGAACGTTCGGGCAGCGCCAAGAGCCTGATTTTTTAAACCTCTCTGTTTTAGCCATTCATCGAGTACCGTTTCTCCACTGACGAACTCTGCCAGTTGATGGGCGCTGGATAACGGCTCGGGCGCGGTTATACATCCCACTGAGGTTTCCTTGCCAGTAGTTTATTAATGGCGGGCTCATCCTCGACTGGTGCATCGAGCATATCGATGAACTCTGCATACTGTTCGTCGTTAAAATTGAAAACACGGCGATCAAGGATCACGTTCTCCGCAGCCTTGCAGGCCATCTCAAGAATGAAGTCGGTTCGCGATTTATGAAGGATTTCTGCAGCGGCATCGATGAGTGCCCTCTGAGACTCTTTAGCTCTTAGGTTGAGTTGAACATCTGATTTCATACACACCTCTTTTGTATAGCGATTGCTATACAAGAATAACACAACACGAACGTATAGCAAATGCTATGCACCTCAAAGTGCCGAAAATGCGTTTTTTATATATCAGTTATTTACGCCGTTAGCGTGACATAAGTTGATGTGTTTGTCGTGTCGTGACAGCACAATCAGGGATGTCATCCCCTAACGAGGCAAGGACTAAGTTAATGAACAGAACAGCTCAAGAAGTACAGACTCGCTGGCTTGAGAGCCGGCGGCCTGAAGATCGTACCGGTAATGAAGCGGAAAAATTTTCGGATGAATGCTGGAAGAACGGTCTGCGGCTGGATAAAAGCCCGTCTGTGCACTATCAACTTCTGATGGAAACCATCCGCAGGACGCTGATCCCGCGGCCAAAGTGAAGGCCTCCGTCGGTCTCCACTATTATCGCTACCGGGTTGGCCGTCAGGCATGGCCCGGTTTAAAAAGATATGCTGACAGTTCTGCTGCAGTTATATCAAAATCGAGTTGCTGGATTAATTCTGCCAGTTTTTTCTCTGCAGTATCACGATCAAACTGATTTTGTACTATCTGGAGAGCAACCTGTTTTAGCTCCGGAGGGATGTGTTCCAGATTGATATGATTATAACCCGAAATGTCATCATCCGAATTTTCGAAGAGCCAGCCGTAACTCATAAGGTCACCTGTTCTATTTCACAAATTTCCAGACACCTGGCGGTACCCGGTCATACAACTTTCCCATCGTCATCTCCGCCAGCCGGTGATCAACCGCGGCATTGAAATGCTCAATCTCATCATCTGACAGGGAATATTTATTTTTTTCTATTACCCTTTCCAGGGTTTCCTTCGATGTACAGCGCCGTAGTCGTAAAATCCATTCCTGTTTCGTCATTAGTTTTTCATATCCTGAGGCGTCCTTTTATAAATAACGCCAGTTTCATTCAGGCGTTATGGCCCGTGCCGTTCTGCTTAAGATAATCACTGATGCTCAGGCCGGACAAGCGAATGTTATCCGAAATCTCCCTGAACTGCTCCTCCCAGCCGTCCTGCAGCTCCCTGATTGCCGCGATCTGGAAAGCAACACTGAAAGGCGTTCTGCCCAGTTTCTCGGAAAGCCAGAAAAGATGCCTGTCAATCTCTTCGTCCGGTACCGCATCGAGCGCATCACTCAGTAAGGTTTTTTCGTCTTCCTGCCAGGGATGACCGGCTCGCGGAAAACGCGGATCAGGCTGGCGGTCTTTTTTCTCCCTTTTTTCCCGTCTGGCAACGGTCGTCGCTTCGCCTTTTTTCATGCCGACGCGCGCTTTCATGGCGCCGATGGCGGCGACGGCCAGCACCAGCGTTTCACGCTCCTTGCGCGTGAGCAGGCTGTCCTCGCAAATCAGGGTGTTCAGGTTATCGATCAGCGTATTCAGTCCGGGTTCAGTGACTTTCATTTTATGCTCCTGTTCCTTGTGTGGTGCCGATCAGTCCCGGCTCTCATTCACCTGGACGATGACCGGCAGGCCTGCATCAAAACAGGTCTGATACCAGCTGGCCACCTGCAGGGGATCGCCCTCTTTTATCCGGCGTATGCCGCCGGCATCCGTCAGCTGCAGGCAGGTGGACCCGTCCGGACGGATCACGTAGGCCGCTTCCCTGATGGTGTAATGGCCGTCACCCAGCTGCAGCTCCACCGCATCACCGGCAGCCGTCTGGCGTAACGGCAGACGCCGGACGTCTGTCAGCCGTTGTCGTGCCGTTTCAGCCTCGCGTGCTTCCTGGAAGAGCGGTTCTGCAATGCCGCGACCGGGCTCCGTCAGCTCGACGGCCAGCTGCAGGTTCGGGGCGCGCAGGGTGCGCAGCCAGCCCGCGGCTTCCATGCGCCGGCAGGAGGCGCGCAGGTTCGGTCCGTACACCGGGGCGTCCCCGCCCTGCTCCAGCACCCGCTCGATATCCCGCGTCGCCACCGGTCCAGGACGTTTCGCATCGAGGGCGGCCAGCATAATCAGCACCCGCCGCTGCAGCGGCGACGGACGTCGGGCTTTTTCCCGCATCATTGTCCCTCATTCCTCTGGGAAATGAGCGTTTTTAGCCGTTTATAGTCTGCTTCGACCCGTGTTGTGGCCAGGCCAGTGTGTCCACGCAGCGCCAGGAGATACCAGAAGCGGAGGATGTCATGAGCCTTATTCACTTCCCAGACATAATGGGTTCCATCCCTGCGAAAATCGCATTGCTTGATTTCCTCTTCTGCCATCTGCGTCATCTGCTTATAGCTGAGCGAAAACATCATTTCTTCATCCATCCTGCACACTCCGTCTGATAATGTCCGGTTAAGTAACAAATCATATAACAAATGATTTGTTACTCAGTATTTATATATCACATCAGATATTATTATTTTCTTAATGCTAAATATCATATTCAGTATGATTTCATGTTCTTTGCATGATTATCATATTGATTGCCCGTTTTCCGCCGGTCAGATCCGAAAAGCTGCTAAGCCGGATCATAAGGCTTTGTACATCCTTTTTCGTAAAAAAATACCGGAGATGGAATCTGGAGGGGAAGCAAAGATGAAATTGTGGCACTTAACCGGTCCGTAACGGTTAACGTAAGCGGTTAAGTCAGTGATGCCTAGCCTGGATCTGTCCGGTCCGGGAGTCCTGTGGTACACCCAGACCACCCGGTACAAAAGTACTTCGGGTTTACACCATGTTTGCTAAATTTTGCTTTATCAGCGGTTCCAGCCCGATATTGCAGGACTTAACCATCAGGACCGCGCACAGGCTGATATGCAGATCCTGCGCCCGGGCCCCAGATTCACTGACATGCGTAAACTCACTTGTAAATCCCGTTCTGGCATCTATCTCAAGCAACAGTTCCGTCAAATCTACCGGCGGGAGTAGCTACCTTACCTGACTGTTGAGACGATGTAACGATGGTGGCTCCTCCTGTTTCTCCTGGCTGCTGATAGTCAGGGAAGGATATTTACCGTCATGGCAGATGTGAGCCTCCGCATTTCCTTCAAAGCGGGATGCGACGGCTTTCCAAGTTTCATCCAGCTGGACCGCCAGCTGTTGCACGCCTTTGTGTCCATCGAGACAGAGCGTTATCGCCACTTTGTCCTGGAAAATCAGGGCAAAGGATTAGACGCTGAAGGGCTGGCGGTGCTGGAGGAGGATCTCCGCTCGCCATGTACTGAAGAGATCGCTGTCTTCCAGGTATTCTCGCAGATCATCAAAGAGGCCGACGACCATTTTGTCATCATGGACACCGCACCAACGGGTCATACGCTTCTGCTACTGGATGCGACTGGAGCCTATCACCGGGAAATGGTGCGCCAGATGGGGCAAACACATGACCATATGGTGACGCCAATGATGCAATTGCAGGGCCCGGAGAAGACGCAGGTGATTATCGTGACGCTTGCCGAAACGACACCTGTACTGGAAGCAGCAAACCTGCAGCAGGATTTGCGTCGCGCTGACATCGAGTCGTGGACATGGGTTGTTAATAACAGCTGGCGGCAACTGAACCGTCTTCACCTTTCCTGAAGACCAGGGCGAACCGCGAGTTGCCTCTCATCTCTGATGTGGAAGAGCAGTATGCAGAACGCATTGCATTAACAGCGCTACAGAGCGAAGAGCCGGTTGGTATTGACCTGCTGGAAGAGATGACCAAGTAACAATGTAGGGGGCATTAGCCCCCTACATGCTTTGCTGTTGCTCTATTTTCCCGATGGATAACAAAGGTCTCTGTCATTTTCCAAAAAGAATCTTTTCAAGTTCGATTAACTGTTGCTGAGATTGCTCATTGAGGTGGGCCTCGGCCTGATCATACCAGGTCAGCAGGCTACGCCCCAATGACGTCAGAACTGTCCCTCCACCTTTGTTACCACCAGTGGAAGTGATTACCACTGGCTGACCAATTCCCTTATTTAAAGTGTCAATTAAGAGCCATGCTCTTTTATAAGGTATCCCCAAATCTTTAGCCGCCGCAGAAAGAGAGTGAAAGCCATCAATCGCCCTTAAAAGGTCAACCTTGCCAGGCCCTAGCGAGATGTTATCGTTAATATAGATCCTTGGTCTGACTAAAATTAAGTTTGATTTAAAGGGGGTATTTTTCATTCGGATACCTTTTCGCAATAATTTTATCTATGGTGCAGAATAGTCCAAAGCGTATACCACCATTACTTTTTTCGGGTATGTTTAAAGGTTTTGATTGCGGAAATCAGAAGCACCGCACCTAACAAAGTCGTAAGTACTCTCACCGGGAACATACCGAGCATCAGTCCCCCGATAGCAGCCCCAATAACAGATCCGACAACCATCCACATAAAAAGATTTTTCTCTTTTCTCAGTATCTTGAAAGCATCTGTATTGGTGTAGCGAGAAAATCCCACAATCATCGTCGGTAAACTGATCATAAGTGACAAACTACCAGCCAGTTTAATGTCAGCCCCAAAAAGGATAACGATAGTTGGTATCAGGAGCTCTCCCCCTGCAACACCCAGTAGAGCAGCCACATTCCCAATAAAGAAACCAGCAATAACACCCGCAATTATGGTTGAGATTCCGGGCTGGAATAATCCAGCAGAGCTATCATGTAAAGGCATCCATGCTTCTGAAAGCATCACAAATGACAGGATAACAAGCAGGAGGAGAATGGTTCTGTCCAGCCAAATATGGGACATTTTTATGGCTCTTCCTGCTGCCCACCATGCGCCGATAAGGCTCCCGGCCAGCAAATTGATGACAATATCAAGATGAACAAACAACTGGTCAACGGCTATGGATTTTGTCCGGAATATCAAAGCAACAGCAACAACGGTAAGGCTCATTGTCTTATTAAAAATAACCGCTTCCAGCGTGGGTATTTTGAAACTTCCGATAAGGACAGGAAGGCGGAACTCTGCACCACCAAGGCCAATCAAACCGCCTAAAGCACCTATTAATGTGCCTGATAAAAACCCTTTTCCGTTACGCTTTGATTCTGATGACATGCGTTTCTCTCATTCGTTATGTCAAAAAAAACATAACGCACAAAATAACACAAAAAATGTGGATACTGGAAGATAAATTTAACTTTCTGGAAAGATGATGAAAAAAGATGATATGAAAGAGGCAGAGAATTAGCCCTTTCATTGGCAGAAATGACTTGTAGTCTGTTTGTTTTCTGTTAGCTTCAACGACCTTCTCACCGCCTTACTGGCGAAAGCTGATTGCTGGGCATCAGGAAGGATATCCTGAACGGCCACACAAGGACGTTAAAGTTTGATTCCCAGAGACATCATCACAATACTGAAGATCAGGGCTAACCGCGAACTACCTCTCATCGCTGATGTGGAAGAACAATATGCTAAGTGCATTGCATTAACAGCGCTACATAGCGAATAGCCGGTTGGTATTGGTCTGCCTAAAGAAAGGGCAAGGTCAGATTCAGAGGACAAATTCCCCCTTTATTTGACCTTGCCTGTGATTTGATAATAGTATTAGTCGGCTATCGTCCATTTTTAGTTCAGGCCTTATGCTTCTCGTTTGCCTCCTGCATTAGCAGTTCCGGCAACACATGCACTCTCGCTTTGGAGAATCTGACACCCGTTATGCGTATTACGCCACCCTGAGTTTTTCCTTCCTCCGTCGTACTGAGCAAGCCTCAGCACGCACTCAATAACATCCTGTCTGAGGATGTGCTTTATCGTACGTAAAAAATAGTCCTCCGGGGCTGACTGTATCTTAAAACTGAGAAATGACTATGTTACTGTCCTCAACGCGTAAGGACTGGCTGGGTAACGTCCGTGGTGATGTTCTGGCCGGTATTGTTGTCGCGCTCGCACTCATTCCAGAAGCGATCGCTTTTTCCATTATTGCCGGTGTTGACCCCCAGGTAGGCCTCTACTCGGCATTCTGTATTCCTCTCGTTATGGCCTTCTTTGGTGGGCGTCCGGCGATGATTTCGTCATCCACCGGTGCAATGGCGCTACTGATGGTGACACTGGTTAAAGACCATGGCTTACAGTATTTACTGGCTGCTTCCATACTGACCGGGGTATTCCAGCTTTTAGCCGGTTACCTGAGACTCGGCGGGCTGATGCGTTTTGTTTCACGCTCAGTGGTTACGGGATTTGTTAATGCACTAGCCATACTGATATTTATGGCTCAGTTGCCCGAATTGACTAACGTAACCTGGCACGTTTATGCCATGACTGCAGCAGGGCTGGGGATCATCTATCTCTTCCCCTATATCAACAAAACTATTCCTTCACCGCTTGTGTGCATCGTGGTGCTAACCGGCATTTCCATGTGGCTGCATCTGGATGTGCGAACCGTCGGTGATATGGGGAAACTTCCCGACAGCCTGCCGATCTTCCTGATTCCTGACGTGCCTTTAAATCTCCAGACGCTGCTCATTATACTGCCCTATTCTGCGGGCCTTGCAGTGGTTGGCCTTCTTGAGTCGATGATGACCGCCACGATTGTGGATGACATGACCGACACGCCAAGCGACAAAAACCGCGAGTGTAAAGCTCAGGGGATCGCGAATATCTGCACTTCTTTTATCGGAGGAATGGCCGGTTGTGCGATGATTGGGCAATCCGTTATCAACGTAAAATCCGGTGGCCGTGGACGGCTTTCAACCCTCACGGCAGGCGTGGTGCTGCTTTGCCTGATTGTGTTCCTGCGCGAGTGGGTATCCCAAATCCCGATGGCCGCGCTGGTTGCAGTGATGATTATGGTTTCCATCGGGACATTCTCCTGGCGCTCCATCACAAACCTGCGTACACATCCCCTTTCAACCAGCGTGGTCATGCTTGCCACTGTCGCCGTTGTGGTGGTAACACATAATCTGGCATTCGGTGTACTGACCGGTGTACTGATTGCTTCGCTCAACTTTGCGACTAAAGTATCCAGATTCATGCGTGTAACCTCCGTTCTGAAGGGGGCGAGCCGGAAGTATACCGTCACCGGCCAGGTATTCTTTGCATCATCAGATCGCTTCATCAGCCACTTTGATTTCCGTGAGAATGTGGTTATAGACGTTTCAAACGCCCATTTCTGGGACATTACCTCCGTCAGCGCCCTGGATAAAGTGGTCATCAAGTTCCGAAGAGAGGGCACCGAAGTTGAAATTCGTGGGATGAATGAAGCCACCCGTACCATCGTTGACCGGTTTGGTGTCCACGATAAACCTGAGGAAGTCGAAAAACTAATGGGCGGTCATTAACAGACTTGAGGGAAAGCAATGAATAATACTGTTTTAGCCTGTGTGGACGGTTCACTTTCAACGAGGTCCGTGTGTGAATATGCGGCGTGGGCAGCCAGCGCTTTGCATTCAAAGCTCGCGCTGTTGCACGTCATCGAAAAAGACAGTACACCTGTAGTGTCAGACCTGACAGGCACTCTCGGCATAGACAGTCAGCAATTGCTGACCGATGAGCTGGTAGAAATCGAAAGGCAGCGTAATCGCCTGCTGATGGCGCAAGGAAAAGCAATACTGGAAAGTTGTGCGGAACTGCTTCAAAAGGAGGGGTATTACGACAAGAATGGATAGATGCTTCAAAAGGAGGGGGCTCTGGATGTATTTCTGATGCAAAAACACGGTACACCGGACGAAATTCTGGCTGAGCTGTGCGACCTTCGTCTCATGGTGCTGGGCCGTCGGGGCAGCCAACATCCGGTAGGCTCTCATCTGGAAAACGTGATTCGTCTGCAAAAAAAGCCCCTGCTGGTTGTTCCTGAGAACTACTCTGCGCCTTCCAGAGCCATGTTTGCTTATGATGGCAGTGAAGAAAGCCGGAGAAATCTGGAGCGTTTGACAATG
>ERZ772877.1303-NODE-1303-length-11997-cov-7.10283_pt1 | contig 11997 bp, 6 predicted proteins | sample MGYA00580583_ERZ772877 | MGnify/ENA primary metagenome ERZ772877 (study PRJEB29015, sample SAMEA2737661) | human gut metagenome | biome: human gut; feature: human-associated habitat; material: faeces | place: China | collected 2012 ... | reverse complement strand
CTGGGGGTACGGGAGGGCTTTGTTCCCGTACTTATCCAGGCGGATGATGAAACGCTGTTGGAATGTCTGGTAATGAACGCCGACCCGGAGCATGATGCGGACTGCTATGAATTTGACCTCAAAACGGTAGAGGAGTACCGGAAGAAGATGCTCTCCGCTCCCATCAAGGACGGAAAGGCGGTTTTGGAGGAATTGACCGGCCAGCGCAAGGAAGAAGCCGAGGACGATGATCTGGACTGGGAGGAGGAAGTCCTGGGCGAGATGGAGGGCGGAGAACCCAACGACCGCTTCGCAAACTATTGGAACGATGATACCGGAATGACATATCCGCTCATTCTGGCTAAAATTCCGGTAAAGAACCCCTGGGAGATCTTCGCCTACCTGCCCTTTGGAAATTGGAATGAGTGTCCCGACACACCGGACCTGATGGCAGTGGCGAAATACTGGTTCGAGCAACATGGTGCCATCCCTGCCGCCATGAGCCACGATGAATTGGAGTTTGAACTTCCAACTCCGATCTCCAAGGAAAGAGCTATGGAGGTGGCTGTGGAGCAATATGGTTTCTGCCCAGATCTGGATCAGAATGAGGATGGAAGCATTGGCTCCTTGGCAGATGTCCTGTGGCAGTCCACCGTCTGGTATTTCTGGTGGGATTGATGGGAGGTGCGACCAATGACAGAATATCAGAAAACCTATATCGAACTAAAAAAACAGTTTGTTGCGACCAATTTGAGAACTTCGGGGCTGTACTGCGGGGGATATCACGCTTTTCAAAGAACGAGCCGGAGTTGCGCGCAGCGCGCAGATAATCCCGGCAGTTAAACAAAATCTAATCAAGGTTGAGAGCTTTTTCTTCAGCCTTCGTCTTTGCCATGGCGTTTTTCTCCAATCTGAAAATTACAAATTGCGGACAAAAAGGACGCATTGTTGTGGCAAGCAATGCCGTCGTATATACAACGGCGACTTTTGCGTTGCAAAACGCTTGTTGGGGAGTGCCTCAAACCCCTTTGATCTGCATTTTTCAATGCAGGCTACGCCTCCCTGCGGGATGCTTTTGAGGATGTCAATCGTCACATCCTACGAAAAAGCCTGTACCTTTTTGGCGCAAGGGTCAATAGAAGAATTTGATGGTTCATGTTATAATAGCAGACGTTGCGTGTTGTGCGGTTTGCACACGAACAAAGTGAAAAGGAGCTATTGAACGTGGATACGATTTATCTGCTGCCCGGTGAGGAACGCTGCGTTGATTTTCGAGATGCTAATGGTGTCCCGAAAGTACACTACACTTACTGCTCCATCCGTGGCAAACTTTTCAACTGCACCTGCTGCACAAAGGCCGAAGCTCAGCGGCTGTGTGAAGATTGGCTCGTAAAACAAGACCGCTGCTACATAAACTAAAAAATGCCGCCGAGGATGCCTCCCAACTGGGAAAGCTCCTCGGCGGTATTCGTTTATCGGGTCGGTGTTTTTTCGGTGGTTTCCTTTTCTTCCGCAAAAAATCGTTCTACGTTTTTCTGCGCCCGAACCAGTTCTTGCATCTCATTTCGTGCCTTGCGGTAGTCCGGGTAGGCAGCTTTCTTTTTTGTTAGCAGTTCTGCGAACTCCGCATCCAACTCCTTGACCTTCGGCAATTTTTGCAGCCCGGCTTCGTCAAAGGCCGCTTTCGCCGCCTTGTACAGAGTGATCTCCTCCCGGTGGGCTTCCAGATACTTTTTACTGTACCCCGACTTGCGGTAGGCATCATAGACTGGGTGAGTCTTGGCATAGTTGATGATGTGGGTTTTCAGGACGGCAATTTCCGTCAACCGTGCTTCCGCTGCCTTGATGGAATCGCCCATGACATGATAGCGTTCGGTTGCCGCCGCTGCACGTTCCCGCAGTTCCTCTGCACTGCTGATCTTCTGCTCCTGTAAAAACAGCAGGGTCTTGGACATCTCCTTTAGGTTGAACTTGGTTGCCCACTTTTTGTAGCCGACACTTTTGCCTGCCGCCATTTTCTGCGGAATATCCACCAGAAGCTGGAACGGTTGCTCCTGCGGTGGCTGCTTTTGATAGGGGTGGTGTTTTGCCTTGCCCTCCAGCACCGCCTTGATCTCGTCCTCGCCATAGCCTGTGCCCAGTGTGCGGAACCGGATAAAGCGTTTCTGCCCCTTGCCCTTCACCGACGTGTACTTGCCATGCTTCACCTCATATCCCTGCTGCTCCAGCTTTTGCAGAAAAACTTCAAAGTCCTTCGGCTTTTCTGCAAGGATGGTGTCAATAATTCCACACAGGCGGTCACGGTTGCTTTCTTTGGGTGGGTAGACGATGCGCTTCTGTCGTTCCCGATAAGGCTTGTACTCGATGGTGGAGAGCTGGTGCTCCAAGCAGATCAGATCGCTCAACCGCTGCACCGCAAAGGTGGAGAGCCAAAAGTTGCGGAACTTTTTTCGACCATCCAGTGCCGTAGAGTTGAAAACAATGTGGTTGTGGATGTGCGCCCGGTCGGTGTGGGTAGCAACGATAAAAGCGTGCTTGCCCTTCAAAAAACGCTCAGCAAATTCGTAGCCGATGCGGTTGGCTTCCTCCGGCGTGACCTCCCCCGGCTTGAAAGACTGTCGCACCTGATAGGCGATCACATCACTTTTCTGACTGCGCCCAGTGGTCTGCTCGTACAGCCGTTTTGTCAGCAGAAATTCTTCATCCACGGTCAACGGGCTGCACTGATAGCTGCTTACCAGCTCGCCCTGCTCGGTCTTGTCCGGGTTTTGGACATAGCTGGTGTGATTGTGCAGACACGCCCCGATGGACTTGCCCTTGTTTTTCCGCATAGGGATCAACCGTGTCGCTGCCAGTGGTCATCACCCCCTGTTACAAAAAGAAAATGCCGCACATCGGCGGCATCAAGATAAAAATATCACAATCCGGCAACCCAGCCACTAAAACGTTCTGCTGCATCTGCGATCAAAGTGCCCATAAAAATCAACACAAAGCAGCCAAACTCTGCCACCAGCAAGATCAAAAACTGTAACCACTCCCGGCAGTACAGCGTATAAAGACCGCAGCCGAAAATATACAGCATGGGCAGCGCCAGCACAAACGCCGACAGGTTCAACGTCCGTTTCAGCATCAGCGCAAGGAAAGCCGTAATCAGCCAAAACGGAAAAACGATCATCTTAAAAACGAACCTCATATCCAGCACCTGCCTTTCTTTCGCCCTTATTATAAAGGTATCAACGATTGCTTTGCAAGGATGTCAACCCTTATGTAGCCCCGCAGCCCTCCAACTGCGGGGTAAAATTTTAGAGTTCTGCCAATTTGGAAAGGATCTGTCTGCCAATGTCGATCAGCTCATCCAGCCGCTGCCGCAGGTCCTCCATGTCGGTGGCGTAGATTTTGCCGCTCTCATTGGCACGTTTGGCGTACTGGTTCAGATTGTTGCTGCACATCTGCAAAAGATACGCCATGCGCCGCAGTTGCGGCAGGTCAAGGTTCAGGCAGTAGCCATCCAGAGCCATTTTTCGGATATAGGCGCTCAGGCTGCGGATGCCCATGCCCAACATCTTTTCATAAATGCGGCTTTTCTCAGCTTTTGTTGTTCTCAGGATAATGATTTCATCCCGCTTTTCCCTCACCGGGCATCACCGTCCTTGTCGTAATAACTGCGGAAGGGCTTCACCGGCTCCGGCTTGTCCGACTTTTCTTCCAGTGCCGCCAGCACCGAGGGGCGGCGAGGTGCATCCTCCTGTTCTTCCTCGTCCTGTTCCGGCTCATGGTGCTTTTCGTCCACATCCAACTGAGCGTTCAGCTCCGCAAGCCGTGCAGATTTTTCTGCCAGTTCTTCCTCCTGCGGGAAGGGCTTTTCCACCTCGATCTGCGCCGCTGCCTGCTGCTGATGCAGAGTGGCCAGTTCATTCTCAGCAGAGTTAATGCGCTCCGGGAAGTTATTCAGCGAATTATCCAGACGGATAATGTTGCCCAGCGGGTCGGTGCCCAAGGGCACCGGGTACCTCCGCTGACCCTTCAAAATAGCCTGATACTCACTGCGGTAGGTGTCGAAACGCAGGGACAGTTCAAAGCCCCGGTAGCTGCCGATGACTTTTTCTTCGGCGTTGGGCAGTTCGGAGCAGGCAAGCACCAGACGCTCACCGGCAGTCTTTTTCTCATCGTAGGTCACGCCCTTGATGGTCATGCCGCAGAAACCCTCTTGCACCTGCGGATGTGCGGCGGCAAGCTGCGCGTCCGCTTTCACCCCATCAATATAGGCGTTCGTTTCCCGAATGTCAGCCGGGAATTTGGTCAGCAGCTTGTCTTGCAGGCGGAATTTCTGGCTCTGGTGGTCGGCTTTCAGCACCTTCAGCTTTGCCACCTGCACATCCAAGTCCATCTTCTCTTTGATGAGCGGATTTCCGGCGCACAGTGCCTTGATCTCCGCATAGGAAAGTGCCTGTTCGTCTACATCATCGCAGGAACGCACCGGGGATTTGGAAGTCATAATTTGCGAGATGAATCGCTGTTTATTCTCAAGGGTCTGAAAGAGGTACGAATCAAATGTGCCTTCGGTGACGTAGTTGAACACCTTGACTTCCTTGTTCATGTTGCCCTGCCGGATGATGCGACCATTGCGCTGGGTCATATCACTGGGTTTCCAGCCAACGTCCAAGTGATGCACTGCCACAAGACGCTGCTGCACATTGGTTCCTGCGCCCATTTTTGCCGTGCTGCCCAGCAGGACGCGCACATCGCCGGAGCGTACTTTGGAGAACAATGCTGCCTTTTTCGCTTCGGTGTCGGCGTTGTGGATGAACTCGATCTCGTTTTCCGGCACACCGGCGGCGATCAGCTTTTTGCGAATGTCATCGTAGACGTTGAAATTGCCATCGTTTTTCGGTGTCGAGAGGTCGCAGAACAAAAGTTGGGTCAACTTCTGTTCTTTACCCTCCTCCCAGATTTTCAACACATTTTGAACGCATACGTTCAATTTGCTGTTGGGATCATCTGGCAGCATGGGGTTCATCAGGCGAACATCCAAGCCGATCTTACGCCCATCGTTGGTGACGCAAAGCATATTGTCCACGGACGCATCCACGATGCCGGAGTGGATATCTGCGGCACGTTTGCTCAGTTCCTGCACCATTTCCTTTTGAATTTCGGACGGCTTTGCCACCACTGTTTCAAACTTCGCTTCGGGAACCGGCAAATGAAGCTGGTCAGAGGTTTTAATGTCCGCAACCTCCTTGAACATGGACATCAATTCCGGGAGGTTGAAGAACTTGGCAAATCTCGTTCTCGCCCGATAGCCTGTACCTTCCGGCGCAAGCTCGATGGCGGTGGTGGTCTCGCCAAAGGTGGATGCCCAGCAGTCGAAGTGGGTCAGCTTTTTCTGCTGCAAGGTGCTGTATTGCAAATACCGCATGACCGTGTACAACTCGGTCATAGAATTGCTCACGGGCGTTCCCGTGGCGAACACCACGCCCCGCCCGCCGGTGATCTCATCCAGATAGCGACACTTGCCGAACATATCGCTGGATTTTTGCGCTTCGCTGGTGGATAATCCTGCGACATTCCGCATTTTTGTGGTCAAAAAGAGGTTCTTGTAAAAATGGCTCTCGTCCACAAAAAGTCTGTCAACGCCCAGTTGTTCAAAGGTGATTACATCGTCCTTGCGCTCATCGGAGCGCAGTTTTTCCAGCTTGGTTTCCAGCGTTTTCCGGGTCTTTTCCATCTGCTTGATGGAGAAATTCTCGCCTGCGTGAACTTTCAGCTCGTTGATGGCGGCAAGCGTTTCATAAATTTGCTCCTGAATGATACGCTCCTGCCGCTCAAAGGACAGCGGGATGCGCTCAAACTGGCTGTGTCCGATGATGACGGCATCATAATCGCCGGTGGCGATACGGGCGCAGAATTTTTTGCGGTTGGCGGTCTCAAAGTCCTTGCGCCGTGCCACCAACAGCTTGGCATTCGGGTAGAGGTTCAGAAACTCCGATGCCCACTGTTCTGTCAAATGGTTGGGCACGACAAAAAGGCTTTTCTGGCACAAACCAAGGCGTTTTGCTTCCATGGCAGACGCAGCCATTTCGTAGGTCTTGCCTGCGCCCACTTCGTGTGCAAGCAACGTATTACCGCCATAAAGCACATGGGCGATGGCGTTGCGCTGGTGTTCCCGGAGGGTGATCTCCGGGTTCATGCCCACAAATTTGATGTGGCTTCCGTCATACTCACGGGGTCTGGTGCTGTTAAACAGCTCGTTGTACTGCTTCACCAGCGCAATGCGCCGCTGGGGGTCCTGCCAGACCCAGTTGGCGAAAGCGTCCTTGATGACCTGCTGTTTCTGCTGTGCCAGCATGGTCTCCCGCTTGTTCAGCACACGCTTGGGTTTGCCCTCGGCATCCTCGATGGTGTCATAGATGCGGACATCCTTCAGGTTCAAGGTTTCTTCCAAGATCTTATAGGCGTTGGCACGGCTGGTGCCGTAGGTCTCGGAGGAAATAATGTCGCTCCGCCCGGTGGCAGTCTTGCCCTCCACACGCCACTCGGCGGTGTAGGGCGAATATCTCACCTTGACTGCATGACGCAGATAGTAGGGAATCTGGAAGGTTTCGGTCATAAACTTCTGAATAATATCCGGGTCCAGCCACGTTGCACCCAGCCGCACATCAATTTCAGAGGCTTCCAGCTCTCTGGGCTGTGCCTTGGTCAGTGCATCTACATTGACAGCAAATTCCGGGTTCGTTTCGGCGGCAAACTGCGCCATCCGCAGCTTAGCACGAACATCACCGGACAGGTACTCGTCTGCCATCTGCCAGCCTGCTTCCGGGTCGGTAGGGTCGGCGGCAGGGTCTTTGAAGATCACGCCGGAAAGTTCGTTGGTAATGCGCTCGTACTCGCCGGGGGTTCCCAGCAGCTCTGCCATATAGGGCAAGTCTACTTTGCCATGCTCACCAATAGATACCGTCAACGCTTCGCTGGGGGTGTCCACGCTGGTGACGGTGCGCTCCGGGCGAATGGTGCGCTTGGTGAACATCGCCGCCTTGCTCTTGAGCTGCCCCTGCTCGTCCAGATTTTCCAGCGAGCACAGCAGATAATACGAGGAATCCTGCTCAAACAGCCGCCCGTTTTTGCGGTCGTTCAGCAAGCCGTACTTTGCGGTAAAGGCATCGTAGGCGGCGTTCAAACGCTCCTGCGCTGCCTTAATGTCCTCGTCCGGGTAGTCGTTCAACTGCTGGTCAATCAGGTCGTTGACGATCTGGCGCAGTTCCACCATGCCGGCGACGCGCCCCTTGGCGGTGTCGGACAGTTCTACCTGCGTCATCACGGAATTTTCCCGGTAGAAAACTTCGCCGTCCACTACGGTATAGGAGAAGTTTTTGACCTCCGGGTCAGCCGGGAGAATGTGCTTCTCATTTTCGGCATCCGCAATATCTGGTGTTTCCACCTCAACTTCGGCGTATTGCCCCTCAATATGCTGTACCGCTTCTGCAAGCTGGTCGGCAAGGCTGATGCCCTCAAGGGGCGCAACCGTCAGTTCCTCTCGTCCATACTGGGTGCTTTCGGTGGAGAGTATGCCCAGAACCATCTCCGGGTGGTCTGCGAAATACTGGTTGATGGCAAAGCCATCTTCTGTTTTGCCCAACTGCACCCAGTCCGGCTCATGGTCAATGGGACGGTCACGTTTTTGCAAAAAGATAATGTCGCTGACAACATCCGTGCCAGCATTGGCGCGAAACGCATTATTCGGCAGACGGATTGCACCCAGCAGATCGGCACGTTCCGCAATATGCTTGCGGGCGGTGCTGTCCTTGCTGTCCATGGTGTAGCGGCTGGTGACGAACGCCACCACACCGCCCGGACGCACTTGGTCGATGGCTTTCGCAAAGAAATAATTGTGGATGCTGAATCCTAGCTTGTTGTACGCCTTATCGTTGACCTTGTACTGACCAAAAGGCACGTTGCCAACAGCGAGATCATAAAAGTCACGCCTGTCGGTGGTCTCAAAACCGGCTACGGTAATGTCAGCCTGCGGGTACAGTTTTTTCGCGATGCGCCCGGTAATGGAATCCAGTTCTACACCATACAAGCGGCTGTCTGCCATGCTGGTGGGCAGCATTCCAAAGAAATTGCCCACGCCCATGGACGGCTCCAAAATGTTGCCAGACTGGAAGCCCATGCGCTCCACCGCATCATAAATAGAGCGAATTACCACCGGGGCGGTGTAGTGGGCATTCAGCACGGAGCTGCGGGCGGCGGCGTATTCGTCCTCGGAGAGTAACCCTTTCAGTTCGGCGTACTCTTTTGCCCAACTATCTTTGCCGGGGTCAAAGGCATCCGCCAGACCGCCCCAGCCCACATATTGCGAAAGCGCCTGCTGTTCCTCAGCGGTGGCACCCCGGTGCTCCTGTTCCAGCTTGAACAGGGTGCGGATGGCTTGGATATTTCTCGCATATTTCTGTTTTGCACCGCCCTCGCCCAGATGGTCGTCCGTGATGCGGAAATTTCCGGCAGGCTCCGGCGCAGGAGTGAGATTGACAGTCAGGTTGTGCAGATGGATGTTGCCCGGCTGGCGCAGCAGCCGTTCCAGATTTTCCTTGCTTTCCGAGCGGGCAACCGGATAGACCTCATCCGGGTCACGAAGCTGGATGTTCAGAGTTCCGACAGTTTCGACCGTAAAATCCTTACCGTCCAGACGGATTGTATCGCCCACACGGTAATCACGCTCTTTTGGGAGAGCGAGAACAGGTTCATTTTCCGCCAAAAACTTTGCCTTTTCCACTGCAAGCCAATCGGCGGCGGTTCGTTCATCCGTCTCTTTTTTCAAAGCGGTGCAATAGGATTCGGCCTGCTCCTTGTCTGGAAATTGCGCCATTCCGTTGTCATTTGCATAGTAGCCCTCATTGAGATCATCCCAGATAGCAAAAAGCGGGGACGTACCTCCGACCACTTCGCGGACAGAAAAACGCTCATATTCCGGCACCTCGGATTCCTTGTAGATGGTTTCTGCCTGCGCCAGCATTTCATCCACACGCTGGCTAGGTTCATTCTGCCGCAGACCGTCCTCGAATTGTCGTTTGTTGATAACTTCGTTATCCCACGACTGTCCGTGTGCGCTGGTGTCGATGCGAACATCCGTTTCGCCGATATAGCCAATGGTGCCCTCGATGGTTCCAGTGGGCAAATCAACCATTACATCGTCACCGACTTTGTAGCCGTTTTCTTCCTGTACAGTGGTACACTGCTCCTTTTCTTCATCCGTCAGGTAGCGGTCGGACTGGATCATCAGGTCGATATACTTTTCCACCTGCGCCCATTTCAGGGTGATTTTCTGGTGGTCGGGGTAATGGTCGAATTCCAGACCCTTCCAGTCGTGGTTCACAAAGCCCCGGCTTCCGTCCAGAAAATCGTGGGAATGCCCACCGATGCCGTACTCCTTTGCCAACGCCTTGGCACGGAGTTTTCGGTCAGGCTGGGTCTGGTACAGTGCCATAATGCGTTGCTTGCCACCTGTAAACCCAGAACCATGCTTACGCAGTTCGTTCTCGATTTCAGCCTGCGACAAAACAAAAGCGGAGGACGATTTCTCGCTCTCCGCTCGGTTGATGTTCTTAATCTGTTCTGCTTCGGTAGGGATGGCGGCATCCAGAAAACTTAGCTGTAAATCAGCTCCGTCAGAATGATTTCCTCGGTTTGCGCCCGCAGGCTGTTCATGTGCCTCACCCAGCTCATCTGGTTCTTCTCCTTGTCCAGGGCTGGGTTCTGCTTCAGCAGTTCGGTCATCATCTGCTGCATCCGGCTCTCTGCCGTCTGCTCCAGCTCCATCAGATGCGGGTACAGCGTTCCGTTCAGGAGCATCGAGTTGTACAGCACCGGGTGATGCTGCTTCAGATAGTTCCGGCGCATCCTGCCGTACTTGCCCAACGGAATCTTCGGCTGGCTGAGGGTCAGGTTCGGGAGCTGGTAATCCCCGATGGTCGAGTAGGTCACGTTCCTGTTCTTCATATTCATGCTGGCTCCTTTCTACATTGCGGCGACGGATGGTGGTTTTGACGGTACGCTCGATATTCCGCAGCACATCACGGCTGCACTCGCTGACCGCCGTACCCAGTGCATAGACAGCATCCGGGGTCGAAAAATCGTAAATTGCCTGAAAATCGTCCCGGTCAAAATAACCCTCTGGTTCAAAACCGCACCGTTCCAAAATGGTGTACATGATGCTGATTGCGGCGGCACTCTTGAACTGGAGTTCCTGTCCGGCATCATCATAATCCATCAGGAACGAACCGTCAACGATGGCGAGGATGTCTGTGCTGTTGTTGTCCCAGTAGGATTCTGCCAGCTTTCCGGCAATGTCCGCAATCTGCTGGCTGAGCCGTTCATGGTGAATGCCGTATTCCTGCGCCAGCATTTCCGATACCGGCTGGAACAGGTCATCGTTGAGCTGCCACACCTCCGGGTCACGGGAATTGCGGCGCACCCCGGTGTCGCTTACGTCAAAGACGTAGTGCAGGCGAGGGAATCCGCTGGATTCGTCCAGCAGAGCGATGCCCTTGGCACCCCGGCGCACATAGCGGTTCATCCGGTTGTTCCAGATGTCAAAGTCGGCGCAGGCGGTGGCATCCGGGCGCTGGGCGTAGATCATCAGCTGGTCTGCAAAGGGGTACTTGTACAGCCGGGATGCGGTGGTCAGGTAGTCCGTCCAGCTTTCCCAGTACCGGGTCAGACCATTCGCCGTGCGCTGGGCAAGGGCGAGATATTCTTCGGTTTTGCTTGGCATAGCGTTCCTCCCTTCAAGTTCATGGTAAACAAAAAAGCGAGCGGCCTTTTTAGGTCACTCGCTTTGGAATCTGTGTTATCGCCTATATAAGAGACTGTTTTAGTCCAATGCCGTTTATGAGTCGAGGTGCCCATCAAGTTTTTATTCTTGCAGACACATCCTTCTCCGAATATACAATATTTCCACCCCAAAAACATATTGGTTCTTTGTCAGACAGTATGAAATTATTTTCAAAGCTATCTGAATTCGATTTTATGAAATCACCGCGACAGTTTATTTGTGTAGATACATAGCTTGCAGACACAAGTTCTATTTTCATATCTATCATTATTTTGCAATTATCATTTAGATGATCAATGATTTTCTTTTTGGTTTCTGGCTTTAGCAACACAGTAACATTAAATCGATTGTATTTTTCTGAAATTGCGATTATGTTAAATGTATCATCATATCGTTTTGTCCATATGGGAATTACAGGTTTCTCATCACCAATAAATATCTGCATATCATTAACTCGAACCTGCGTAGCATATCCGGACTTGCGCTTGAGACAGATTTCGATTTGTAAGCTCCCATAATTACACCCTTGTATACCTTCCTCCACTACAATGGATTCCATATGTTGGGTTTTAAGATTACATACAGTCTGATCGAGGTTTTTTAACTGAATACTTTCCAAAAAGACTTCACAAGAGTTATCTGCAATAAACCTATTTGTTTCGATTTTTTGCAAGTCCGTATTTTGTTTCCATGCAACCAAACCTAAGAAAAACGTTCCTATAAATGCCAGCGTTGTTGCAATATAATTAAGGGCATCTGACGCCTCCCAACGAGCAGCTAATATGTCTACAGGTGCCACATGGTGAAATGCATAATTGACACCCAATGGAATCGCAACAAAACAGATTGTAGTTGTAATAATTATTGTAATAATGATTTCTTTTCTATGTTTCATTATAATTAACTCCAATCATTATAGTTTTCTTCCACATATTTTTGGCCTTCAGATAAAAGTGTCTCTATCTAAAGAACTCTATCAATCCCGTGTTGTCGATTTCAGTATATCACACCAAATAGCATTATAAAAGAGCCTATGTACGCCGCCCGCAGGCGGCAAAGGTCAGTTCGGGGGAAATTCCAGCTCGGCAAACTCTGCATCGGTCAGCAGTTTCAGCTTTTCGATAACACTCTCCGACAACTCCCGCAGGGCAGTTTCGTCAGGCATCAGGTAGCACTGCATGAGCCGCAGT
>ERZ772877.1295-NODE-1295-length-12100-cov-2.54296_pt1 | contig 12100 bp, 11 predicted proteins | sample MGYA00580583_ERZ772877 | MGnify/ENA primary metagenome ERZ772877 (study PRJEB29015, sample SAMEA2737661) | human gut metagenome | biome: human gut; feature: human-associated habitat; material: faeces | place: China | collected 2012 ... | reverse complement strand
TCTCTGGCAAAGGAATCCACTTCTTCGATATCATTGCCGTATTTGGGGATTTCGTCAATCATGGCAAGCAGCTTTTCACAAAGCTCTCTGTCCTTGTCGGGAATTTCCGTATTCATAATTCCTTTTACGATACCGGCAATCTGAGCCTGGCTGGGCTGCTGTCCCGCCTTCGCGAGTTCTTTGATTATCTCTTCCGTCATCTCCTGAACGGTGATGGAATCAAATCCTTTTCCGAAATTCAATGCAAGGGCTTTCTTATATTCCGAAAGGGTCACTTTCTTTTCTTCAAATACCAGCTTTCTGACCGCATACAGGGAATCCGCCACATTGGCGATTCCAAAGCCCTGAGGGCCTGTAAAATTATAAACAGCGCCGCCTTCCTGAACGGTTTTCCCTCTCTTCATACAATCATCAACCATACTGGAAAGGAAAGGCAGCGGACAGCGGTCCGCATGGGCGGTATCGATAGCATTGTCCGCATTTACCAGCAGGCTGATACAGTACTCCATCTGTTTTTTGTATGCATCATAAAATTCTTCAAAGGTGCCCATCTGTTCCACAGGGCCGGTGGCAAGCCCCACCTGCTCTCCCTTATCTTTTCCGTTGGAGAAAACAAGCTCCAGCGGGCGGCACATATTGAAAAATGCGGCGTCATGCCAGCCTTCGGTCTTGCCGGCCTTCTGCGGCTCCACACAGCCGATGATGTTGTAGGTTCTGGCATCCTCCAGGGTCAGCCCCCGGTTCATCAGGGAGGGAATGATCACCTCGTCATTATAATAAGCCGGAAGTCCGATTCCGGTCCTTGTCAGTTTGGCCGCTTCCACCAGAAGTTCATGAGGCGTACAGTTCCATACCCTGACGGACAGAGACGGCTGCGGCAGGAATACATGGGCGGAGGCCCATATACACAGAAAGGATAAATCATTGGTCACATCCTCTCCATTTTCATTCTGGCCACCCACAATCAGATTCTGGAACAGGCTGTAGCCTGCAAAGCCTTCCGCACTGGCGGCGTCTCTCGCCTTATTCAGATCATTCAGTTTTACCCAGATACAGTCGACCAGTTCCTGGGCTTCATCCCTGGTTATTTTTCCCTCTGCCATATCCTTCTGATAATAAGGATACATATACTGGTCAAAACGTCCCGGAGAAATGGAATGCCCGCTGGATTCCATCTGAAGCAGCTGCTGGATAAACCAGAAGCTCTGACAGGCCTCATGGAAGCTGCGCGCCCCCCTGGCAGGCACCCTTTCACAGACAGAAGCTATCTGCAGCAGTTCCTCTTTTCTCTTCCTGTCCGTACAGGCTTCGGCTTCCTGTTTTGCAAGAGCGGCATAACGGCCTGCATAACCGATAACGGCGGCACAGCTCATGATTACAGCTTCCAGGAAGCAGTGCTTTCTGGCATAGTCCCCGTCGCCTACATTACAGGCGGCCAGTTCCCGGGCTGCTTCCCTGATAATGCCCTCCAGACCGATTTCCAGTACTTTTTCATATTGGACTGTTACATGTCCCACACCATTATAAAAATAATTCCCCGGCGTGAAGATATTATGTTCAATCGCAGCTGCCGCTTCCGGCGCCATATAGGAAAGGGCAAGCTCGCTTGTGGTTTTCCCTTTCCAGTATTTATGTACTTCCCGTAATTTTTTCTTGGTATCCTCGGAAATATAGAAGGGATCCGCACTCCTTTTTTCGATCGTATCGAATTCCGCTTCCAGCCATTCATAAGAAAATTCCGGGAAGGTCTGGCAGCCTCTGGGCGCCAGTGTGGAGCTTCCCACCACAAGCTCTTCCTCACGGATAGTGATTGGAATATGGGCAAGAATATGGGCAAAGGCCTTGGCCCTGCGCATAATAATAGGTTCGCCCTCCGTCTCCCTGTAGCTTTTCGTCAGCAGTACCGCCCTGTCCGGCTCAATTTCCGGCATCTTACGGTACAGGTTTTCAACCAGCCTGGAGATACGTTCCGATTTGGCTGTAGGATCGGTGTTGAATTTACTGTTCATCCTGCGTTTCCCTCCATAGTTCTCTCCCGGTAACATATACTGAAAAATTCTCATACCGGAAGGCATTATATCGTACTGCATATCGCTGTTTTATGTTTTGCCCAAAAGCAGGCATCTTTTATGTGGTTTTCCATAATCAGTATAGTTGCTGTGGTCCAAAATGTCAATAAATACCTCATGATTTATATTTGTTTTTTGTTGTTTTCTTTCCATGCATCTGTTGTTTTGTTGTAGGCTTTTATTTTTAACTGCACCTCTCCACGAAGCGTAGGTTGCAATCCGTTTTCATCTCCCTTATGCTTGGAATAAAGAAAGACAGTTTTGTTTTTCCAATCAGCATGCTGTTTCTGACAGCGGAAAGGATAAAAAATGAATCATTATATTACCGGAAATACTATCCGGGTTCTTCGGGAGAAAAAACAAATCACCCAGAAAGAACTGGCTCAGATATTAGGCGTATGCGACAAAACCATCTCCAAATGGGAAACCGCAAAAGGCTATCCCGATATCAGCCTGCTGGAGCCGCTGGCTGCAGCTCTGGACATCTCCGTTGCCGAGCTTCTCAGTGGTGACTATGTAACAAATCAGAATAAAATGGGGAATATGCTTCGCAGTGTTTTCTATATCTGCCCTGTATGTGGAAATGTTATCCATGCCATGGGGAAATGTGTGGTGAGCTGCTGCGGCATTACTCTGCTTCCTGAGGAGGCTGAAGAAACAGACAGCGCCCATACCATCGCCATTGAGCAGGTGGAGGATGAATCCTATGTCACCATAGACCATGAAATGAGTAAGTCACATCATATTTCCTTTATTGCCTGGGTGACTTCCGGCAGGCTGGAACTTTTAAAGCTTTATCCGGAGCAAAATGCGGAAGGCCGGTTCCGGCTCAGAGGGCATGGCTGTCTGTATATTTATTGCAATAAACATGGGCTTATGAGGCGGAGGGTCTGACAAAGGGTTTGAATTATTTTTGTGAATTCTTCAAAGAGACGCGGAAAGCTGCTGCCTTCCGCGTCTCCGATTATAAATTGCGCATATTTTCTTATTCCTGTTTATTTATATCTGATGCCCTTTCCTTTTTTAAAAACAAAAATCCAGCTGCTGCAATAATTACCAGTACGATTAAAACAAATGTTAATGTATTTCCGGGACAGCCGGAAACTTCTGCCGCAGAATTATCAGCGGCCGCTGCATCTGCTGTATCTATCGGAATGCTTTCCGTTTCATCAGCATTGTTTATTTCTGCCTTTGCCTGTCTTTCCAGTTCTTTTTCCGTAAAAGTTCCTTCATTGATATAATTCTGCATTCTCTCTGCCATTGAATTTGCCGCAGCATCTACAATTTTCAAATCGTTCAATTCTAAACCTGACACCGGCCATATGTACAGGGGATTATCTTCATCAAGAAAACCACAAAGATATATCTCGCCGACTGTAGGGCTTTGGGCTATATACTTCTCATAAGTCTGTACGCTGTCCTTTGAAAATTCGCCTTTAATATTTTGACGTTGGACTACGGTAATACTTTCACCGTCAATATCAATAATTTCACCAAAATAGACCTGTGCAGAATCACTATTAAGCAGACTTTCCGGAATGTCCCCGGCATAACATACTGTAACGGCCGACAGTGCAATGAGTAAAATTACTATGGGTAATAAAATCTTTTTCTTAATAATATTATCCTCCCGTTCCGACTTTTTATATGGTACAGATTCCCGATAAATTGATAACCGACTCTCAAGAGTTAACCCAAGAGAGATTACTGTATATACATTACAATTCCATTTTCATATAGATAAGTTCCTGAAATCCTGTCTTTCGAGACTGAAAACCTTTTGGATTCCTGCCGTATTCAACAAAGCCTGCTCTTTCATACATAGCTATTGCTCTTGTATTTTCAGCAACTACATTGAGTTCAAGCTGTACATATCCCGCATTTCTCGCACATTCAATACAGGCATTCATTAATGCCCATCCGATTCCCAATCCCCAAAACTCTTTGGCGACACTAATACCCAATTCCGCACGATGCTTTACCTTGTACTTCGTGCCTACTGCTTCGATCCCGGCAGTTCCTGCAACTACATTGTCAACCACGGCAATTATCTCTATTTCATTTTCACTCTCGGACTTTTCCTTCAAGAATTTACTCTCCTGTTCGGCATCAAAACTATTCTCGTCCGGATAGGAAAGCAAATAGTCTGTTTGGGAATGAGTTAAATTAAAGTTTTCAAATACAGACTGTCCGTCGTTTTCATTTCCATTTCTCAAACAGCATTCTTTGTTGTTCTTTAATCTTATCTTCTTATTGTATTTCAAAATAAATACTCCTTTATATCAAGTAATGTTCTTAATTCCAATATTCTTTTTTCAAACATACAATAGTCATTTAACATGTCATGCTGTAACTTTTGAGCAGTTTTTATTGCCCGTTCATACTGTTCATCTGATATTTCTTTTTGGTTGAAGGCCTCTTCCAACTCGTCCCTGTCATCAACGATAACTTCTCCCGTTGGATACACCACTAAATCCAAATACAAATCTATAAAATAAGGAATTCCATCCTCATCAATTCCCTGACTTTCAATCATATCAATATAACAAACCTGTATTTCATTTAGCTGGTTCATCATAACTGTAATGCAGTAGAAATCATCCTTCGGCATAATAGATAGCCATCTGTACTGATTGTCGCAAACAACGATATCTTTATCTCGATATTTCCATATTTGTTTTTCACTTACTTCATGTATTCTCAAATCACCAATATATCCGACAAAATCCTCTGTTTTAATAAATTTTCCTTTTTGTTCTTTCGATTTCATGCATTTCCATTCATCATAGACAAGTCTGCATTTATACATATTATATGTCTTCCTAACTCCTTAACATTTGTTATCATGTAGATAAATTCCGTTTTGCTTAAATTATACCAGTGTAATAAGCAAAAAGGAAGCACTGTATATTTATACTTCTGATACAGTGCTTTCTGCTATAAACGACTTTTTCTATGATCTGAAATACGGACGGCGGTTGCTTTACACATCTTTCACTTGATGAATCACGCCACTCGGTTCAATTGACTTACCTTATCGATAAATTCTTTCATATCATCTATATAAGTATATGGCGCATATTCCGAATAAATTTCCGGTTCATCCAAAATTACAATCTGTACTCCGTCAGCTCTTAAAGCCTCCAACGTCCCCGCTTTAGCGCTCTCCTCCATAATTACCGGAACAGGTTCAGCAGCCTCTGCCAAAAGGTAAGCGGCTCTTCTACTGTTTCCGTTTTCCCTTTTTCAGGTATCTTAATCCCCTCGGTCTTCATGATGAACTGCACCAGATTAACATTTGTATTTTTATCCGAGACAAAGGAAAGCGGAGTGAAATCACTTCCCGAAAAATTGGTTATTACATTATTCACTTCTTCATCAATCTTCTCATCAATGTCTGAAGTTTTTTCTTTGAATTCATCGGTTCCGTCCTTCAGTTCTCCCACGCCATCCAGCAAATCACTGGTTCCGTCAAATAAATCACCGGTTCCATCCGCAAGCTGACCGGATCCGTCTTTCAGATCGTCGGAGGCATCTGTGAGTTCTTTCACGCCATCCGCCAGATCAGATACTCCGGACTGCAGATCCTTCGTACCATCTGCCAGTTCCCAGCCCCCGTCATTTAATTCGGATACTCCGGACTGCAGCTGGTTGGTGCCGTCTGCCAGCTGACTGATTCCATCCGCGAGGGAACCTGCCCCATCTGCAAGGGAAGCGACACCGTCTTTTAAGGCGGAAGCGCCCTCGGTGAGCTGTTTGAGCTGGGCCTGAGTTGTGGCGCTTCCTAACCCCTGTCTGGTCATGTAACTGCCCAACATTTGATCTACTCCCTCCTTAGCAGAAAGCAATAGACTCAGCACATTTCCTGAACTGGTGCCCTGTCTGGTATCAGCTAACCTCGTTACTTCTATATCACTTTGAGCAAGAGTTCCCTTTTTTCTGTAATCCAAAGTTGCTAATGTATATGCCGCGTATTTTTTTTCATATTTTGCATCAATTATGGTTTCATCATTCTGTATTTCTTCGCTTCTATCAGTCTCTTGAACTTTACTGGATTCCGTAATTTTTGTTTCTTCTTCGGATTGTTTTTCATTATTGTCCTTTGATTCTTCTGTATTTTCTTTCTGCTCAGATTCCGCTGTCTCTTCCGCTGTTTCCGTACTTTCTGTTTCTTCTATTGTATCTTCAGTTTCTTTTGCATTTTCTTGTTCAGTTTCTTCTTCGCATTTTTCTTCAATCGAATTTCCGGAAACTGCAGAATCAGTAGATTTTTTATTTTCTAAAACAGAATTTTTTTCTCCTGATATAGGTTGCAATAATTCCCTTAATAATCTGATCTAAAAAACTGGATAAACCTTGAAGTTGTTTGACCGCTGTATTTCCTTGTAATTGATAAGTAATACCATTGTCATTTAGTTGTTCAACAATTTGATTAACTATTATTTTATCATTGTCACTCAATTGCTGCACATTCCCCATCTCCAACATTTCGGCCACAAACGCATTAACCCCATCACTCAACTTCCCGGCTCCACTCTTCAGCTTATCCGCCCCTTCCGCCAGCTTCTTCGCTCCGGCAGCCGCGCCTTCGTCTCCATTATAGCCTCCGGCCAGTTTATCCACGCCTTCTTTCAAAGAGGAAATACCATCGGCCAGTTCACTGGCTCCGTCGGCCAGATCGTCCGTTCCGTCTTTCAGGGTATCGACGCCGTCTCCCAGGGAATATGCGCCATCCGCGTAACTCTCAATCCCCTCCTTAAGGCTGTTTGCCCCATCCTTCAAATCCGCCGCGCCATCCTTAAGCGCACCGGCTCCATCAGACAATTCTGCTGCACCGTCGGAAAACTCATTCGCCGCATCTTTTATCTCACCGGTCTTATCATACAGGCTATCCATGGATAAAGTATCTCTGTCCAGATCAAAGGACATGGGAACTCCCTGGAAGCTTATTGGATCCATTTCAAAATCCAGGACATCCGCCGTAATGACGATATCTTTTTCCTGGCCTGCCATGATATTATAAACCAGCTGCTTGGAGGTTCCTTTGTTGCCTACTGTGGCTCCCGCCGCCTTCAGGCTGCTGCAGTTATCCATATTCATGGTTACGGTAGCCTGAAGCAGGTAATTTTCAAAAAATTCTTCATCCACACTGTCATTTTTTCCTACATGTATGGTTATTTTCAGGCTTCCGTTCTTTCCGGCCAGTTCATCCGCCTGCATCTCTTTTCCGTCCAGATAATAATGAATGGTGATTTCCCACGGCATTTCTTTGGTTTTCAGGTTCCCCTGGTAGAAAAAATTACCTGCGGGAGCCGTCGTGGTAATCGCATCTCCCTTTTTGGTCAGTTCCTCATCCGTGGTAAGATTTTTTACGGAATCGTATTTTCCGTAATCCACAATATCCGTTTCCTTTTCCAGCCGGAAGGCATTGACCACATAAATGCCGTCCACACTTCCGTCCTGGTTCAGGTTCACATATACGTTTTCATCTTTCGGTATATCAGAACCTGCTGCTGCCGCGGAAAACCCGCTGCCGAACAGCATGGCCGCCGACAGAATACAGGCTGTGCTCTTTACTGCAAGGTTTCTATATTTTTTCATAGTCACTCCTCCTTATCTGCTGCTTTACCGGTTTCCGCCATTTCCTTTTCTTTTCTGAAAAAATCACAGTGCAGAGTCGTCCGTCTTATCACTCCGTCAAAAAGGATCAGCAGAGTCGGCAGAACAAAAATAACCAAAACAAAGGACAGCGCCGCTCCCCGTCCAATCAGTATTCCCAGCTGGCTCAATACGCCATTGGTGGATACCTTTCCCAGTATCACTCCTGCCAGAGTGAGTACGGCGGCGGACGTAAGAATAGATATGGTACAGGTCCTGAGAGTCATAAACGCCGCTTCCTTTTTGGGAAGTGTTTTCCTGAAATCCATATACCGATCGGAAAACAGGATAGCATAATCGATAGTGGCTCCCAGCTGAACGGTGCTGATTATCAGATATCCGATATAAAACAATGTCTGTCCCCGGAAATAAGGGATTCCCAGGTTGATCCAGATAGAGGATTCTATAACCAGCGTCAAAATAACCGGCAGGGACAGGGACTTAAAGTTTACCAGCAAAATACAGAATACAAAGGCAATAGCCAGGAAATTCACTTTGGCGTTATCCTGGGTAATCGTAGTTTTCAGATCCTCGGTACTCACCAAATCTCCTGCATATTGGATTTTATCACCATAATACTTTTCACCTATATTCCGGATATCATTCACCTTTTCATACCAGTCCGCATCCTTTTCCTCCGCTTCCATGGTAATGACGAACCGGCTGTAATGGGCGGAATAAAGACGGGATACGGTTTCGGAAGGCAGGAAAGAGGAAGGAATGGCATTCCCTACGGAATTTACATAGGAAACCACACTTGTTACGCAGTCCAGTTTTTTCAGTTCCTCATTCATGGCGATTTCTTTCTCCATATCTCCTTTGGGCACCATAAGCACTACCGGATTGGAAGAACCAAACATTTTATCGATAGCTTCCATATCACGGCCCATCTGTGTGGCCTGCGTGCTGTATACCTGGCTTCCTCCATAAAAGAAGTCGTTTTTCATCTGCCCCAGGAAGGAAACCGGCAGTATCAGAATGACAAGCACAAGCGCCGGGATCCGAAGCTTCATGACCATACCGGCGAATTTATCAAATTTGGGAACAAAGGTACGATGCTGTGTTTTATCTATCAACCGGTATGTGGAAATAGCCAGCGCCGGAAGGAAACATAACACGCTCACCAGGCTTAAGACAATGGCCTTCGACATAACCCAGCCCATATCCGGCCCGATTTTGAAACGCATGAGCACCAGGGCTAAAAAGCCGGTAACTGTTGTAAGTCCGCTGGAAAGAATGCTCCCCACAGATTGCTTTACCGCTTCGATCATCGCTTTTTCCACCGGCAGGCCCTCTTCCCTGTTTTCTGAAAACCGGTGAAGGAGGAAAATGGAATAGTCCATGGATACCGCCAGCTGCAGCACGCTTCCCGCCGCATTGGTCACGAAGGAAACGGTTCCGAACATCAGATTTGTTCCCCGGTTTATCAGGATCGCCACTCCGATGGTTATCATAAACAGCACCGGTTCAAACCAGGAGTTGGTGGTCAGAATAAGAATCAGGAAAATAATGGGTACAGCCAGAAACATAATCTGCTGCACCTCTACGGAGGTATTTACCGGAGCCAGAACCGAGGTCACCGCAGTGCCCGACATACAGTTTTCTTCTCCGATAATCTCCCTTACCGCAGGTATCACACTGTCCTGCTTTTTCTCATCGACAGTTACACTGAACAGTGCGTTTCCGTCTTTGTACCAATCCTCCACCGTCTTCTGCTCCGCTAATTCCAGCGGTTCATAAATATCTACCGCATCATCCAGCCAGTTGACCTCTTCCACGCCGTCCACATCCGCTATCTTTTCTTTATATGCAAGCGCCTGGGGAATGGAAACTTCATATACCAGCACCCTCATATTAGGCACGGACTGGCTGTATTCCTCATCCATCACCTCGAGCGCCCTGGTGGAAGCGGCATCGTCAGGCAGATAATCGGCAAAATTATAATTCACACCCACCAGACCGGAAAGAACCGCACACAGGACAGCTGCCAAAACGAATACACCTATGATAAGCTTCTTATGTTTCAGTAAAAATTGGGTATATCGTTCCATTTTTTCACTCCTCAATTTACTCAACTCTATTTTATTACTCAACAACTGTTCATTTTCTTGCTTTTCTAAATTATATTAATTATAATTATCTAATACAATAATCAGTGTTCATATTTGTGTTTGTTAATGAACATTTTTGGACTTTATGTTTATTTTTTATATTTTTTTAATATTTCTGCGCCAAAACCTGTACGCTGGAAAGTTCGCCTCATGAAAGAAGGAATGATATGGAACCTGCAAAAACCGACCGCCGGGTCCGGAAAACAAAAGCGCGTCTTCTGGAATGTCTGACGGCATTGATGAAAGAAAAGGATATTAAAGATATTTCCGTCAAGGAGCTTTCCGATCTCGCCGATATCAACCGGGGTACCTTCTACCTGCATTACAGAGATGTCTACGATATGCTGAATAAAGTAGAGGATGAGCTTTTCGCTGAATTCAATGAAATATTGAACCGGGATTTTACAATCGTGCCGGAGGATACCATCTATACCATTTTGGAGGATATCCTCCCCTTTCTTTATGCTAACGTACAGACGGCCCAGGCCCTGATGGGCCCTCATGGGGATCTCACCTTTATAAACCGGATGAAAGACGTGGTAAAGCAGCGCATCCTTCAGATTTGGCGGGCAAACCAGCAGCCTTCCGAAGCATTTGACTATTACTATTCTTTTCTGGTATCCGGCTGTATCGGACTGGTTGAAGCCTGGCTTAACAAAGAGACTCCGGAGACTCCCAAGCAAATTGCCATACTGGCCGGTGATTTAATTAAACAGGGCTTTATCAACCCGGTTTTTTAGTTTTTTATATAAAAAGGCTTCCCGCCATGCGGACAGCAGGTTTTATTCCTTGTCTGTCAGCGGCAGGAAGCCCTTTTTACCACTCGCGTTCCCATCTCCTATCTTCAATAAAAGACGGCCCGTTATAAATTCTGTGACATAAATGCCTGCAGTTCCTGATAGGCCACTTCCTCATCCTTCCCGGAAATTTGCAAGTGCAGTTTGTCCCCTTCCCGGATGTTCATATGCAGGATCCCCAGCAGCTTTCTCAGATTACCGCTCCTGTCACCATCCGTAAGAATAACATCACTCTCAAAATCCCTTACAAGATGCATCATTACCCCTGCCACACGCGGGTGCAGCCCAACAACCGATCGTACCGTGTGATCAAATTCTCTCATAAAATGCCCTCCATAATGCCCCTTGTTACACAAACATTATATCATATGCATACACACCGCACAAGTATTCCTGTCATTTATCGTCAATTCATTGTGCGATTTTACATATTTTTTGCATTTATGAAAGGTTTTTGTGCACCTTTATCATATTATAGCGAATCCGTTATTCTTCTGTCCCGCTTATAAAGAGATTTCTCATTCTGCGGACTACCGATGTGAGGCCGGAATCCGTTTTCTGCATCATAAAAAGCATTGTCATCCCAGCCGCCGGATCATTGGCAAAGTAACAGCCGAGCCATCCGTCCCAGCCATATTCTCCCACATGATTCAGGGTTACGGACTGCCCCGGATCCTTCATTACCCGCATCAGATTCCCATAACTAAAGCCGGGCATATTGGAAAAGTTACGGACAAATGCCGCCCGCTGTACCTGGTCGAGCTGTCCTGCCGTCATAAAGCGTACCGTGGCAGGCTGAAGAATCCGTCTGCCGTCCAGTTCCCCTTCATTCAGCAGCATCTGGGCAAACCGTGCATAATCATCAATCGTGGAAACCAGTCCGGCCCCGCCTGACTCAAATGACGGCTGCCTGTCCATAGCGTTGATTATTCCCAGATGGTTCTCTTCGTATCTCACCAGTTCCCCATTTTCATCCAACCGATATGCCGCCGCCAGACGCCCTTTCTTCTCTTCCGGCACAAAAAATCCCGTATCCTTCATCCCAAGAGGCCCGAAAAGATTTTTTTCCAGGAAAGCGCCGAATGTCATGCCCGACGACGCCTCAATCACCGCTCCGAGGACATCCGCGGAAGTCCCGTAAAGCCAGGAAGTCCCGGGATGGAATTTCAGAGGCCCTCTGCCCAGCGCTTCCGCTATTTCCACCGTTGTCATGGCCTGAGCCGTCAGCAGTCTTTCATCCACCTGATTAAATACCTGCCGGTCCCGGATTTCCATTATACACAAGCCCGGAGGTCATACCCAGCAGATCCTTAACCGTAACCTCTCTCTCCGCCGGCACCAGCCTGCCGTTTTCTTCCACCATCTGCCCGCTAAAGGCCGGCAGATAAGAAGAAACCGGCTCAGCCAAATCCAGCTTTCCCTGCTCAAACAGTATCATGGCCGCAGCCCCGGTCACCGGCTTGCT
>ERZ772877.1285-NODE-1285-length-12159-cov-2.72778_pt1 | contig 12159 bp, 10 predicted proteins | sample MGYA00580583_ERZ772877 | MGnify/ENA primary metagenome ERZ772877 (study PRJEB29015, sample SAMEA2737661) | human gut metagenome | biome: human gut; feature: human-associated habitat; material: faeces | place: China | collected 2012 ... | reverse complement strand
AATCCCATGTATGGCCTGCTGAACAGTATTATCAAATCCTTTGGCGGGCATACCCACAACTTTATTTTCAGCCCCAAAGAGGTTATCCCTTCCCTTGCCGTGATGGCAGTCTGGGCGGCGGGCAATACGGTCGTTATCTATCTGGCCGGACTGCAGGGAGTATCCAAGCAGCTGTATGAGGCGGCGGAAATCGATGGTGCGGGCGGTTTTGCCAAGTTCAGAAAGATTACCATTCCCATGATGACTCCTATTATTTTCTATAACTTTGTTATGGCAATTATTGGCTCCATGCAGACCTTTACCCAGTCCTATATTATGACCGACGGCGGGCCGTCCAACGCCAGCCTTTTCTATTCCCTGCTGGTATACCGCACCGCCTTTAAACAGTCACAGATGGGGTATTCGGCGGCGATGTCATGGATATTATTCCTTATCATTGCGGCGCTCACCGCTTTTGTGTTTAAGACCTCGGACAACTGGGTGATTTACGAGAATGGAGATTGATTATGAAAAAAAAGAATAGAGGAAAGATTGTTTCTTATATATTGCTCTTCGGCATATCAATACTGATGCTGTTCCCTTTTTTCTGGATGGTGCGGAGTTCATTTATGACAAACCGGGAAATCATGACGACACCTATCCAGTGGCTGCCCAGCCATTATAATCTGGATAATTTCAGGGATGCTTTTGCACGCGCCCCCTTTTCCAGGTATTTTGTGAATTCGGCGGTTATTGTGCTTATCAATATGGCGGGAAGCATACTCAGTTCAAGCTTTATTGCCTTTGGCTTTTCCAGGCTTCGTTTTGTGGGAAAAAACTTGTGGTTTGCCCTGTTATTGTCTACAATGATGATACCGCAGACTGTTTTGATGATTCCCCAATTCCTCATCTGGCAGGCGGTTGGGGCTTATAATACCTTTGTTCCCCTGACGCTGCCCTGCTTTTTCGGAAGCGCCTTTCATGTATTTCTGGTAAGGCAGTTTTATTCGGGGATTCCGAAGGAATACGATGAAGCGGCGCTGGTGGACGGCGCCAATTATTTTGTGATATATCTGCGCATTATTGTTCCTATGGCAAAGCCGGTATTATGTACGGTGGGGGTATTCACCTTTATGAATACCTGGAATGACTTTATGGGGCCGCTGCTGTATCTGGATAAGGAAAACCTGAAAACAGTTTCCCTCGCGCTGCAGAATTTTATGGGACAGCATGTAAGCGAGTGGAATCTTATGATGGCCTTATCTTCGGTTATCACTCTGCCGATGATTGCAGTATACTTTATGGCACAGAGATACTTTATTGAAGGAATTACCTTTTCCGGCCTGAAAGGGTAGGAAAAGAAAACATAATAAAAAGGGATTTGAAAGAAGGAGGTAGAAGGATGTATCTGGATTTAAAAGAGGTACCGTTCAGCACCAGGGGGAGCTATATAGCGGTATCGTATCATGAAAAGAATTTCCGCGGATCCGGAATGGAGGAGGGGCTGTATCTCAGGACTGTCCATGGAAATGCCAAAACGCCCTTTGTGGCGGGAATATCGCCTTTGCAGGACGGTAAGGCATGTACATACAGGATAGAAGCGCACCCGGAAAAGGTGGAACTGAAATGGGAGGAAGGAACGGTCACATTGGCCTATGCGGATTCCGATACGCTTCTGATAAGCGGGAGAGGAAAAGGTGTCGGAATCAGGCTTGATTTCCTTCCGGGAGAGGCTTTTGATTTTATCCAGCCGGTTTTATCCGGAAAGGATACCTGGTATCTGGCGGACTGCTTTAAGAATTACATGAGATATATGCTGTTTAACCAGGCCGGAAGGATTGCGCTTCACCAGGAATGGAAGGTGAGCAATTCGGAATTCTGTCAGCTTGATGTCCTGGAGGAAAACGGGGAATTCCTGTTGGTGCTGGAGGAGGTCAGGGATTCCTGGATAAACCGCAATATCAGCTATGATATACAGGAAGTATGCCGAAATGCGCGGGAAGATTTTGAGCGTTTTTATCAGTCCATGCCCTCTGTGCCGGAAGAATACGAAGATGCCAGAGAAAAGGCGGCTTATGTAAACTGGAGCAGTATCGTGAATAAGCTTGGCCTCCTGAAAAGAGACGCCATGTTTATGTCGAAGAACTGGATGTGCAATGTCTGGAGTTGGGATCACTGCTTTAACGCCCTGGCATTGGCATATCATAATCCGAAGGAGGCCTGGAATCAGTTCATGATCATGTTTGATCATCAAAGTGAGACAGGGCGGATTCCCGACAGCATTAATGATTCCATCATCATTGACAATTACTGTAAGCCTCCCATTCATGGCTGGACACTGCGCCGGTTAAAAAAGATTATGAAGCTTGACATGGAACAGCTTGAGGAAGCTTATGAAAAGCTGAGCAGATGGACACTGTGGTGGCTGAATTACCGGGATCAGGACGGCGACGGTCTCTGCGAATATACACATGGAAATGATTCCGGCTGGGATAATTCCACACCCTTCCGTATGCTTCCTCCCGTCACTCTGCCGGATTTGGCTGCGTTTCTCATAATTCAGATGGAGGAACTGAGTGTCCTGGCGGAGCAGACAGGACGCAGGGCTGACAGCGTCCTGTGGAAGGAACGGTCGGAGAGCATGCTTTCCCGGATGCAGGAAAAGCTATTTGACGGAGGCAGGCCCAAAGCCCTTCAGACAGTTACCGGAAAGGAAGTAGAGAACAACAGCCTTCTCCTGTATCTTCCCGTGGTGCTGGGGAAAAAGCTTCCGGAGGAAATCAGAGGGTATCTGACAGAGCAGCTTAAAAGTGATAAGTTCCTCACAGAGTTCGGACTGGCTACGGAAAGCCCGTCCAGCGAGCTGTACGAAGCAGACGGCTATTGGAGAGGCCCCATATGGGCGCCCAGCACGATGCTTCTTGCTGATGGCCTCTGGGAATGCGGAGAGGAAGATTTCGTCCGTGATATAACCCATCGTTTCTGTAAGGCAGTACAGCAAAGCGGCTGTGCGGAGAATTTCGATGCGCTGACCGGAGCGGGGCTGAGAGATCGTGCGTATACCTGGACAGCCAGCGTTATGCTTGTCATGGCTCATGAATATCTTGGGTAAAAAGGGATAACGGATTGGAAGGCGGCATTCTTGCCGCCTTTGAATGACGGAATCACCTGAATGATACTCATACCGGAACCATTTACATGGAAGAACTACATATCAGGATGCCGCACAGGACGGCATGGCGGGGAGGCTGGAATGGCACTAAACTGCAGAATAGAAAAAGACGGAAGTCTTACGGTAAGCAGCGGTACGGCTTATCTTATAAGAAATATGTATCCGGGAATCGACGGACATTCCCTTCATGCGATACGGATTATACAGGAAGAAAATAAAGTAGTCTGGGAAACGGTTCATGGAAAAGTAGCATGCAGTCTGCATGAAGAGGAAGAGGAAAGCTTCGAACTGGAATTTTCCCTGGATAATTATACAGGCCCGATTCATACCCTTCATTTCTTTTATCAGGCTGACATCCGGGCCGAAGGCTTTTACCAGGCGGCGGAAGGGATGGGAGGAGATACCGGCTATTATGGGAAAAACAGCATGCTTGAAAGGGGAACGATCGTAAGCTATGGTTTATGTTCGCTGAAGCTTCCCGGGGGGCATGCACTCACCATCTATCCGGTTTCGCAGAAGCATTATGAGACCGTCTGTGAGGTGAATGCCCGGGAGAACGTCAAATATACGGACGGAAGCGGCAAACACAGCACAGAAACAGAACTGTCACTGTCTGTCGGGGCCCGTATGGAAAATACCGGAAGAGAACAGGTCATTTTTGAAAGGCTCAGGTTCCTCCTGACCTCTTCCATGGAAGAAGGCATGGAAAAAGCAGCGGAAGAAATCGGCAGAAACATGTCGGCCAGACTCTTTATGCCGCCGGCCTATCACTGGTGCTCCTGGTATTACTGCTATCAGAACTTTGACAGAATACAGCTGAAAGAATACCTGGAAGGCTTTTCCCAGCTGGCATGCAGCAAAGAAATCAGGTATTTTCAGCTGGATGTAGGATACTGCACCTCCATAGGCGACTGGCTGGAACCGAGCGAACGGTTTCCGGAAGGCCTGGAAGAGGCATTTCAGGAGATAAAAAAGGCCGGATACATTCCGGGCATATGGGTAGGCGCATTTATGGTCGGCAACAGAAGCAGACTCTACGGAGAACATCCGGACTGGGTACTGCATGATTGGGAAGGGAACCCCATACGGCCCTGGATTACAGACAATGAGCCCAAACCATGGGGATACCAGGATGAAGAATATTATTGCCTCGACACCTCCCACCCCGAAGCCATGGCCTACATGAAGCATGTCTTCACCACCCTGAGAAAATGGGGCGCCGGGATGTTCAAGACGGATTTTATGCTCTGGGGCCTCCAGGACAGCAGCCGTGTGAAAAGATACAATCCCGGTAAAACTTCTATAGAATATTACAGGGAATACCTGCAGATGATCCGTGAAGCCATCGGAGAAGACAGCTACTGGCTGGGCTGCATAGCCCCCTTCCTCCCCTTTGTGGGATATGCCGACGGCATGCGGATAGGTGGCGACGTTGGTTCCAGCTGGGACGGTGAATTCGGCCCCCGGAATATGATGCGCTGCCTGACCGGAAATAACTATACGAATCACCGCTATTACCAGACAGACCCCGATGCCGTCATGCTGCGGGATTTCCAGATCCGCCTGACAGAGCGGGAGACAGAAAGCCTGGCACTGCTGGCGGCTGTATCGGGAAGCTGCATTTACACTTCCGATCCCCTTCACAAAATAGCCCCTGCCCGGCAAAAGCTTTTTGATTTCATCCGCCCTGACAAAAGAAGAAAACCCTCCCTGCCTTTTCTTTCGGAGGAACGCCCTGAAATTGTCATGGTACACAAAGAAAACAACAAAGGCCTGATATATATACTCAACAAATCAGAGGCTGATTTTTACTATGCCTATGATATCGAGAAACTCGGTTTTACTCCCGACTGGCACATATGCCGCTTAAAAACAGGCGGGAAAGAAGAACTGTGGAAAAATAACCTTGTGGTCAGCATTCCGCCTCATGGCTGCCGCCTGTTCATTCTTTCAAGGGAAGAACAGATTATTCCGGATTATGAAAGCTTATGGAATAACCTGCAGTAATATGGCAGGTTACCTTGCTGCACCGTACAGGTCAGGGAAAACTGTCTTCCAGGCAGAGCCGTCCCCAGCCCCACTGGCTGTCAGGATAGTGCTGCTGTCCGCGCCGCCTGGCTCCCTTCAGCAGGCAGGCCTTTAGCTTTTCCCCATACAGATAAGGATCATTACCCTTTACGATACCCCATTCCATCAGTAAGGCTGCGGCTCCTGTGACGAAGGGAGTGGCGAAAGAAGTGCCGGTTACCCTGCCATAGCCGCCGCCTGCCGCTGTGCTCATAATATCCACACCCGGGGCGGCCAGATCGGGCTTGATGCTTTGATTCAGGCGAGTGGGGCCACGGCCGGAAAAGGTGGCATAATTATTATTGTGGTGATTATAAGCACCAACCGAAATGACCTTTCTGGCGGTAGAGGGGATGGTGAGCGTAGTATCACCGTCCGGATAATAAAATCTGGACATGCTGTTTAAGGAAATGCTTCCCGGCATCCAGATATCATATTTTCCGTCAATAATATTCTGCGCTTCCAAATGGACACTCCAAAGGCCCGGCTGCAGATAATAGCTTCGGTTAATAAAATCAATGAAGATCTCCTGGGACATGGAATAAGGACTCGGTTCGCCATAGAAGATTATGAGTTCCATGTCCTCAGCCGCCACTTTTACCGTTTTATTTTTTGTTACCAGCGGACCTACCCGGATCCCTGTTGGGGTTATCAGTGAGATGCTGATATCGTCGACATACTGTTTCCAAAGCTGGAGACAGAGGTTTGTTTCGTAAGGGCTGATACTGAAGTATACATCTTCCGTCTGGCCGGTCTTCAGCAGGCCGCCGGTATGAGTCGCCGCCGCGGCTTCGTTGCCGGTACCCACACAAATAGCCGTCCGTCCGATTCCTGCAATCTGGTCGATAAACTGCTCTAACAGAGATTCCCCGTCATGGCCGCCGTAATTGTTGCCGAAACTCAGATTGATGGCAGTAGGGCGGCCAAGCGCCGCCCCTTTCCGGCTGACATAATCGATTGCCTGCATCAGCTCCAGAGTTCGGGGAAAACCGGAAGCGTCCGGGGTACCCAGCTTGACAACGATGATATCACAGTCAGGCGCTGCGCCGGGATAGTTACGGTTAGAGGCACGTCCGTTTCCGGCGGCAATCCCTAATACGGCAGTTCCATGTCCGGAAAAATCCCAGTGGGGCAGCAGCTGCTCCCGTTCAGAACGATTCTGAAGCCTGAGTGCTGCATTTATCTGTTCCCGGGTAAATTCGGCGCCCTGGCGATACCCTGAAGGCGGAGTGCCCGCGGCCCCCTGATCCCAGATAAACAGAATCCGCGAGCTGCCGCTGTCGTCGATGAAATCCGGATGGGTATAATCAATGCCGGAGTCAATGCAGGCGATAATCGTCCCCCGTCCAAGAAGACTGTCCGGTAGTTCCGGGTTAGAATAGTGACGGTAATTTAAGATACAGGAAGAAGTGACAGCCGTATTTACAGCAGTATACAGGGTTTTGGGTTTTTCAATAAATTCAATCAGCGGGTTGGCGGTTAAACGCGGGATATCTGCTTCGTTTAAAGTCACAATGGCATAACCGCCCTGCAATACTGTGACGGCGGCATAATCACTGATGGAGCTTAAGTCGCCCGAATATTTAATGATCAAGTCCCATTGCTTCGTATCCGAATGAAAGCCGGAATCCAGGATTAAGGATTCTTTGCGTTCCGTTTCCGTAACCTGCAGGGAGACATTCAGTAAATTTTCTAATTTTTGACTTTCCATAGTATTCCTTAAAGATTAAGAACTTGTTCGTAGGAGGAGGCCAGATCGAGTTTTCCATAGCCCATTCGTTTGTTTGGAAACTGTATTCCGGGAATCTGCCTGGCTCCTCTGGTTAAAAAGTTTTTGGTCCCGGGGGCATTTGGAGCCCAGGGGATATGATATCGAATCATCCATTCAAAGAGAAGGGCAATGCTGCCGGCCGTGCAGGCGGCTGCGATGCTGCTGCCTGTTGCCGTAGAAAAACCGTGATGTAAATTGGGTACAAGGATGTTGACGCCGGGAGCCGCCAGATCCGGTTTCGTGTCGTATACATTGATGTAACCCCAGCTGGAGCCGTTATATACATTGCCGGTCTGCAGATCGTAGGCTGCGACAGAAACAATATTCCTGACACCGGCCGGTTTAACCAGTGAATAGTCCGGAGTGGGGCGCATGAAGCGGGTATCGCTGCGCAGAAAATTCCTGATAGGAAGCTTCATAATATAATCACTGGTATCATAGGCCTGCTTATATACCGTAACAGTCCAGATTCCAGGCATAGGATTCTTAAACTTAACCTGAATGATCTGATTCCCGGAATTTTGCTCGGACATCAGATAATCAATCTGAAGAATGGTTTGGGAAGTAATAAATTCATGGGACAGTGAACCCCGGCCCCGGATATGCAGCTTTGGCATAGTTTCACCAAAAGGTGTCTGGATGCTGAGCGAATATATATTAGGAGGCTGCCCCCAGAGCTCAAGAGTGAATCCGTATTCCTGCCCGACGAGGATTTCTACATTTTCACGGCCAAGGCTGTTGTTGATATTGCCAATATAGGTAGTCCCTTCCAGTCCTTCATTTCCTATGGCGCTCACAATGGAGAAGCCTTCGGTCTCGGCGAGATTTTCAATATAGTGTTCAAGCGGATTGCGCAGCGTTAAGCCGCCGAGGCTGGTTCCCAGCCCGATACAGATAACCATGGGTAAACCCAAACGAACAGCGGCATTTCTCAGGTAAGAAAGGGCCATCATAAGATCAGTGGTCTGAAAGGCCAGCATATCCGGAGCAATACCATAGTATTCTTTTAAATTTTCTTTAGCTTCTTTCAGTTTTACAATCACCAGCTGGCTTCCGGGAGCCATTCCGGAAAAAGCATCTGCCGACTGCCGGTTCCCGGCAGCGATTCCGGCCAATTGTGTCCCATGTCCGATGGTATCCCTGCTGGGAACTATTTCAAAAGGATTCTCATGATTTAAGGCTTCATTAATCTGTTCCCTGGTAAATTCGGTTCCATAGGGGAGATCGGGGTGATATGTTTCAGCCGGAATCGTCTGATCCCAGATCGAAAGGATTTTTGTCCGCCCTCCCGATTCAATGAAAACCGGGTGGGTGTAATCAATTCCGGTGTCAAGGAAACCAATTAATACCCCATTTCCGGTTACATCCAGATTAGACTGGTTTTGGATAAAATCGCTTCCTGAATCATTTAAGGCTGAAATATCCATAAGACCGTAGCAATGGGGAATTTCATAGTAATTATAGTTTCCTAAATTCAATGTCGGATTGGTTTTCCGATCTAAAAAATGAATTTTATATTTGGGATTGGGTGTAACCGAAAGGAGATTTTGTTCCATACGCCCTTCCTGAAAGACGCTGGCATTTGGATCGAATATCAGATCCAGATAATCATTGCTGTATATTGCGTCCTGCAGTTGATTTTGTTCATTAGTCATAGAGCTCCTTTGGCGGACGTTTATTATAATATATTATGGGATTGCGGCAGATATACATCGGTTATCCGCAGTTTACTGCCCGCAGTGTTTCCCTTTGCAAAAACAGCAATAGTATCCTATAATAGAAACAGATTCCCGGCAAATATCAGAAGCAGAACGAGCGCTTATGCAACAGACACAGAAAGGAAGGTCTTTATGGGATTAATCAGAGCGGCAGTGCAGTCGGCGGCATCGGTAATGGCGGATCAGTGGGAAGAATATTTCTATTGTGATTCGATTCCGGCCAATATCCTTGCAGTAAAAGGAAGCAAGAAAACCTCCAGAAGAGGTTCCAATAAAAAAGGGAGCGAGAACGTGATATCCAACGGATCGGTTATCGCGGTAAATGAAGGACAGTGCATGATGATTGTGGATCAGGGGAAAGTGGTGGATGTGTGCGCCCAGCCCGGAGAATACATTTATGATGCGTCCAGCGAACCCTCCATCTTTTACGGAGATTTGGGAGAGAATGTGAGGCGTTCCTTTGAAACCTTCGGTATCCGGTTCGCCTTTGGCGGAGAGACCCCCAAGGATCAGAGAGTATATTTTTTTAACACTAAGGAAATCGTTGGAAATAAGTACGGAACGGCCAATCCGGTGCCCTTCCGCGTAGTGGACAGGAACATTGGGCTGGACATTGATATCGCCATCCGCTGTCATGGGGAATATTCCTATCGCATGGTGGATCCCATCTGTTTTTATGTGAATGTATGCGGAAATGTGGAAGTGGCCTACTCCAGGGAAAATCTGGACAGCCAGCTCAAAAGTGAGCTGATGACCGCCCTGCAGCCCGCATTTGCCAGAATTTCCGATATGGGTATCCGTTACAGTGCCCTTCCGGGACATACGGACGAAATCGCATCCGCTTTGAATACGGTGCTTTCGGAAAAATGGGTGAAGCTCCGGGGAATCGCCCTTGCATCCTTCGGCGTAAGCAGCGTGAAGGCCTCGGAAGAGGATGAGGATATGATTAAGCAGCTGCAGAAGGCGGCTGTGCTGAGAGATCCCAACATGGCGGCGGCGACGATTACCGGCGCTCAGGCAGATGCCATGAAGACGGCGGCGGGAAATAAATCCACAGGCCCCATGATGGCCTTTGCGGGCATGAACATGGCCGCTAATGCAGGCGGAATCAATGCAGGGCAGCTATTTGAAATGGGACAGAAGAACCGCCAGCAGGAGGCTTCCGCACAGCCTTCGCCGGCCGGAGGGCAGGCGTACACGCCTGCGAATACGCCTGCGGCGGGAAGCTGGAACTGCAGCTGCGGGGCCGTGGGTAATGCCGGAAAGTTCTGTTCCGAGTGCGGAAAGCCCAGACCTGCGGAGGAAGGCTGGGTATGCTCCTGCGGAGCGGTGAATAAGGGCAGGTTCTGCTCGGAATGCGGGAAACCCAAACCGGCAGGAGCCCGGCTTTATAAGTGCGATAAATGCGGCTGGGAGCCGGAAGATCCGGCCCATCCTCCTAAATTCTGTCCGGAATGCGGCGATCCCTTCGATGAAAGCGATATAAGATGATATAAGATAAGGAAACGGAATAAATAAAAGAAAGCAGAGATATCCGAAGAGGAAAGCGGGAGTTTCCCGCAGACGGATATTTCTGCTTCTTTTTTTATTTATATTAACGGATAAAGTTGGTGGTACTGCCTGATTCCGGCTGAGGAACAGAGATTCCCGCTTTTTTGCCGGCTTCGATACAATGCAGCAGCCAGGCCATATTCCGCGCCAGATTGCGCATGGTCTGTAGACCTTCCTTGTCCTGCAGCACCTCTTCCGGAGTGTTTCCGTGTACCATGTTCCAATAAGAAGAGCCCACCAGCGGCATACTCGATATGGTAAAGTATTTATTCAGCTGGTCAAGGGTTGCGGTGGATCCTGCACGGCGGCAGCTGACAACGGCGGCTCCGGGCTTATAAACCATGTTTTCTTTGCCTGCAAAAAACATCCGATCCAGGAAAGAGGTGATCGCGCCTCCGGCGGATGCATAGTGAACCGGCGAACCAAAAATAAAACCGTCGGCTTTTGCAGCCTTATCAAGGGCAACATTTACCTGATCCTGAAAAACGCATCTGTTTTTTCCGGCACAGCCTCCGCAGCCCACACAGCCCCGTATGGGGTCGCTTCCGACCTGAAAGATTTCCGTGTCGATTCCATTTTCATTCAGCACGCCGGCAATCTCAGAAAGTGCGGTGTAGGTACAGCCTTTTTCATGAGGGCTTCCGTTAATTAATAATACTTTCATTGTTATGTACTCCTTTCGCTGCAGTCAGTGGATTCGATATATTAAAAGAATACTACCGAATCATTTATGTTTTCTCCCCATATAAAAAACACTCCCTGAGACACATCGCTGAGAGGTGTGGGAGTATCTACCATTTACAGTATATGCATAATCTGTAAATAAATCAATAACAAAATAAAAGTTAATAAACACAGAGGCCTTTCCGTATTCACGAAAGGCCTGTACCATTTCGATTTTTAAGTTCCGAAAGAACATGATACCGGCTTTCAGGGAACCGGTTATACCTTTGCATTCTCCTCCCAGGGAAGCTTTTCCCAGGAAAAAACCTCCATATCCTCCAGGTACATCTGGTTTGATATGGCATCCAGAAGCTCCAGCTCATTCATAAAGGGATGCGAACCGGTTTCTGTCTGCAGTACACCCTGCCATGTATGATGTGCACAGGCGGATATCGTTATTTTAAATGTGTATTCCATAAAATATCACAACTCCTTTTTTCGATTTTCTATATTTTCAGGGGCCATCTGTTGTCTGTGAATGAAAACAGTTCACAGGCCTCATGCCTCATGTTTTACCGAGCCACGGGCTTACCTCAAAGAAACGGGTCAGAGCCTGTTCCATCTTCTGATAGGTAACCGGCTTTGTGGAAAAATAGGGAACGCACAGCCGATATGCCTGAACACCGAAATCCAAATCGGAAAACCATATGATTTTCCGGGACAGGAGTCTGGCGCTGGTAATAGTATTCAGTCCATCCACGCTGTTCTGGGCCACAATGACAACATCCGGAAGAGACTGTTTTACCATACCTTCAAGCTCCGGCCAGTCCATGCAGCCTGCAATCTGTGCATCCTTCTTCTTTTCTTCAAAATACTGCCGGACAAATCCCATCAGCTGCTCCCGTTCCGGTTCATCGCCGTCACAGATAATTACATTCCACATATAGGCCTCCTTTCCACCTCCACGGTTTTCTATATCTTCAAGATAGAGGAAATGAAGCCGATTTTCAAGGAGTTGGCCGGAATTTGCACTTTTTGGCCGGAACCTGCGTTGCAGAAAAAGAATCGTTCCTGTAAAATAATATTAATGACTCAAACTTCACACATACCCTTCGCCCCTCAGGCCACTGCTTTCGTGGCTGCTGCCCGGTTTGGATTTCCTCCCTTCCCTCTGCGCCGGACGTGCAGGAATCCTTACAGGGGACACTTTCGTTCGGATAAACACGCAGCGGTACTAA
>ERZ772877.1283-NODE-1283-length-12177-cov-3.06393_pt1 | contig 12177 bp, 10 predicted proteins | sample MGYA00580583_ERZ772877 | MGnify/ENA primary metagenome ERZ772877 (study PRJEB29015, sample SAMEA2737661) | human gut metagenome | biome: human gut; feature: human-associated habitat; material: faeces | place: China | collected 2012 ... | reverse complement strand
GCGATACCGGGACTGCCGGATGCTTCATATATTTCAAGCAGATCCGGATCATATAAATCTGGTTCTGGAAGATTGAAATATTTTAAGAAGCTTTCCAACATGTGGTCTCGCTCGACAGGAATGTCCAGTTCATATCCATTACGTTTCAGCTGTCTGTAAAGCGCCAGTGGATCATGAAAATTGGTCACGTAGAGAGAAAATGTGTCACGAATGGCAATAAATACCTCATCCTTTATGAGTAATGTTTTGGGTGAAGTTGCAAGGTAAAAACCATCTAAACTTTTTTTGATCTTTTCCAGCGCTTTATTTTTGCGCGCAATGATGGCAATATCTCCAGGTTTATAACCAGAGCGTTCTGCGGATGCAACCAGATCCCGGATGGTATCTACCAGAACATTTTTCCGATAAATCGGCCGAACCGTAGCGCGGTGATGGGAACGCAGAGATTTGCGATACCGATTCGTATTATTGGCAATCAGCGCATTTGCAGCTTCCAAAATGTGGTCTACCGACCGGAAATTATCTGGAAGAATCACGATTTTACTGTTGCTCCACATCTCCTGAAAATGAAGCAGGTAATAGTTGCTTCCTCCGCGCCAGGAATAAATACTCTGATCATCGTCTCCCACAACCACAATATTTCCATGGGATGCGATGGCGTATACCAGATCGACCTGATCTGACGAGATATCCTGGAATTCATCAATCATTACATAGCGAAAACGCTGCTGATAGCTTTTTAATACATCTGGATATTCGCTAAACAGTTGGTTGGTAAGCTGGATCTGTTCATCAAAGCAGATATACCCCTCTTCTTTCATTCGTTCCTTCAGTTTCTGATAAAGGCACCCTAAACCATCCGGATCAGGAAAATCCGCATGTTTTTTCCACTCTTCCAGTCCGTCTTTCTCAATGGAAAGTACAGCGTTGTAAATCCTGCTCAGCAGGCCGAAATCACCGGTGAGTCCGTCATAGTCAATGCCGGACAATGGAGAGATTTCATCAATGATCTGCAAAATCAGACGATAGTAGTCTACCTTCTCTGCAATTTTTAAGGATTTTCCTATGAAGTCCTCATGTTTGCGAAGAATCGTGTAGCCAAGGCTGTGGAAGGTAAAGATGGCCGGCAATGCACTTTCTTCACCGAGCACCCGTCTGGCACGTTCCAGAATTTCGCCAGCGGCCTTTTTGGTGAAGGTGACAAAAAGAATTTGTTCCGGCAAAATCCCGTTTTTGATCATTCGTACCATACGTGCAATCAGACAGTGAGTCTTGCCGGCACCAGGTACCGCGATGACTGCCATAGGGCCATCCATGTGTTCAACAACTCTCCGCTGCTCCGGTGTCAGTCCTTTCTCTAAATCGACTGTTTCCGCTGGAACAGGGATGGAAGTTTCTTCTGGTTGTTTTTCCGGTGCCAATGCGGAAGTATTCTGCTGATGGCATACATCTGTATAGCGGCAGTATTCACATTTTTGAGGTACGGAAAGCTGGATCGTGCTCAGGAGAGCCTGGGTGGCCTCCGCTATCCCGCCGTATCCCATTTGAAGATAGCATTTCCCTTCCGTATACTGTGAGGCCAGAAAATCAGCCTTATCCTCTTTGGATTTTAAGTAGCAGATCATGGAAATCGTTTCCTGTCCATAGGCTGGAGCGCTGATCAGGTATTGTGATAACAGTTCCAGGCTGTAATATGCCTGGGTCTCTTGCTTCCTGGCTCTCACAGAATACTGTGGTTCATTCGGGAAAATACTTAAAGCATAGACATGCTCCCCCTTTTTAAGAACCAGATCTGCTTGTGCAGATAATTCAGACACCGCTACGTGGTTGCAGCTTGTATTGACTGAAATCGCTGAGCAGAGCCTGGTCTTCGAAATCTGATATCCCTGCTCAAAGAACCAGTCAGCAAAGCGATGCCACCTGGCAAGGTCCTGATCCCGGCAGGTTTCATACTGGCGGTTATTAAGGAACCAGTCTCTGCTGTATTCCAGAAATGCTTTTTCGAGTGCTTCTGAAAATGAAGTAGGCCCTTTGGATAATGCTAAAATTAAAGAGTCCTTCTTTTGATAAAAAAACTGGGTACGTTTTGATGCAGCATATAATCCCAGCTTTCCGAGACGGTAGTGGCTTTCGCAGTGGCGAAGCCGGATAAGATCCCTGATTGTAAGTTTCATAGGCTAAGTCCTCCTTTTGGGCACGAAAAAAGGAACCTCCCAAAGGAAGTTCCTCCAACGTACATATTATTCTGTTTATTTTTCCAGAATTCCCCCACTCATTCGGTCATAAAATGGCGTGCGCTTTGTCAGAGACAAATGTTGTTGAAATGAAAGAATCTATGAGTATTTTACCATTGGATTTGGGGCAAATCAAGGATTATCAGATGATGGTATGACAACTTATGTAGATTAATGGGAAGAAATGTGCTATGCTAAAAAGGCTGCCGAACCTCCAGCAGAAAGGAGGTGAGTCGGATGGGAGATTTTATCATCACATTTTTTGTCTCTGTTTTAGCAGGTGTAGTTAGCTACTACATATGCAAATGGCTGGACAGAGATAAATAGGCAGCAACAGCCTAAACGGTCGGTTCGCCGTAATGAACAAGAAAACCCCAGAGGAGGCACCCTCTGGGGTTTTCGTTTTGCCGCATGGGAAATCATCACATTTCTTAGCTGCCTACATTTTATTATATTTTCATCGAAAAGTCAATATTCCTATGAATGCCCGTTTATCGCTGTATGAATATCTGGTTATCGTTTGTTATAATTAATAGTTTTGTAATGGAGAATTAAAGATAAAGGTTCACTTTTGTGCTACCATATTTATAACAAATAATTTGAAAAAGGGGCGATTACATGGAAGAGAGTTTCTGGAAACAGACATATGAGAAGATTCTGATTGGAATGGGTCTCTTTGGGATTACATTGAATTTTCTCTTTCTCAATCAGATTCTTCCCTTCCTTGGTGCCCTTTTGCTGTTTACGGGATTCCGAAAACTGAGACTGGAAAACCGCTGGCTGAAAGCCGGATACGCAGGCGCCGCGCTCAAAGTTGTGATTACCATCGTGAACATTGTGATTGGAAGTGTGCTCGAACGGGAGAAAATTTATGTTTCATATGTATGGAAAGTGATTGTTTTCTGTGGCGGAATTTTGCCGGTTTTTCTGATGGTTTGTCTCTTCCTTGGTATGCGTGAGGAACTGGAAAAGCGTAAGGCGGAAATAAAAAATGAGGTCCTGCTCCATATCATCATCTGGTATGTGGTGGTGACCGTGCTTGCGGTTCGGGAATATGAGGGCTGGATTCTTGGCCTGGCGATCGTTGCCGCATATATTGGAATCCTTGTGGAGTTAAAGAATATAGCAGAAAAACTGGAACAGGCCGAATATGTACTGGAAGAGCATCCGGTGCGGATTTCAGATGGAAGATACGCAGCGGGAGCAGCAATTCTGACTGCGGCAGGCCTGCTCATCGGCTATACATGTTTTGGTTCCTATCACATGGCGTGGACAACTGCAAAAGAAACGCAGGATTCGGCGAGTGAAGAAATCAAAGCACATCTGTTATCCCTGGGTTTTCCGGAAGAGATTTTGCATGATTTAAAGGAAGAAGATATTCTGGCATGCAAAAATGCCAGACAGATTTTGCTGAATCAAGGCGATGATTTGCTGCGGGACGGGGATGAGCGGCTGCAGCTTGACGGCGTGGCAGTGGAACTGGAACAGGAAGGGCAGTGGAAGGTAATCCATCATTTCTTATGGAACGGAAATTCGGGCTTTCGCGGGACAGAGGCAGTGCAGATCAATCCTGCATACCAGGAATTGAACGGCGGTTGGACTGCCCAGGGAGAACTTACCGGCCAGGTCCTTTACGATAAGGATGGGACTTCTTACACCGCAGAGTATGCGTCTTTACAAAATGAAGCATACGATACCAACCAGAATTTTCCATTTTACGGAAGCCAGCAGTATGCCAGCATTTTTGCAGAATTTTCCATGCCACATCGCGGGGAAAACTGCCGCGGATACGTGGCTTACGAAATCAAGGCAAAGGAAAGTGACTGGTGGATTGATTCCTGGCTCAATTACACCCATCAAAAGACCATCTGGCAGTACCCAGTGATATCTGCGGCCCAGAACAGAAAACAGGGAGGCTGGCTGAATGAGCGTGTGTTCAGTACTGTGCAGGATGCGCTGCAGGTGTTACCGGAGGGAGAACGTGAGAATTCTGTCGGCTTAGGAATGTAAAATAGGGAGTTGCAGAGGTGTTTTTTATGAAAAGAATCACATGCATTTTACTGACTTGCATATTATGTTTTTCTATTTCAGGCTGTACAAAGACATATAAAGGTACGGATGAACTGATAGAAAAAGCCAGAGAAGAAATTCCAGTTTCCGATGCGGATACGATTGATATGCAGTATGGAGGTATGTGTACCGTAGATGATACGGCACTCGTTTGGTTTATTTCTGGCAATCAATATCAGACGCATTACTACCTTCCTATGGAAGTAGAAATCAAAGGAGAAGCAGAATATGCTTATGTTCGGACATACAAACCGATGTCTCCTTTCATGGATATTGCTGTTTTGAACTGGAATCGTGGGTATGCCTTTATTGTGAACAATCCAAATTGTGTTTCTGTAAAAATTACGGATGAAGCAGGTACACATGAAGAAATGATAGAAAAAGATGCCTATCCGTATGTGTTCTATTGTTCATCTGTCCCATCGGAGTACGTTTTTATTGATGCTGAAGGAAATGAACTTAACTGAAACCTCAGCAACTTCAAATTTGAAGGGAGGCAGTTAAGATGATTTCTTGTAATAAGAAATTGAAGAGTGCAGCTAAGGGATTTCTATGTGGAATGTTGCTATATCTATTTATGATATTTATGACGGGGCATTTCACCTTTTTCAGATTATCTGAAATTCCGACGTATCTTTTGAGACGACTCCCATACGGAATAATGAAGTGTTTCTCCTTTGGAGTGGTTGGTTACCTAATAAGTTTGTGTTATTACATTGAGAAAAGAAAATTCAATAAATGATAAAAAGTGGGCTTCTAGGAATAATCGCAAAGGCTGCCGTCCTGGTATTTGTTAGGCGGTAGCCTTTGCTTATGCAAGAATGAAAATGTGCTTTTATATGTTGATTGACTCAGTTATTCATTCCTATGATCACAACTCTGCAGAATTTCCAGGGTCCTATTATCTCTTTCTCCACCGAAAAATTTTTTGAGTACTTTTTCAAATACATCAATTTCCGGAGCTACAGTATCAAATAGGGTCATACAGGACTGGAGCTTTCTATCATCTGGTTCACCCATTACTTTCTTTGCATCGTTGTCTTTAATTTCCAGCAGGACAGTGGATATTTCAATCAGATTATGGCCGAGGGTTGGATCCGTAATATAGTTTTCAGCTTCCTCACGACTTTCAATGGCATAGTATATCGCCATATTACTGTATCCGAGACCACGAATCTGGGGGAATATGAACCACATCCAATGGCTTCTCTTTTTACCTACCTTTAATTCCTCATAAGCGTCATGATAGTAATTCTGCTGTGCTATTAGGAAACGATCTAATGATTTTTTCATGAATGGCTCCTTAAAAATATTTACTTTGGCGAGGCTTCTGCAGGTGACAGTTGTTCAATTTTTGCCTGCAGCTTTGCATTTTCTCTATCCGCTTCTCTGATACGCTCCTGCATTTCACGCTCTTTATCCATGACGGCGCGCTCTTTATCAATTTCCGCACGCAATTTGCTTTCATTTAACTGAGACTGTAGGGCTGAAAATTTGTCCTGGAGCTCTTTGTACTGCTCCTGTAAATCCTTGTATTTTTCCAGATCGGCTTCCATACCAGTCATTTTTTTGAGAAGAAGATCATTGCTGGCAGTTTTTTCATTGGCAATCGTGCGGGCATCATCACGCTCACGGCATGCATGCTCTTTTTCACTCATTACTTTTTCAATTTGAGCAGTGGTTTCTTTTTTTATGGCTTCAATCTGGGCAGCGGCATCCTCCTCTGCTTTATTCATCGTATCCATGGCCTCTTTTTGGAGTCTGTTAGCCAAATCAGTATTTTGCTGGGCCCTATCCATATCAATTTGGGCCTTTGCAATAGCCTGTTCTTTTTCTGTAATCGCAGCATTTAATGCTTCCTGAAGCCTAGAAATTTTGGCATCCTGGCCGACTGCTATACCATTAAGTTGTTTAATTAATGTAGAGATCGTGGCTTCAACTGCCAGTAAGGGGCCTTCTAACTCAGGATGTGTCCCTCTGATATTGTCGGACTCTGCAATATCAAGAATGCGCAGAATAGCATTCTCCTGCTGCTCGCCTTTTGGGTCTTCCAGATTTTTATACAGATCAATGATGTGCATCAGCCGTTCCGATGCTGTTGCGGTCAAGCGCATGCTGACCGGCTTTTTGGCAGATTTTTCTTTGATTTCTTCCATGGGATGCTCCTGATTGATATAAATGTTTACGTTTACATTATTTACGTTTACTTTAATTGTATTATAGCATCATACAGGCCACATAACAATAGAAAGTTTATTTTTAGTGAAAAACGTAAACTTTTTATTGCGAGAAATGTAAATAAAAATAGCCCTGGACATTTTTGCCCAAGGCTATATCATGCAGCATCAATTTTACTTTGCAATTAGGCGAATACACAATGAATTTCACGATATATGTTGAATTTAAAGTGCACGTGGTCACTGATTCCCACATGTGATAATTCAGCAGACAAGTACGGCAAATATTTTTGATTTGGAGTTGTTTAGGCATTTTAGAACAAAAAGTTTACGTTTATGCCGTAAACGTAAACTTTTATGGAGATGAGCAACGATTATAGCATATAGAAAGAAAAATTCCATAAATAATGCTATTCTACCGTTCCAGTGGAAGATCTAATCCAGGATCTTTTCAGGCTTAAAATTGAGGTAGTCTCCAGAAACCAGGTGATACCGGATCCCATGGTGAACTCCGTGGATACTGTCGCCGTAACGGGACTCTCCGTGGCAGTGGGAATATACAACATGCTCCACTCCGTACTCTTCGGCCATCCGCGTGAAGATACTCTCCTCTTCCACGATATTTGTTGGCGGATAGTGGAGAAACATAATATATTTACGGAAGCCGGCCTCTCTGGCGCTTTCAAAAGAAATCCGCAATCGTTCCGCTTCCCGCGCTACCAGCTTTTTGGCCTGTTTCTCATTGGCTTCATCCCATCCGACAATCTGCCCTTTTGAATTGATGTAGAATGGTCCCTCAAAGGTATATCCTTTTGTTCCTACAAGGGCATAATCCTGGTAATGATAGTGATTATTCTGCAGGAAATGCAGCTGTGGTTCATATTCTTGATTTAGAACTGCAGTTTTCTTGGCATCCCAAAACATATCGTGATTTCCCCGCAGCAAAATCTTATTTCCGGGAAGATCTGCGATAAAAGCAAGATCTGTTTTTGCTTCGGACAGATTTTTGCCCCAGCAATGATCTCCAGTGATGACAAATGTATCTTCATTTCCAATCAGTTTTCTGCAATTCTTTTCGAGTTTTTCTTCATGCTTTTTCCAGACTTTCCCGAATCTATCCATAGGTTTGTCTACGGAAAAGGCCAGATGCATATCTCCCAGAGCATATAGTGCCATGTTTTCTGAGTCTCCATTTAAAATGAATGTTTGATGAGCAGGCCGGACAATACAAACTGCGATGTTATATGGGGAGGATGCTCAACGATATTTTTAGTATAATGGGTTGCTTCGGGAGTGTCAATTCGATTTGCATTCACCTACATCTGGCCGGCTTAGGCCAGGAGGCTGATTGGCAAAACAAAAAGAGGATATGCCCATAACAGACATACCCGCTAAAATTACTTTGTTGTCTGCATCAAAGTTTAGAAATAAAAAAGTTTACATTTACAGCGTAAACGTAAACTTCCAAAGAAAGTGGCAGATTTTTCATGCATCATCTGTAAATGATACGACATCGTTGGGCGTGCAGGACAGATATTTGCATATGCGTTCTAATGTTACCAAGGTTATATTTTGGCCTTTTTTGAGCCGGTCAAGCGTATGATTGTCAAGGACCTTATCCTTCAACAGAGTATACTGTGTAATTTTGCGTTTCTGCATCGTGTCCCATAACGGGCTGTAATCAACCATTGAAAAGTCCTCCTAAGAACAATCATAGCTGATTTACGGATAAATCAACATTGTGCATATATGCACAATGTTGTATACTGGTTAGAAGGAGGTAAGAGAATATGCAGGAATTTGACTATAGTAATGAAACATCGAATGATTTGTATGATGCGGTGGATGGGCTGTCTTATGAGGAAGCGGTATTTGCCAAGGAAGCTATTGAGGAAAAAGAAGAGAAAAAGGTCATGAAATTTAAAAAATGGTTTAATGAGGCTCTTTTCCCGATTCTTAATGAATTTGCTGCTGTTTCCGGATGCTGCCTTAAAATTGATCAGGATGCGTGTGGCGGTATGACAGTAACATTAAGGAGCAAGTATGGCGTTGATATCACTGCAAACCAGAAACAAATGCACATGGCAATAGCATTCGCAGACCACATTGCTGTAAACAAGTGGTCTGGAGCTGATGAGGTGGAACTTACTCTCATATATGGTATTCCTGAAGAAGATTAAGAATTGAATGGATGAGAAAAGGTTCATCCTATTAGCAAAACACTAATGAGATGGACCTTTCATTGAATTCTCTTAATAAATGCAGTATTGAGGTGCCGGATGCCAGAAGATCATCAATACCTTTTCCATTTTCTTCTTTCCAGTTTGCAATTACGACTGGGATGCCAGCGGTTTTTAGTCCGTCTGCCAGTGATTTTTCGCACGATAAAACCCGCTCATTATGAAGCTTGTCTGCATCAAATGCAACAACAACCATTTTCATTCCCAGTTCTTTCATTTGAGAAAGGACACCGTCATCTAAAATAAGAGAATAGGAATTGACCCCGGGAAGAGTTACCACCGGAGTCGATAAGGCGTTGGATGCAAATAGTCCTTTTGGCTCACCCTCCGTGATGTACCAAAGGGAGGATGATTTGGCAAAAGGAAGGCCGTAAAAACTGCATTGGTTTGCAGCCGCGCAGCCCTTTTTATAGATGTTGGCCAATATTCCACGTGTTGCAGCCTGAGAATCCTGATAGTAGGAAGCCAGGGTTCTGTATTTTCCTTTTTGCGGGAGAAATTCTTTCTCTCCTCCAGGGGTTACAAAGTAAACTCCCTTCATGCTGATGAAATATTTTTTACCTTCGGCATAGTAGAAACGATCCTGGCCGGAAGTGATCACGGTTGCATCAATGTCAGAAAAATCTTTCCGGATCCGAAGACGAAAGGTGTTCCCATCGAGGTCATACATCGGAAATACCAGTCCACTTGGGCCGGCAAAGGTCCACTGCTCTCCTTTTAAATACGCCCCGGGAATTCCTTCGAGTGAATTTGATCCAAATTTCTGTAGAATTAGATCTGCAAGCCTGGCTCTGGTTATATTTCTGGTGCGGTATCGGTTATGGTACTTTACCCGCAGGCTGTCCTCTTCTGGAAATGATACAATATGATGCTTTTCAATCAGTTCATCCGTCCAACCCTGGCTATGAAGATAAGCCTTGTGTGCCGGGTCAAGGATCAGAAGATTTTGCATATAGGTGTAAATACTGCTGCAGTTTTCATTGTTTTTGGGCACAATCTGATCAACCGGTTTCAGTTTCCTTTTTTGTGGTTTTGAAATATGCGAATAATTCATTCCGGTTTTCTTTTTCCGGAGCAGTTCGTACTGAGTGCGTTCTTCATAGATGGAACTGCCGGAACCTTTTGCGCTTCCGATGAACACATATTCCTGGCCATCGGAACCGATCATATTGCACTTTTCTTTATCACGCTGGCAGCAGATGAGCTCACCACCGTAATCTTCCGGTGTCCAATAGCCACACCAGTCTTCATGCTGACAAATGGGGCATTTTCTGGCCCTGCTTACCCCTTTCCATGCATCGCTCATGTTCTTCTCCTCCTGTAAATATGATATTTGTTTGCTTTTTACCGCCATGTAGCGGAGTATGTCAGTCCTGCTGACGCATATGATTGCCTGTCGGCATCATTTTCGCATAAAAAAGGGCATATCAATCCCGGATGAGATCGTATGCCTTTCACATAGCGAATTATATTTGAAAAAAATGAGTACCGTTTTATTATATCTGCTTCACAAATGCTTGTCAACAGCGCTGAAACCCTGTTCGGCGAAGGGAAAGCCTTTGAAAGGACTGCAAGTTAAACACTCATGGGAAGGTTAAGAGATGCAGACCAGTCAGATTAATTCCAATATCTGTTGGATGTTCTTTTTGCCAAATGAGGTTTTATCCTGATTGATAATCAGACAGGGAACGCTCATAACATGATATTTTTCTTTTAAATCTGGAAAATGGGCAATATCATATACTTCAGCCGTTACGAGAGGGTTTAGGGAAGCAATCCTCTGTGCGGCCGTCACAAGATCCGGGCACATGGTACAGGAAAGTGATACCAGGACCTGCAGATGAACGTTATGCTGGATTGCCAGTATTTTTTCTCTTATTACAGGATCAAGTGGCTGCCCAGGCCCTGCAGCATTATATAATCCCAGAATAAAGGACGTAAATTCATGCCCTCCAGGGACGCCGTGAAAAGCCAGCCCTGTCTGCTCTCCGCTTTCGGTTAATACATCCACAAAAGGAAGCGAAGCACCGGTCTCTGCAGAAGGGACGCGTTCGTGCACAGTCAACTTATCTGTATATTTTGCCAGTTCTGTCATATAATTTTCTAATTCCTGGCTCACGGGCCGGGAATCCAGATGCAGCTCAAGCTGCAATTTCCGTTCCATTTTGGCAAATACCGTATTTAACTGGTTTATGATATCCTGTGAGAAAAAACTATTTGAGGATTTTACATCTGGCGCGGCACCTTTTTTAACCGCCTGTTTTGCATGGATACCGGTTCTTCCCTGCATGGCAGCCGCATATTTTTCCAGCTCCGTAGCGGCGGTAGCACCATCTCCCACTGCCGTTACTACCTGGCGCAGATTTTTCTGGCACACATCACCGGCTGCATAAATTCCTTGGCAGCTGGTCTGCCGGCTCTTATCGGTTATCACATATCCATGGGGATCCAGATTTACCAGTTCTTTTACCAGTGATGTGTTTGGCTCATAACCTGCAAATACAAACACTCCGAACGTGTCATTTGCAGAATCAAAGAGAGTTTCCTTTCCGGTATTTCTATTTCTGTAGCAGATCCTGCGCAGCATGTGGTCACCCTCAACACAAATAACTTCGGTATTTGTCAGGACGGTAATCTTAGGATGATTTTTGGCTGCTTCTGCAACAGCTTTTGCGCAGGAAAAATCATCGTCTCGGATCAAAATGGTCACATGGCTTGCGAATTTGGTGAGGAATACACTCTCTTCTGCCGCTGCAAATCCTCCGCCGATTACAAAGATTTCTTTCCCGTAGAAGAATTCTCCGTCACAGGTTGCACAGTAAGCTACTCCATGACCGCGGAACTCTGCCTCACCTGGAAAGCCGATCATTCTTGGATGGGCGCCTGTTGCAAGCAGAATTCCAAAGCTTTGGAAGCTGTCCTTGTCTGTAGTGCTTTCCCAGAGTTCTGCTCCGGATGCAGTTTCTTCTTTTTTTAGCGCAGTAACTTCCCTTAATAGAAATTCAGCTCCAAAAAACTCGGCCTGTCTGCGCATGGTTTCTGTCAGTGCTCTCCCGCTGGTTTTCTCAATGCCTGGATAATTTACCACTTCATCAGTGATGGTGACCTGGCCGCCGAATTTCTCTTTTTCAAGGATAAGGACACGATAGCGGGCACGTGCAAGATATAATGCGGCGGTCAGTCCGGCCGGCCCTCCGCCGATCACTACTACATCATAGAAATTTTCCTTTTCCATCAGAGCATACCTACCAGATCAAGGCTTGGTTTTAAGGTTTCTGCACCAGGTTGCCATTTGGCCGGGCATACTTGATCGCCATGTTCTGCTACGAACTGGCATGCCTGAAGGCGGCGAAACAGTTCATCCGCATTACGGCCAACATTGCCCGCATTTATTTCGTATACAACGATTTTTCCCTCTGGATTTACGATGAAGCTTCCTCTCTCGGCCATTCCATC
>ERZ772877.1278-NODE-1278-length-12212-cov-2.21864_pt1 | contig 12212 bp, 10 predicted proteins | sample MGYA00580583_ERZ772877 | MGnify/ENA primary metagenome ERZ772877 (study PRJEB29015, sample SAMEA2737661) | human gut metagenome | biome: human gut; feature: human-associated habitat; material: faeces | place: China | collected 2012 ... | reverse complement strand
GGCATCAGAATATTATATCAAAATACTGCTTCCAATAAGCGGCGGCAGCATAGTTTTTATCGTGAAACAGACGGATCATCGTGTTCCCGTGAAAAAAGTTCCTTGTATTCTTTCGGGGAGAGCCCGTATTCTTTTTTAAATGCGCGGAAAAAGCTGGAATAATCTTTAAAACCATACATCAGATACGCTTCGCTTATGCTGGTTTGCGCGAGGATCGCATCCCGGCACATAGCGAGGCGTTTTTTTGTGATAAACTGATGGACGGAAAGACCGAGGTTGTCCTTAAATACATGGGAAATGTGATATTTGCTCACAAAAAACTGCCGGGAAAGTGAATCAAGGGAAAGATCCTCGTCCAGATGATCTTCGATGAACTGGAGCAGACTGCGGTAAAGGTGCTGCTCCTCGTGAGCGGACTTCGGATGTTCTTTCTCATAGATCGTCCGGTTCAGGTGCAGGATCAGATCATTGACGCAAAGCGTGATCTGGGTCTCTTTTCCAAAACGCTCGGAGTGGATTTCCTCGATCAGACGAAATACTTTTGACTGCAGGGCGTTGAACGCGATCACATCATAATGGAAAATGTACCGTTTGGTGACGAGCACTTGCTGCATTAGATAGACATAATCGGAAGAAATCTGCAAAAGCTGATTGCAGTATTCTTCACTGATCCAGAATACAAAACGACGATAGGGAGCTTTTCCGTCGAGAAGTTTCGCGTAATGCTGCACATGCGGCGGGATCACGATGACGTCGCCGGGCTTGAGCGGCAGGATCTCGTCGTTGATGTTGATCGAGACATTTCCCTCGAGAAAAAAATAAAATTCATAATAACTGTGCGCGTGGCTGTCCACACCATAATAATGACTGTCTTCCAACGTATCATTATAGTAATAAATTTCAAAATCTCTGGACAGCATATACTGTCGGGGACTGAATGTACTTTGCAGATTTTTTTTCATCGCTTGCTCCGTTCTGCCGAAAAACCGGCGCTGGTTGGTGGTCAACAGATGTCCGATCTCTGACATCTGATCTATATTTTACACGGAAACCGCAAGTTTTGCAATGTACACAACAAATAAACCAATTGGATTTTTCAACCAGCCCATTTATAATAAGGGCATCAAAACAACAAGATTCTAAGAAAGTGAGGAACAAGCCTTATGGAAATGACACTGAGATGGTATGGAGCCAAATTTGACACAGTAACTCTGAAGCAGATCCGCCAGATCCCGGGAGTGACAGGTGTGATCACAACACTGTACGATACGGAGCCGGGCGAAGTATGGAGCAGAGAGCGTATCCGTGCAATGAAAGAAGAAGTAGAGGCAGCAGGGCTGAACCTGTCCGGTATCGAAAGCGTAAATATCCACGATGCGATCAAGACCGGAGCGCCGGAAAGAGAGCAGTACATTGCCAACTACATCGAGACTCTGGAAAATCTTGGTAAAGAGGACATTCATCTTGTATGTTATAACTTCATGCCGGTATTTGACTGGACCCGTACAGAGCTGGCGCGTGTGAGACCGGATGGATCTACGGTACTTGCTTATACGCAGGAAGCTGTTGACGCGATCGATCCGGAGAAGATGTTCGAGTCTATCGCAGGCGATATGAACGGAACGATCATGCCGGGCTGGGAGCCGGAGCGTATGGCAAAGGTAAAAGAACTTTTTGAGATGTACAAAGACATTGATGATGAGAAATTGTTTGAAAATCTGAAATACTTCCTCGAGAAGATCATGCCGGTTTGCGACAAATATGACATCAACATGGCGATCCATCCGGACGATCCGGCATGGAGCGTATTCGGACTTCCGAGAATCATCATCAACAAGGCAAACATCCTCCGCATGATGAAAATGGTAGACAACCCGCACAACGGTGTGACATTCTGCTCCGGTTCTTACGGAACCAATCTGGAGAATGATCTTCCGGATATGATCCGTTCCCTGAAAGGAAGAATCCACTTCGCACATGTGCGCAACCTGAAATTCATTACACCGACGAACTTCGAGGAGGCGGCACATCTGTCAAGTGACGGAACATTTGATATGTACGAGATCATGAAAGCATTGTACGATATCGGCTTTGACGGACCGATCCGTCCGGATCACGGTCGTATGATCTGGGACGAAGTGGCAATGCCGGGATACGGTCTGTACGACAGAGCGCTCGGAGCAACCTACCTGAACGGATTGTGGGAAGCGATCGACAAAGCGACACAGCGTGGAATCTAGGATACAAAATTCAGAAAATATCGGAACAGGAGAGCCTGGAAAGGAGCATATACAATGAAATTAAATTTACAGGGAATCGCTGATAAAAGTCAGTGGGAAGCAAAAGGATATCAACTTCCGCAGTACGACCTGGAGAAGATGATCGCGGCGACAAAAGAGAAACCGTTCTGGATCCATTTCGGAGCAGGAAACTTGTTCCGTGCATTTCATGCAAATGTTGTACAGAACATGCTCAACGCCGGAGATCTGGATCGTGGTCTGATCGTGGCAGAGGGATTTGATTATGAGATCGTTGAGAAAATGTACGCGCCGCACGACAATCTTGGAATCGTTGCGACACTGAAAGCGGACGGAACGATCGAGAAAACTGTAGTCGGAAGCGTGGCGGAGTCTCTTCCGCTGGATTCTGACAATGAAGCCGCTTACGGCAGACTGAAAGAGATCTTTGCAAATCCGTCCTTGCAGATGGCGACCTTTACGATCACAGAGAAAGGTTACAGTCTGGTGAACGGAAAAGGCGAGCAGCTTGCAGACGTGACCGCTGATTTCGCGGCAGGTCCGGAGAAACCGGCAAGCTACATGGGAAAAGTAACTTCTCTTCTGTATGCAAGATATAAAGCGGGCGAGCTTCCGATCGCGATGGTGAGCACAGACAACTGTTCCCACAACGGAGACAAGCTTTACGCAGCGATCGCAGCATTTGCAAAAGCATGGGCAGAGAACGGAAAAGCGGAAGCGGGATTTGTATCCTACATCGATTCTGAGAAAGTGTCTTTCACATGGAGCATGATCGACAAGATCACACCGAGACCGGACGCTTCCGTAGAGAAGATCCTGCTGGATGACGGTGTGGAGGAACTGGAGCCGGTGATCACATCCAAGAATACTTACGTTGCACCGTTTGTAAACGCTGAGGAGACCGAGTATCTCGTGATCGAGGATGATTTCCCGAATGGACGTCCGGATCTGACAAAGGGCGGACTGATGTTCACAGACCGTGAGACGGTTGACAAAGTAGAGAAGATGAAAGTCTGCACCTGCTTAAATCCGCTTCATACCTGTCTGGCAGTATACGGATGTATTCTCGGATATCAGAAGATTTCCGATGAGATGAACGATGCGGAACTGAAAAAACTGGTAGAGACCGTCGGATATGTAGAGGGGCTTCCGGTAGTTGTCAATCCGGGAATCCTGGATCCGAAAGCATTTATCGACACCGTACTTCAGGTGCGTGTACCGAACCCGTTCATGCCGGATACGCCGCAGAGAATCGCAACCGATACTTCCCAGAAACTGGCGATCCGTTTCGGCGAGACGATCAAAGCGTATGCAGAATCCGACGAACTGGATGTGGCATCCCTGAAACTGATCCCGCTTGTATTTGCAGGATGGCTGAGATACCTGATGGCAGTAGACGATGCGGGAAATGCGTTTGAACTGAGCCCGGATCCGCTGCTTGATACGGTATGCCCGTATGTAGCAGGATTCAAACTGGGAGAAGTCGGAGATGTGGCGGAGATCGAAGCTGCATTGAAACCGGTTCTGGAAAATGCAAAAATCTTCGGTGTAAATCTTTACGAAGTCGGCATGGCAGAGACTGTATGCAGCTATTTCAAAGAGCTGACAGCAGGCGTCGGAGCCGTTCGCGAAACACTGAAAAAATATGTATAATCGATGAAGAAGAGGCGGACAGCATGCAGACGCAGGGCGGATGTATGCTGTCCGTCTGCCTTTTGGCGGCGAAAACATGAGAAAATATGAGAACATATGAGGAGGATGAAAAATGGCGTTAAAAGCAGAAGAACATGTAAAGTATTATCATAATCAGAACGGACCGACGATCGGTACGACTTGTCAGAGGGTGATCGAAAAGGACGGACTGTATTTCAAAGATCTGGACGGAAGCGGCGAACTGAAAAGTTACGACGACTGGAGACTTCCGGCGAAAGAGCGCGCCGAAGCATATGTAAAGGTGCTGAGTACAGAAGAAAAGATCGCGCAGTTATTTATTTCCGACTGGCGGATGGGAAAATATCCGGTTACCGGTCCGATGGCGGCAATGGCGCCGAAAGAAGTGATCTTAGACGAGAGCGGCGTACTCGATGAAGCGGAATTTCGGGGAAAGACGATCTTCGGAGAACAGTATCTTCCGGGGACAACGACGCTTTTAAAAGAGTGGTTTTCCAGACATTTGATCCTGCGCGCCAATGCGACTGCGGAAGATATGACTGATTGGCTCAACCAGCTGCAGGCGGTGGCGGAAGAGTGTCCGCACTGGGTTCCGGTGAGCGTGGCGTCAAACTCCCGCAATGAAAACGGGGAAGTTGTCTTCGGAATGAATGACGCGGCGGGCGTATTTGCAGCCTGGCCGGGGACACTTGGGATCGCGGCAGCAGTCAAAGGCGCAGGATTGGAATTGATCGATGAATTTGCGGATTGTATCCGCCGTGAGTGGAATGCCTGCGGTCTGCGAAAAGGATATATGTACATGGCGGATATTATGACCGATCCGAGATGGCAGCGTTCTTACGGTACGTTCGGCGAGGATCCGGAATTGGTCTGCGCGGTGATGGAGCGTCTGATCCCGGGGATCCAGGGAAGTAAAGAGGGTGTGACGGCGGACGGCGTGGCAGTGACAACGAAGCATTTTCCGGGCGGCGGCGCAAGAGAAAACGGATTTGATCCTCATTATGCAGCCGGACAGTGGAACGTTTATGCAACCGAGGGATCACTGCAGAAATACCACATTCCTGCATTTAAGACGGCGGTGGAAAATCACACTTCCGCGATCATGCCGTACTATTCCAAACCGGCGAAAGAAAAGAGCGCGGCGCAGACCGACTGTGAGGGAAATCCATGTGAATTGGAACCGTTTGGATTCGCCTATAACCGTACCTTTATCCAGACAATGCTCCGCGAACAGCTTGGATTCAAAGGTTATATCAATTCGGATACGGGTATCGTCCACAACATGTGCTGGGGTGTGGAAATGCTGGATTCTGCAGAACGGATCGGATTTGCGGTCAGCCATGCGGGCGTGGATCTGATCAGCGGTCTGTTCGACAACGAAGCGGGAATGGAAGCGTACAACCGTGGAAAAAATGATTACTACGAGACCCACCCGGTTCCGGACGGATTTACAAAGGAGCAGCTTGTGCTGACAGATGAGGCGCTGGATCGCGCGGTTGCACGCACACTGCAGGAAATGTTTGAACTCGGCATGTTTGAAAACCCATACCGCAGTGCGAAAGACGCGGTGAAAGCGGTCGGAGAACAGGCGGACTGGGATGCCGCGGCAAGAACGCACAGACAGAGCGTCGTCCTGTTGAAAAATGACGGAACACTTCCGCTCGTGGATGAGAAATGTACACAGAAGAAATTTTATGTGGAAGCGTTCAAAAAAGACGCCGCGCAGGCAGAAGAGGCGACAAAGGCTCTGAGAGAAATGTTTACGGACCGGATCCTGACCGACGATCCGGGAGAGGCGGATTTTGCAGTATTGATGATAACGCCGTCCAGCGGAGAATATTTCAATGCGACGCCGGGGTATCTGGAACTGGATATCTGTGACGGCAAGACGGTCTGCAATGTGGATGCAGACGGAAAGCCGGAGGCGAGCACGCATGAGGAGACAACGCTTTCCGGTGCAGACCGGATCCGCAAGATTGCGGAAGCGGTTCATAAAAACGGCGGTAAAGTCATTGCAAACATCAACTTTACGCTTGCATGGGAAGTGGGAAATGTGGAACGGTATGCGGATGTGCTGCTGGCAGGATTTGATACGTATCCAAGTGCGACACTGGATGTGATCTTCGGGCGTTTTTCACCGGTCGGAAAACTGCCGCTCACACTTCCGAAAGGCGACGAAGTGCTGGCAGTGAACGAAGACGGCGTCTGCATCAGTCCGAACGATGTGCCGGGATATGACAAAGATCAGTATATGCCGGATGCAATGAAAGACGAGAACGGAAAAGCGTATGCTTACCGGGATGCGGCAGGCAATTACTATGAATTGGATTTCGGACTGCGTTACGAATAAGAGAGTGTGAAAGAAATTGTCTTGAAACAGACAGATAGAAACAGGGGCAGATGTGACTTGTATGAGTCACATCTGCCCCTATATTTAAAGTTTGATTAGGCAAGATTATATAACGAAGAAAGAGATTGATAAAAAGTTTCGTAAAAAATCAATAAAAGAATATTTCCGGAAAAATCAATAAAACAAAAAGAAAAATGAAAATGTACAAAAAAATGAAAAAATAAATCTGAATATTGACAAAATATACAAATAATGCTATTGTATACAATAAGAAATACATAAGTGCATGCAAACATGTGTTACGAGAAAAACTACCAAAACAAAGAGAAGGAGAACATTATGAAAAAGAAAATCTTATCAGTATTTTTAGCGACGGCTATGGTTGCAGCGATGGCGGCAGGATGTGGAAGCGTAAAAACGGATAATGAAGTAAGCGCTTCCGAATCAGGTGAAAAGGCAGCAGGAAAAGACGTATATTCAGAAGAGGTAAAGATCGCGTTTCTTCCGAATGTGATCGGAGATTCTGTTGCGGCGGCATGGGCAGACGGAATGGAGACATACCTGAGTGAATTTAAGAATGTAACTTTTGACGTGTATGACGGAGAAGCATCTGTCGATACAGAAGTACAGATCATGGATGAACTGATCAATCAGGAGTACGATGCGATCATTTTGCAGGCAACAGATGCAGCGGGACTGGCATCATCTGTTGATAAGGCAGAGGGAGCTGGGATTCCGGTCATCACTGTAAATATGGATGCAGATACGACACACACCGGAATGGTGACAATGGTAGACGTGGAAGCAGGAGAAAAAGTTGCGGAAGCGATCGGAGAAAGCCTGGGCGGAGAAGGCGAAGTTGTGATTATTTCCGCAACCCCGGGAGCATCAAAGGGAGAGCAGCTGGATAAAGGATTTAAGTCGGTTATGGAAGAAAAATATCCGAATATTGAAATCCTGGATGAGCAGTCAGGAGAATGGCTCACGGAAAACGCGAATACAGTTATGACGAATTTCCTTACGAAGTATCCTGAAATCGATGCAGTATTTTGTCATAATGACGCCATGGCTGAGGGCGCGGCAGAAGCGGCAAAAGCAGCGGGAAAAGATATTCAGATCTGGGGCTGTGACGGTGAAACAAAGATGTTAGAGTACATTGAACAGGGACTTTGTACAGGAACGATTTATACCGATGTAAAAAATCAGGGTGCAGTCAGCGCACAGTTTGCAATGTATGCGATCAGTTCAGGAATCACAGGCGCAAACTTAAGTGAAACACCGATCGTAAAAATGTCTTCCATTACGGTAACAGGAGAGAATGTAGGTCAGATTTCAGAAAATATGCGTTGGTAATCCGGAACAGATAACGGCAAATCAGCGATCAGATGAAAAAGCAGGAGGAAGAGTATGAGACAGGAAAATATGCGGCGTTTGATATCAGTCGCATCATTGGTGATAATTATGCTGGTATTTGGAGTAACTAGCGACTCCTTTTTTACTGCGGACAATATATTGAGTATTTTGCGGGAGGCTTCCGTGACTGGCATTATCGCAATTGGCGTTACGTTTGTTATTATTACGGCGGGGATTGATTTATCAACCGGTGCAACGATTTGCGGGTATGCTTTGCGCAAATCTGCTGTATCATTATAATCTGCCTGCGGGCGTGATCATGCTTATATCTGTTTTGACCGGACTTGCATGCGGCGCAGTGAATGGATTTATCATAACGAAATTGCGGGTACCCGAATTTATCGCGACTTTATCCACACAGTATTTATTTCGCTCTATGGTCTTTGTATTTGCGATCAGAGAGTCCGGAGTGATCAGCAATAAAAAGATTGAGAATCCGGGAATTTTGATCATGGGCGGAAGTATCAATGGACTTTATCTGGTAACGATCGCATTTGTAGTTTTGGCGGTTGCTGGACAGTTCATATTGAAAAAAACAAAATTTGGTACATATGTGTATGCAACGGGAGCAAACAGAAAATCGGCGGAATTGTCGGGAATCAATACGGATAAGATTCGCTGGCTCGTATTTATTATGACAGGTCTCTTGTGCGGTATCGCAACAATTTTCCAGGTTGGTCGTGTCGGAAGCGTGACGACCGACCTGGGAACAGGAATGGAATTTGATATTATCGCGGCGGTTGTGATCGGAGGATGCGCATTTTCGGGAGGACGCGGAGATGTGTTTGGTTCTGCGATCGGAGCGGTATTTATGGCAGTATTGCAGAACGGAATTTTGAAATATAATCTTCCGACGGCAGCACAGCTTGTAGTAAAAGGTGTCGTCATCGTAATTATGATTATTTTCGATGCGGTTTACAATGATTACATGCAGAAACGGATTCAGAAGAAAGCAAAAGAAGCGACAGAAATGGCAGGAGGTGAAGCGTAATGTCTGTATTATTGGAAATGAAAGATATTGAAAAAAGCTTCAATGATACTGCCGTATTAAAAAAAGTTGACTTTTCGGTAAAAGCAGGGGAAGTCCATGCATTGATGGGAGAGAACGGTGCCGGAAAGTCTACGCTGATCAAAATCTTAACCGGAATTTACCCGAAAGACGGCGGACAGATTTATTGGAACGGACAGCCGGTTGAAATCAGAAACAGAACCGACGCATCGAAACTGGGGATCGGAGTCATTTATCAGGAACTTAGCCTGATTCCGACTTTGACGGTGATGCAGAATGTTATGCTCGGAAAAGAAGAGGGAAGAGCCGGTATTATCAATACGAAAAAGATGAAGAAAAAAGTATCCGAATTGATTCAGAAATATGGTTTCGGGATCAGACCGGATGCAATTGTGGAGACACTTACAATCGCTCAAAGACAGACAATCGAGATTCTGAAAGCATTAAGTGAAGATTCCAAACTGATCATCATGGATGAGCCGACCGCTTCTTTGAGCACAAAGGAATCCGACGCATTGTTTCAAATTATTGAACAGCTTAGGAAAGACGGCGTATGTATCATTTATATATCGCATCGTCTGGAAGAAGTATACCGTCTGTCCGATCGGCTGACTGTTCTGCGGGACGGAGTCCGGGTGGCAACATTGGAAAAAGAGGAAATCGTTCCGGCAGAAGTAGTACGCTTGATGATCGGAAAGGAATTGAGCGAGGAAACGGCGTCAAACAATTTGCGGGTTTCTGAAAAACCGGTTCGGTTAAAGGTAGAGAATCTGACGAAAAAAGGCGTGTTCAAAGATGTCAGCTTTGAGATCCATGAAGGTGAGATCGTCGGATTTGCAGGGCTTGTCGGAGCCGGAAGAACCGAGGTCATGCGGTGTATTTACGGTGCGGATCCATGTGACGGAGGAACCGTCATATTTGAGGGGAAACCGCATAAGAAAAAGATTGCGGACAGCATAAAGAAAGGCTTTGGATTTGTACCGGAGGACAGAAGAAATCAGGGATTTACGCCGCTGTTGTCGATTGAAAGAAATGTAGCGCTTACCAATTATGATTCATTGGCAAATGGCGGAATGGTGCATACGGGAAAAGAAAAGAAGCTGGGACAGGATATGGTGGACCGTTTAAATATCAAACCGAATAATCCATTGATCCCGGTCGGCAATCTTTCGGGAGGAAATCAACAGAAAGCGGTTCTTGCAAAATGGCTGAGCAGAGATCTGAAACTGCTGATCATTGACGAACCAACGGCGGGAATCGATATAGGTGCCAAGGATGAGATTTATAAAATACTGGAAGAACTTGCGGCAAACGGAACGTCGGTTATTATGGTATCGTCAGATCTGCAGGAACTTCTGAGAGTATCGCAGAGAATCATAGTGATGAGAAAAGGCGGGATATTTACGGAATTTTCAAATGGAAGAGTCACACAGGAGGATATTTTAATGGCTGAGTCAGGGATACTTGTAAAGGAGGCGGAAAAGCATGACGAAAAATAATGTAAAAAAATTATTCGGAAAATCCCAGAGAGTGTGGATTCTGGTTGCGATCATGTTGGTTCTGACGATTTTACAGCCGGGTGTTTTTCTGACAGGAACAAATATGAAAAGCATTCTGTTATCTATTTCCATTTACGGAGTCATGGTGTGCGGAACGATTTTCCCGATTCTGCTCGGAGGGATCGATCTTTCTGTCGGAGCTGTTGCGGCAGCATCCGGAGCGCTCGCCGTAACGCAGATCGTCTCTCACGATTATTCGACCACAGGGGTAGTGGTAGGAATAGCCGGAGGTCTTTTGCTCGGATGTGTGGTAGGGCTGATTCATGGATTGATCGTAACACAGTTCGGTGTGCCGGCGTTTTTGATCACGCTGGCTTCACAAAATATTGTGTATGGTATCGCGCAGCTTTTGACGGAAAATAACGTGATCCCATGTATGAAACCGGAAATATTTGCATTTCTTGGCGGAGGAAGATTATTCGGCGTTCCGTTTTCAATCTATATCATGGCGATCATGGCGGTACTTTCCTGGGTAATACTGAACAAGACCGTTTTAGGAAGAAATATTTATGCCGTGGGCGGAAATGCAGAGGCGTGCCGTCTTTCCGGAGTGAGAAGCAGAATGGTAACGATCATTGCTTATGTGGCGTCCGGATTTACAGCGGCGCTTGCCGGAATTGTGTTGGCCAGTATGAACCGGCAGGCAATCGCAAAGGCGGCGCAGGGATATGATAATTTTGTATTGACAGCGCTGGTTGTCGGCGGCGCTTCGCTGATGGGAGGCGAAGGATCCGTGTTAGCGGCGATCTGGGGAGCCTTTTTGGTTGGTGTCGTACAGAATGGATTACAGTTGATGGGAGTTGCGTCGGATTATCACGGAATTTTCAAATGTATCGTCATTATTGCGGCTGTTGCCCTGGATGCACATGTAAGATACAAGAAGAGCGGTCTGCAAAAGAGCAGTTTCTTTAAGAAAAAGGTAAAAGCGGCGGAATAAAAGGAGAGATGACCTTATGAAAATCATAGATGCACATGTACATGTATTTCCTAATATGCAGGGATTCCGGGGGGAGGGAGAACTTTATCCTCTCGGAAACGGAAAAGGCCGCTGGGCAAACGGCGATGTCGTACAAATGATACCGGAAGGACTCGGAGATATCGGTTTTACTTATGAGACATGTCATGATTTTTTGAAAGAAAACGGTGTGGAAAAGGCCGTGATACTTCAAGGCAGTTACTATGGTTTTGCAAATGAGTATGTGGCGGAAGCGGTAAAAACATATCCGGAGATGTTTATCGGAGCCGGGACTTTCGATCCGATGACCCGATATGCGGAAAAAATTTATGACAGACTGACACAGGAATTAGAATTTCCGATCATAAAGTTTGAGACAAGTACGGGGGGCGGCTTTATGTCCTACCACCATACGTTTGACATAGAGGAAGTGTTTACTCCGTTTGCCAAAAAGTGTGAAAAGCATTCCCAGGTACTTGTTTTAGACATCGGAAGTCCCGGGATGAGCAGCTTTCAGCCGGAAGCGGTCAGAAATCTTGCTTTAAAATTTACAGGACTGAAAATCGTGGTCTGCCATTTACTGGCGCCCACGCTGGAAGAGAAGAAAACGGACTGCTTTAAGAAAAGCATGGAAAAACTTGCACTGCCTAACATCTGGTTTGATCTTGCGGCGGTACCGTTCAATGTACAGCCGGAGGAATATCCGTTTGCGAGCGGTCTGGAGTTTATGAAAACCGCAAAGAATATCGTCGGCGCAGATAAACTGATGTGGGGCACTGATATACCGTCCGTACTGGTACAGAATTCTTATCAGAAATTGCGGGATTATATTACGGAAAAAGATGTGTTTACAACAGAAGAACTGGACGGGATCTATTATAAAAATGCATTGGAGGTGTATCCGTTCAGCCACAGATAGTATATGGAAGAAAATACCGTAACTGTCATATTTTACAGGAAACGAATCGGACAGAAAGCTTATCTGTACAGCGAACCT
>ERZ772877.1262-NODE-1262-length-12361-cov-2.88672_pt1 | contig 12361 bp, 9 predicted proteins | sample MGYA00580583_ERZ772877 | MGnify/ENA primary metagenome ERZ772877 (study PRJEB29015, sample SAMEA2737661) | human gut metagenome | biome: human gut; feature: human-associated habitat; material: faeces | place: China | collected 2012 ... | reverse complement strand
CCGGCGGCGGACCGGCGAATTCCACGCAGACGTTTGCCACTTATCTGTATGAGGCGGCTTTTACTAATTATGAGCAAGGGTATGCATCGGCGATCGCGGTGGTGATGTTCCTGATAGCGGGAGTGATTACGGTATTCCAGCTCAGGCTTTATAATTCCAAAACCATTTACTGAGGAAAGAGGGTAGGGACATGAAAAGAATAAAAGGAATGGGTAACCTTCTGCGGTACCTGATTTGTATTGCCTGTGTTGCGGTGATTCTTCTGCCTATCGGTATCCTGATACATGGTTCTTTCCAGGGCGGCGGAATAAAAAACTATGTGGATATCCTGACCAAATATCATATTGAAACCTATTTTATCAACAGTCTGATAATAAGTGTGAGCGTGGTAGTGCTTGTGGTAGTGCTGGATGTGCTGGCGGGATTTGCGCTTTCCAAGCTGAATTTTCCATTTAAGAACGGGATATATATTTTTCTGCTGTCCGCGCTGCTTCTGCCTGCGGCGGCCATACTGGTGCCTGTTTTCCAGATCAATTCAAAGCTGGGGATTTTAAATACTTATCTGGCTGTGCTGGGGCCTTATGTGGTGCTGATTGCTCCTTTTAACCTGCTTACTATTAAGAACGGGTTCGATGCACTGCCCAATACGGTGCTGGAAGCGGCTCTGATTGATGGCTGCGGTATCGTGAAGACTTTGTTTAAAATTGCGGTGCCTATGTGTAAACCTTCTATTGTCATGGCGGTGATCTGGACGTTCCTGTCCAGCTGGAATGAGTATATGATGGCATTTGTCATGCTGCGTAAGGAAGAAATCATGACCATTACGGTTATTCCCACCAAGTTCCAGTCCATGTACGGCGGAAACGTGGGTAAGCTGTATGCGGCCCTGTTTATTATATTGGTGCCGGGAATTATTATTTACCTGCTGATGCAGAAGTTTATTGTAAACGGTCTTAATGCGGGCGCGGTTAAGGAATAGGTGCGCCCGGAAATGAAATAAAGGGAGTGATCAGAATATGAATAAAGAAGAATTTCGAAGTAAAGTATACGGGTGCTGGATGGGAAAAAATATAGGCGGAACGCTGGGAATGCCTATGGAATGGCAAAAATGATATTACTTATTATACCCATGATTTGAACGGGGAGCCCCTTCCTAATGATGATCTGGATATTCAGATTCTTTGGCTGCTCGCCATGGAGGACCGGGGGATCCATATTGACGCCAAGGATTTGGGAGAGTATTTCAATGAGTTTATGATTTTTACCCATGCGGAGTATGGAGTGGCAAAAACCAATTTAAGAAGCGGTTTCCAGCCTCCTGTGACAGGCAGCTTCAATAATGATTTCAAGGACAGCTGCGGTTCCTATATCCGTTCGGAGATCTGGGCGTGTCTGTTCCCGGGACATCCGGAGCTTGCGGCGCAGTATGCTTTTGAGGATGCGATCGTGGATCATGGGGATGGAGAGGGTGTCTATGCTGAGATATTTATCGCAGCCATGGAAAGTGCGGCTTTTTACTGCAGGGATATCCGGAAACTGATTGAAATCGGCCTGTCCTATATACCGGAGGACTGTGCGGTGAGCCGGGGGATAAGAAAAGCCATCGAAACCTATGAAGCGGGCATGAATGAAGAGGAAACAAGGGAATATATCATGCAGAATTTCATAGGCCATCTGGAGTGGCATTATATATCGGAAGAGAATGAGGAAAAAGGATATAATAATGGAAAGATGGGGTGGGATGTGCCTTCCAATATCATGATTATTATCTACGGACTGCTTTTCGGAGAGGGTAATTTTGAAAAATCGGTCCTGACGGCAGTGCATTACGGGGAAGATACGGATTGTACGGCAGGAACCATCGCTTCTCTTTTTGGAATCATGTACGGGATTGAATTTTTTGAAGAAAAATGGATTGAGCCAATCGGCAGAAAAATAGTGACCTGCAGCATTGATCCTTTCCGTATGGCGGGCAGGATTCCGGCAACCGTGGAGGAACTCACGGACAGGGTGCTTGCCATTCGGGAAACGGCCTGGGAGGAACTGGCTCTGACGGAAGAGGAAAGGGAAGAAAGCTATTTTGCAAAGCCTTATTTCAGAAATATTTATGAGGAAATGAAAACGATAAAGTATGAATTCCCCTATCTCAATGTGCGGGTGGATTACTGCGGGGATCCGGTGATAACCAGGGATGAGCCGAAGAAAATCAAATTTATTTTATCAAATACCTCCAAATCGGTTACTTCCGACCGTATCAATGTATATCTGTACAACCGGGAGGGATGTACGGTGCTTCCGCAGAATGAAGCTTCCGTGTTCCTTACCATGGCGCACATGGGAGCGGGAATCAAGGAGCTGGAGTATGAAATCTGCGCCGAAGGCCCGCTGAAACCCGTATACCGGTTTGCGGCGGAATTTACTTATGAAGAAAATAAGAACAGGCGCGTTATGTATGTGCCGGTGGTCCTGGTGAGCGAAACAGGGACGGTACGGGAAGTGAAATGGGAAAAGAAGGGGCCGAGAGGAACCAATAACCTGCCCAGAATATAGGGGCAGCAGCTATAGACATAAAAAATCCGGGATGCAGATTCCCGGATTTTTTGTGGTGTATTTTATCTTTTCCTGCTTCTGCAGAAGCAGGCTTAAGGATTAGCGGAGTAAAATTAATGGCCGTGTCCGTCCGGCGGAGGTTTGACTTCGGAGGGGGAAATCCCATGGTATTTTTTGAAGGTATTACGGAAATGCCGGATATCCTCATAGCCCAGCAGGTGGGCTGTTTCATAAACCTTGCAGTTGGCGGCAAGCAGTTCCCGCGCTTTATCCATTTTCAGCCTGGTGATATAGGAGATATAGGTCTGGCCTGTCTCTTTTTTAAACAGGGTGCTGAAGTAGGATGGATTGACATAGAAATAGCTGGCGATGGTATTCAGGGACAAGTCGTCCATGACATGGTTGGATATAAACTGCAGGACCTCCTGGATACGGAAGCCGGTATTGGAACGGGTCAGGTCGAAGTTATCCAGGGTATAAAGCAGCCATGTGACAAACCATTCCTCCAGTTCATCCATGGTGGCGATGTGGATGATTTCATGCACCTCAAGACCGGACTTTATCCGTTTCAGCTTTAACCCGTACATATCAAAGAGCACATACTTGATACTGGCATACAGGATGATCATATCGTATTTCACCGCTTCCGGTTCGTATCCCAGACGGCGGTATTCCGCAAACCACTGCCTGGTATAGGCAAGGGCATTCTGGCCTTCTCTGAATTGGATATCGGTGCGTATGGAGCGTTCGATCTCCATCAGCCGTTCCGCTTTCAGCAGCTGTCCCGGAGGCCCGGATATTTGTTCAAAAAAAAGACAGGGGGTACGGAGCCTGTTAACATAATATACCTGCTCTGCCTCAAGAAAGGAGGAGACCAGCCCGGAAAGCCCGTGGTGTATCACTCCAAACTTAAAAGGAGGGAGGAAACTATCGGTTGCGGCGGCCTGCTCCATCAGAGTCTGGCGGTTTAATTCCAGCTGGGTAAAATTCCCGGTATGCTCATACAGGACAAAGAGCAGGATTTTTTGCTTCCGGTTGAGATAGCAGAAGGAATTCGGATATTTCCGGGTGAGCATGGCGCAGGCTTCATACGCCGGGGCATCGTGGGTAGAATCGGATAAACGGGCGGCGCAGGCGGCGAAGCTTACATGGGAATAATCCGGAAGCTCAGGGTCCTCCTGGGGGCTGGCGGAACCGAGTGAGGTCAGGTTATCCAGGAAAGACCGGCTTTTCGCGTAGGAGAGACAGGGATTTCCGGTTGGAAGGTTGGTGTCGTTTTCTTTCAGGAGCAGGCTTTCCAGCTGTTCCCGGACGGCGGCGGCTTCCTCATAATATAGGACGGGAATTTGCGGGCATTGGATGGACAGAAGCTGGAGCCAGGGATTTTCAGGAAACTCCGGCATACCGCTTCTGTCAATGAGGAAGCAGGAAGGAAGGTTTTCCGGGAGCAGGCTCACAGGGCCGTCCGGAAAAAGGGCGGTTTCTATATGGAAGGGTTCCGGTATGAGGGAGGAAAGCAAATCCTCCCATTCTTTTTTGATAGCATCAGTCCGGGCAAAAAGCAGAAAATACAGCATAAGGTTCTCCAATCATGTTGCTGGCGTGGGCATTGCCCGCAGTGGTTGCGTTCCGGTACAATTTTAACATATTCCCATATTTACTACAAAGAATTTCCACTCTCGGTTTCCTCAACCACTCCTTGCGTGAAGGGGGCAGAAAACCATGTTATCCTGAATTCAGCTTGAAAACCAGAAGGATTGTCCGGAATTAGGGACGAGAGAGGTAAGGATTGGATTATGAAACAGATAAGATGGATTTGGTCACTCACGAAAAAGAAAAGAGGAATGATACTGGGACTGTTAGTGCTGGTATCCGTTATTGCCGTGTTTCAGGTATGCCTGGCGGTTGCCGTGCAGCTGATTGTGGATAAGGCACAGGGAAAAGGGGCGGCGCCTCTTTCCTTCCTGATGACGGCGGTGGTGCTTACAGGCCTTGTCAGTATGCTGCTGGATGGGATTAAGCTATATCTGCAGAATAATTCCATCCTGAGCCTGGATGGGAGGCTGCGGGAAAAGCTCCTTATCCATATGGAAAAAATCCGGTGGAAAAGAGCCAGTCCTACCACAGCGGCGATATGCTCACAAGGCTGACGGAGGATTCGGCGCAAAGCGCCAGGGTAATTCCGGAATCTATTGTGAATATGGCGGCAGGAATTTTTTCCTTTTTATTCGCGTTTGCCTATGCCTTTCTTATTAATTGGAAAATCGCCCTGGCTTTGGTGCTGCTTTCGCCGCTGCCTGTTATTTTCAGCAATTTCCTCATGCCTGCCCTGCAGAAGTGGACGCTGAAGGCAAAGGATGGGGAAGGAAAGGTGAGAGGCTATCTTCAGGAGCAGCTGGCTACCCTGGTCACCATCAAATGTTTTTCCTGCTATGAAAAATCGGCGCAGGACTTCAGTCAGCTGTTCGGGGACAAAAAGAAAAAACAGCTGAAATCGGTGAAGATTCAGGCTGTTATGAATGCGGGCAGCGGTTTCCTGGGCATCATGATCAATTTTGCGGCGATCGGCCTGGGCGCCTGGTATGTTATCCGGGGGGAAATGTCCATCGGCGCGGTGCTGGGGCTGGTGCAGGTGAGCAATTATATTTCCTGGCCTTTTATACAGATGATTCCGCTGATCGGGGAGCTGCAGAACAATCTGGCCTGTACAAAGCGGGTGATCGAGGTGATGGAGATTCCGGAAGAGCCGCAGACAGAGGAGATGGAAGCGGAATATGGAGACGCGGTTCCCACGCTTTGCTTTCAGGATGTTTCCTTCGGATATGGGGAGGAAGGAAAGGTGATGGAGCATTTTACCAGAGAAATGGGAGGAAACCGGATTGTGGGGATTTTCGGTCCCAGCGGCTGCGGCAAATCTACCTTCCTGAAGCTTGCCCTGGGACTTTATGAGCCGCAGGAGGGAGAAGTGGCCATATGGCTGGATGAGAAGAAAATTACGGGAACAGGGATGCGCAGCTGTATTTCCTATGTGCCCCAGGATCATATCCTGCATACCGGGACGGTGGAAGAGAATATACGCTACGGAAACAGGCGCGTTACTTTTGAGGATGTGAGGAAAGCGGCGGTGAAAGCGAATATACACGATACGATCCTGGAGCTTCCGGAGGGGTATGCTACGGTGATTGAAGAGAATGGTAAGAACCTTTCCTTCGGCCAGGCGCAGAGGATTATTGTGGCTAGGGCGCTTCTTTCGGGCAGGCCGGTTCTTGTGTTTGATGAACCTACGGCATCGCTTGACCCGGTGAGCCGGGATGCCATAATCAATACGCTGGTGGAAGAAGCGAAGGAAAAACTCTGTATCATTGTGTCCCATGATTATGATTTGAAGAAATATTGTGATAAAATAATTGAACTCGCTCCGGCCGGCTGAATGAGATAATTTCAGCAGTACATGCCGGTATGCATTGGCAGGGGCCGATGCATACCGGCATTTTGTCTGTTATTATGCATATTTTTTCTGCGGCCAGGGTCAGTTAGACAGATAGAATGCAGGAAGGTTATAAATTTCAGACGGTATAAAATTTGGGAATCGGAAAGATTCCCTGTTTTTTACCGCTGAACCATTGTAAGAAGCGCCTTTGATTGCACGTAAATAAGGAAAAAAACGGTCATTTTGCGGGCTGATAAAGGGGATAAAATTTATAACGTTGAAAAAGTGACGAATAATTTGTATAGTTTTGACATGAAAGGTGCATGAATGTTACAAAAAAGAAGGGAGCGGTTTTAGTGAAAGCATTGGGAAAACCGAAAGCCATGAAAAAGAGGCTGGGCCTGAAAGCAGTATTAAAGAATAACTGGCAGTTATATCTTTTAGTTCTTCCGGCGGTCATATATTTCGTGGTTTTCAATTATCTGCCGTTGTACGGTATCCAAATCGCCTTTAAGGATTATAAGGCGGTGGATGGTATTGCGGGCAGTGCCTGGGTGGGGTTAAAGCATTTTAAGAATTTTTTCAACGCCTACTATTTTAAGAGATTGTTGTCCAATACCTTGCTGCTGAATGTGTATTATCTGTTGTGGAGCTTCCCGGTGCCTCTGATTCTGGCTATTTTGCTGAATCAGATCCGCGGGACGAAGAAAAAGAGATTTATCCAGACAAGCATTTATGTTCCTTATTTCATTTCCACGGTAGTGCTTGCCGGTATGCTTTATATTTTTCTTTCTCCCACAAGCGGAATCCTTAATTTTGCAAGGACGGCGCTCGGATTAAAGGCGATTGACTTTATGTCGGACGCATCCGCATTCCGGTCGATTTATATTATATCGGGGATCTGGCAGGCTGCAGGCTACGGAACGATCCTTTATATTGCCACATTGACCGGAATTGATTTATCCTTATATGAAGCGGCAGAAATTGACGGCGCGAGTATCTGGCAGAAAATCCGGTACATAGATATCCCCAGCCTGATTCCCACAGCAATGATGGTGTTCATACTGGACTGCGGCAAAATGCTCGCCTCCGATACGAATAAGGCTCTGGTCATGCAGACGCCGGGGAATATCCCCACATCGGATATCATCGGTGTTTATGTATACAATGTAGGCCTTGGAAGCGGACAGTTTTCCTACACGGCTGCAATCGGGCTGTTTATCAATATCATCAATTTTATTCTGATTGTGTCTGTGAACCAGCTGTCCAAACGTATGACGGATGTGGGATTATTCTGATGAAAGGATTGTGAGGTTATCATTATGAAAAAAAAGGCAAGAAAACAGATAGGCTTCAGCAATCGGGTTTTCCACATATTTAATACCTTGTTCTGGATTGTGGTCATGCTGATTATTCTGTATCCGCTTTATCTGGTCTGCATCGCATCCGTATCGGATCCAGATGCGATCGTAAGGGGAGAGGTTATCTTTCATCCGGTCGATTTTTCCCTGATAGGTTATGAATCGGTATTTAAGTATAAGGAGCTGTGGTCTTCCTATGGAAATTCCCTTTTTTATACCTTTGCCAGCGTGGTGATCAGTATTCTGGTGACATTGGCGGCAGCCTATGCGCTGTCGAGGCCTAAGTTCGCAGGGAAGGGATTCCTTAACTTTTTCTTCGTATTCACCATGTTTTTCAACGGAGGGCTGATTCCGACCTTCCTGGTGATGAAAAATATCGGCTTATATAATACGAGGGCCATAATAATTCTCATGGGCTGCGTCAGCGTATGGAATCTGATGGTTGCCCGTACTTACATACAGACCAACATTCCGGGTGAACTGTACGAGGCGGCCATGCTGGACGGGGCCACGCATTTCCAGTATTTTTCCAGAGTGGTGTTGCCGCTGAGCAAAACCATTATCGCTGTCCTGGCCGTATATTATGGAGTATCAAAATGGAACGATTATTTCAATGGCCTGGTTTATCTGCGTGACAGGAACCTGCTTCCCCTGCAGACGGTGCTTCGGGAAATTCTGGCAACCTTGCAGGTGGATAAGTCCGGAGACTATATGATGTCCATGGCGGACAGCTCGGCATCCATGCAGGAGGCCATGCGTATTGCCAACGTTTCCAAATACTGCATAATTGTGGTGGCGACAGGGCCGGTGGTCATCTTATATGCATTGATGCAGAAGTATTTTGAAAAAGGTGTTATGATTGGATCCTTAAAGGGATGACGGTTACAGATTGGTAAAAAGGAAACCAACACGAACAGTGTTGCAATAAAAATAAGGAGGTTTTTCTTTATGAAGAAGAAAGCAATTGCACTTTTGACGGCAGCAGCCATGACCATATCGGTTCTGGCCGGCTGCGGCAGCTCTTCCGGGACAACACAGGCCACGGGAGCGGCATCGGGAGAAACGGCATCGGGTGCTGGGGAGAATTCTGCATCAGCGGCAGCAGACGGTAATTTTAACGAGACAGGTTATCCCATTGTGAATGAACCGATTACTTTGAAGGTTATGATAGCCATCCGTGATTCGGATTCCCTGACGAATTTTGACGAGATGCCCGGGGTTAAACATCTGGAGGAGCTGACAGGCATTCATGCGGAATGGGAAGTGATTAAGGGTTCTGACTGGAAAACAAAGCTGAATCTGGCCTTCGCATCCGGGGAATATCCCGATGTTATCCTTGCCACAAACGGGGAAGGAACGGTGGATGATGAGGAATACGGTGTGACACAGGGAATTGTAATACCTCTGGATGATCTGATTAATCAGTATATGCCTAATTTTACGGAGAGAAGGGATGCGGAAGCCGATGATCCCACAACCAGTCTTGTGGCTTCCGACGGAAAAGTATATTCGGTAGGCTACCTGGTAGGGCAGAAAATCAATACAAACCAGCATTTCTTCATTAACCAGGAATGGCTTGATGCCCTGAATCTGGAGACTCCGACCAATGTGGAGGAGCTGACCGAGGTGTTGCGCGCATTTAAGACAGGCGATCCCAACGGCAACGGGCAGGCGGATGAAATCCCTCTTGAGATGGGACTGGATATAGGATTTAACGGTATCCGTTATATGCTCCCTCTGTTCGGGCTTCCCTGCGACCCTGATAAATGGATTTACATTGATGATGATAAAAAGGTACAGTTCTTAGCCACACAGGATGGCTTCCGTGACTGTATGGAATGGCTGCATATGCTTTATGAAGAAGGGCTCGTGGATCCGGAAATTGTATCCCAGGATTTTAATACGGTAGAGACGAAGCTGAAAGAGGGAAATGTGGGCTTCTTCACGGCATGGAGACTGCTGGCGATGGCCTATGACGACGGAGTGGCATCCAATTCCGTACTCTGGACGCCGGACAGCAGTGCAAGCCTTTACCGTTACCTTGAGCTTTGCAAGCCCGGTGCGTTTGTTACCAGCACCAATCAGAATGTGCCCGCAACCATGCGCTGGCTGGATGCCCTGCTGGATACGGAAACCATGTTCTCCCTCTACTACGGAGAAAAGGATGCTGGGGAAGGCCTTGGCTGGATATACGATGAAAACGGCAAAATCACCGTCACCAATGACGGCAGCGCGGACGTGAAGAATTATATTGACTGTAATACTCTGTTCTTCGCACCCGGCAATTATCTTGCCGAAAACTTTAATATGCCCGAACAGCGTACGGAAAAGACCGAATACTGTGAGAAATATGATGCAGCCGGTATCATCCAGAAATATTCCAACGACTATCTGGATATGGCGCCGCTCACTTCCCAGCAGCTTCAGGACAGCACGCTGAAAGAAACGGATATCAATAATGCAGTTGTGGAAAACATTGCTGCTTTCGTTACCACAGGTGTGACGGACGACAGCTGGAACTCTTTTGTATCTATGTTTGACGGAATGGGAGTTGCAGATTATGTACAGATGTATCAGGATGCAATTGATACCATGGATTTGGAATAAATCGAAATAAATACGTGTTGCTCTGCTGTCGGATGGCGGCAGAGCAGTTTGTATGTTATAAATAAAGGGGAAAGACGATAAGGATGACTTGAAAAGGTTACTGGTCACGGAGTGAACAGTAACATGAAAAGCGGGGGGCCTGTCTGTGAAAAAAATCTGGAGAGAACTGAAATCACAAAACGTTTTTTACTATATCGCTGCCTTCAGTATCATAGTAATACTGATCATTACTGTGCTTGGCAGTTATCTGTACCGTTTTTATTACAGGACGATCTATACGGATTTTCTTGTTTCCAACGAGGAGCATCTCCGTTGGGAAATGAACAGGCATGAAAACGATATACAGATAATCAATGATATTGTATACCAGATGGGCCTGGCTGCAGAGGTGACGAAATTCAAGCTTTCAGAAAAACCTCTGGCCGCTCTGCAGCTGGAAAAGCATCTGTTCCAATATACTACGGTGAGTCAGTTCTTTCGGCTGCTTCTTTATCAATATCACGAGGATGATTATCTCTACAGCAGCACTACTTCTGTGGATTCCGATTATTTTGCAGAGCAGGGCTGTGTAATGGAGCGGATGGATGCACAGACGGTAAAGGAGGAGCTGTCTTCCGAATCCAAAGAACTGCGTGTCTTTCCTGAGCAGTCGGTTTCCGGCTTCTGGGTGCAGAAATATATTGGGAATTCCAGAATTGTGCTTTATATGCAGGCCATTCCTCCTAAATTTCAGGAAACACTTGTATTTTTTGTGCCGGATACCTATTACGATTCTCTTATGATAAATGAGGCTGAGGATCTGCGGTCGGATTTTATTCTTTATGATAATGAAGTGATTGTATCCAGAGAAAGCAGGGAAACAGACCATGCGGCACTGTTGGAGCTGATAAAAGAGTCCGGGGAGCAAAGGCAGGTTAAGCTGGATGGAGAAAAATATCTGCTGACAGTACAGCAGGGAGACAGCGGGATGCTCTATTGCTCCCTGCAGGATATGGATATTTTTTATGATAAGATTGTCACCGGACAGTGGGGAATCATAGGGATGCTGATTATCTGCGCAATTCCCACGGCGCTTCTGCTTGTGGTATTATCCAGGAAGATGGCGTTAAAGGTACGGAAAATGAATCAGCTGCTGGATTCCCAGGAGGAAACCAATTATAACCTGAACAGCATTGAAAACGGGATTCAGATGCTGGTGGAGGCCAATGAACAAAAGGAAAAGGAAAATCTCCAGCTGAAGAAGACCAGGTTTATCCGGAATTTTATCCGGAATGATTTTAAGAACCAGGAGGAAGTGCTGCAGGAATCGGAGAAGGTTTCCATGGAGATTAAAAATTCCGAATATCTGACGGTTCTGTTGGGAGAGCGCAGCGACAGCAATGAGAATAAGGCACATACCAAGATGCTGGAGGTAATCGCACAGGCGGCCCACCTGGACGGCTATGGCATACATCTGGTCAGCAGCAGCCAGAGCCTGTTTGTCCTGTTCTCCGAATCCAGGGAACGGATAGAAGAGACCCTGGGCATGCTTTTTTCCATAGGGAAGGACTGTTATGAAGAGTTCGTGATGTCGGTGAGCAATTATCATAAGGATCTTACCGAAGGCTCCGCAGCATATCTGGAGGCGGACACGGCTTTTGACAACCGTTTCCTTCAGGATAACAATAAAATCATCCGCTTTGAGGATGTGGCCTTTGGGGATACGGTGAATGTGCTGCCGGATTCCTATCTGCAGAAGCTGCGGCAGGCGCTGCGGAGCCGTGACAAGGCGGGCGTGGAACGGGCGGTGGAGGATATCTGTATGCGGATGACCAAAAAGAGCCCCTCGCTGCCGATGTTCCGTCTTTTGTACAATGATATTATCCATGTGCTGATTTCAGAGTGGAAGGCGGAAAGCGCGGGACTGGAGAGTATTTATAATGTATTTACGCTGTCCCAGTGTCTGACGATTCAGGACTTTAATGATTTTTTATGCGAAGCCTGCAGCATGATTATGAAAAGCAGACCGGAAGAAAATGTGGATCGTTCCAGGCTGGTGGAAGAGGCGGTTCATTATATGGAGGAGAACTTCTCCAGGACGGAGCTGACCATGAGCGCGCTGGCGGATTATCTTCATATCAGTTCGGTCACACTGGCAGTGGAATTTAAGAATAAGATGGGAATCCGTCCGTCGGATTATCTGGCAAATCTCAGGATGGAACAGGCAAGGGAGCTTTTGGTTACCACGAATATGCTGATACGGGAAATCAGCCTGTCGGTAGGGTATGAGGACGATCATGTGTTCACCAGGCGGTTTAAGAAATATACGGGTAAGACACCGGGACAATATCGGGAAGAGCATATGTGATAAAAGGGAGGCAAAGCGAAGGTGAAAGATTTAACGGCACCGAGAATTGACAGGGAGATCATGGAC
>ERZ772877.1251-NODE-1251-length-12514-cov-2.84557_pt1 | contig 12514 bp, 8 predicted proteins | sample MGYA00580583_ERZ772877 | MGnify/ENA primary metagenome ERZ772877 (study PRJEB29015, sample SAMEA2737661) | human gut metagenome | biome: human gut; feature: human-associated habitat; material: faeces | place: China | collected 2012 ... | reverse complement strand
AATGAAGCTGTATCACTTCCAGAATCTGATCGCCTACCGACATCAGAGGATTTAGGGCCGTCATAGGATCCTGAAAAATCATGGCAGTCTTTTTACCGCGGATATCCATCATTTCTTCTTCCGATAATTTTAGTACATCCACTTCATCAAGCTTTATTTCTCCCCCCGTTATCTTAGCTGCCACATCCGGCAGAATTCTCATTATCGCCTTTGCGATTGTAGTTTTTCCGGCTCCGGTCTCTCCCACCAGTCCCAATGTTTTTCCTCGTTCCAGTCGGATAGAGATTCCGTTAACGGCATACACATTTTTTCGATTCTGTGTATAGGTCACATTCAGATCTTTTATTTCAAGGAATTTCTCCCCCATATTTCCCCTCCTTTCTCAGTCACGCAGCTTTGGATCCAAAGCATCACGCAGGCCGTCACCAAGTAAATTAAGTGCCAGTACGGTAAGTGCGATCGCCAGACCGGGAAATGTAATCAAAAAGGGATAATTCCTGATATATGCACGCCCATCCGCAAGCATAGCTCCCCATTCGGGTGTGGGCGGCTGTATTCCCAGGCCTATGTAAGAAAGTGAAGCCGCCATAGTAATCATATTTCCTATGCTCATTGTGGTAATTATGATCATGGGCTGTATTACATTCGGCAGCAGATGCCTGAACATAATTGCCGGCTTTGATGCATTAATGGATTCCGCCGCTTCTATGTACTCCTTTTTCCTTTCCGACAGAACCTGTCCCCTGGTCATCCGGACTCCTCCGGGGATACTACCCACAGTCAATGCTATAACAGTTGCAAAAAAACCCGCGCCCATAAACGCTGAAATCATGATGCATAAAAGCATCCCCGGCAGAGCGCTCCATATATCCATAAACCGCATAATAAAAGTTTCTGTCTTTCCTCCGAAATATCCCGCAATAATCCCGAAAACAATCCCGATGGCTGCCGACAGCAATGCCGAGGAAAAGCCAAGAAGCAAAGAATATCTGCCGCCATAAAGAAGTCTTGTAAAAATATCACGACCCATGGAATCACATCCGAACCAATGTGCTTTGCAGGGGCCTGCATACATGTTTAACAAGTCAATATCGTTCACCCCATAAGGCGAAAAGAGGGGGCCAAACAAACACAGCAGAAGAATGACAAGCAGCAGAATAAAACCCAGTCTGGAACTCCAGCCTTTTAACAGACGGCGCATAAATTCCAGGCAATATACGGAATTTTTATTTTTTTTCATGTGATTCACCTTCCTTTTGCATACTGGGCTTTAATCCTGGGATCCAGGAATGCGTAACTTAAATCCATTATCAAAACCACAATGGAGGTAAACAGCGCAAAAAATACCACACAGCCGCATACTACGGGCCTGTCCCTGAGATTAACTCCCGAAAGCATGTAGGCACCCACTCCGGGAATGGAAAAGACAGTCTCGATAACAGGTGAGCCGGCAACAAGCTGGCACAAACCTCCTGCCACTCCGGTAATAATGGGCATCATCGCATTAGGCAGCATATGTTTCCTGACAATCACACCTTCCTTTTGTCCTTTTGCACGCGCAGTAGAAATATAATCCGCCCTTACAACCTCCAGCATGGAGCTTCGCGCCTGTCTCGCATTTACCGCAATCCCCGGCAGGGCACTGCATATGACAGGCAGTATATAGCATTTCCAGCTCTCTATTCCGAAAGCCGGTACCCAATTCAGCTTAAGTGCAAATAAGAGAATAAACATCAAAGCCACCCAGAAATTCGGTGCTGATACAAATACCATGGCAATCACCATAGTAAGGGAATCCTGCCATTTTCCTTCGTGTATTGCGGAATATATCCCCAGCACGGTACCTATTATCACATTTAAAAGCATTGCGGGTATGCCAATTGCCAGGGTTCTCGGCAGCCGTGTTATTAATTCATCCATTACGGATACTCCATATTTCCAGGAATATCCGAAATCTAATTTCAGGAATGCCTGATACAGAAAACTGCCCAGCTGAACGATATATGGCCTGTCAATCCCCAATTCATGGCGTTTTGCCTGAAGGATGTTCTCCGGTATATCCACTCCCAGCTGAAGTCTCGCAGGATCACCGGGAACAAAGTACATAAGCGTAAATACTAAAATAGCCGCACAGAACATTATAACGATCATGGACAGCAGCCTTTTTAAAATGTATCTTCCCATCAAAATTCTCCTCTTTAAACCGGTATATACATTCCCTATTGTCCCTGGTATTTACTGGAACCAACCGTAACATATCCCTCCCGGTAATAAATTTCTTCCATCTTCTTGCTATAGACTATGGAAGATGCCATACCTGAAATAGGATAAACATCACCGATTGAAAACGCATAATCCATACAGGCCTTCACATGCTCATCATCATGGGTTTCATCCGCCAATGAAGTTTGATAAAGCTCCTGCAGTTTCGGATCATCCAGCCAGTTTGTTGTCATCCCGTCATGCACATCATTGTTAAAGAGTGTATTCCAACTGGCAACCAGCGTACTTCCGCCCAGTCTGGTAACCACGAAATCCCATCCTGTCTTTTCGGCAATAATAGGATTCATCAGACTTTCTTCATAGGTCTGAATCGTCGCCTTGATACCGGCCTGCGCCAAAAGACTCTGCATCATTGTCATTGCATTTTTACATTCTTCATTAACAAGACCGACAATTATTATTTCTTCACCATTGTAATCTGATTTTTCAAGATATTCTTTTGCCAAATCCAAATCATAAGTATTTACATAGGTTTCTTCCTTTTCCCATTCCGGATTATAATCCTGGAAATAGGCAGTTCCCAATGATTTAAGCGGTGCATAACTGCTTCCCATAGCCGTGGCTATCGCGTCGTTATCCAGTGCATAATACATAGCCAGCCTCAGATTCAAATCATCTCCGGTCACAGAAGAAGCCATATTAGGCATCATATAGTAATAATCGCCGGATAAATTAATATCCACATTATATTGATCACTATAGGGTCCTCCTTCTTCAAATTCCGCAAGCATTGAGAATGTTACATAATCGCAGAAATCCACCGTATTCATCTCAAGCGCCACCACAGCCTGCGAGGATTCAGAAATAACTTTGAACTCAATAGTCTGTACCGTTGCCTTATGAAGTCCCAGCCGCGCACTCACATCCTCCGAGGTTTTCTCCGCCCAATAATCATCGTTCGCTTCCAGAACCAATTCTGAACCGCTGACAAACCCGGAAACTACAAAGGGACCGGTTGCAACAGGCTCTGTAGCAAAATTATGTTCTTCAAAAGCTTTTTGTGAAAAAATAAATGTCCTGACGAGAATAAATTCAAGCTGCGCGGCCGACGGTTTTTCCTTCCAATGATAAGCAACCGTATATTCATCAACCGCTTCCACATGATCCAGAACATCGTATTTAATATTGTTTCCTGTCTCAATCAGCCAGTTAACGGAATAAACAACATCATCCGCTGTGATATGATTTCCCTCCGAATCATATATCTCTTCAAACAGTTTTATATTCCAGACCGTATCGGAAACTTCGGTATAACCGCTGGCCAGGCTGGGAACCAGATTGTTGTCATCATCATAATCAAACAGTGCCTCATAAATACTCCAGAAAAATTTAGGTTTTCCATTTCCGTTAGGTTTACAGGGAAGCAAATCGGCAGGATCCGCATTGACTGCCACTATCACTTTGTCATAGCGGCCATCAGCATTGATTCCGCTTTCCTCTTTTCCCTTGCTTTCGCTTTCAGATACATTACCCACCACTGTCTCCTCTTTTTCTGATGAAGCCGTTCCTGTTGTGGCAGTACATGCCGTCAACAGACTGGCTGTCAGCAGTACAGACAAACTTGTTTGCAAAACTTTTCCCAATTTACCCATTTCATTACCCCTTCTCTTTCTTTTTTAGTTATTTTTTATATTTAACTATAATGATATAATATTTTATTTGCACAAATATATCAATTTCTATTCTGATATACTACATTCTTATATTCAAAATATACAAATATACCTTTTTTTATTCAGATATCTGGAATGTACTTTCAGCAGTATTTCATATTTACGAATGATTTTTTCCACAAAAAAACCCTTCGCTGCCAGTACTCTGACAACAAAGGGTCACTCCTTTTCTATATGTATTTCTTTTATTCTCTTTCTTTTCTATTCCTCTTTTCTTTGTTGGTTTAAATTCTTCACAAACTCCACCACCTTACAGGCTCCTTCTGATAACACAATATCTTTTCTCCAGCACAGAGATATTGTACAATCCACAACAGGATCCAAATCCACCAGAACTACATTATCCAGATTCTCGGCGATTATTGTTTTTTTCAAAAGAAGGGATATTCCAAGCTCATCATTCACAAGCTTTGCAGCTTCGCTGCCGCTGAGTACCGTCATAACTACCTTTGGCGTAAATCCAGCCTGCCTGCATAAAGAGATCCCATCACTTTCTTTTCCTTTTAATGATGAAATCATAACAAAATTTTCCCGTTTCAGCGCTTCCAGCTTTACGGATTTCAGATTTGCACAGGGATGCGAACGGTAAAGTACAGCTGCAATACTGTCCTTTACGTATGGAACCACATTATATTTTCCCTCCGGATCTTTTAAATTACGTATAAAAGCCAGTTCACATCCACTCTCATATAAAGTTTCTTCCACATTCCGGCTGTCCAGAGTATAAAGCATATAGTTTTTATTAGCACTGCGGAAACTTCTTACCAACTGTGTAAGGCGATACTGGGTACCAATCAGAATCGCCCTGCTGGCATCCATTTTTTTCTCCTTCACTTCATTATCAAACCCCTCTGTCGCATCTATAATCCGGTGGGCATACGGTAAAAACATCTGACCGTATTCACTCACAATAATTCGTTTTCCGGAGCGTTCAAAGAGAGGAACACTGAGTTCCGCTTCCAATGTCTTAATATGATTAAATAATGAGGACTGAGAAATAAACAACTCATCTGCCGCTCTGTTGTAATTACACATTTTGGCAAGTACAATAAACTCCTTTAAATAAGCAGTTTCCATATATAAATCACCTGTATCTTCTGCTGAATTTACTATAACGGTTTCCTTGCTGTGCCTGACATATGCCGCCATATCTGTCTCTTATGCATGATAACTCTTTCTCATAAGTACATCATATTTATAGTATAGCTATCTGAAGCCGGAAAAGCAATAAGCTACTTGCTTCCTTACAGTTTACAGCCACTCATCCCAGAACCGCTCCACCCGGCGGGCCACCCGGTCCGCCGTCACCACCTCGTATTCCTCCCATTCCCTGGGAAACAGCTGCTGATAGGCCCCATTCAGGAACCGGTCATCCAGGAGTGCCACAATCCCCACGTCCTCCGATGTCCGGATCACCCTTCCTGCTGCCTGCAGAACCTTGTTCATCCCGGGGTAACGATAGGCATAATCAAATCCGTTTTTACCGGCAGCATCAAAGTAGCTTTTAAGGATTTCCCGCTCATTGCACACCTGGGGAAGCCCTGTTCCCACAATGACAGCCCCTATCAGACTGTCATTCTTCAGATCGATCCCCTCACTGAAGATTCCGCCCATGACGCAGAAACCAAGCAGGCTCTTTTCTTCCTCCACTTCAATGTCCATATGGATCATATCCTCCAGCTCACAATTCCGGTTTCCTTCAAAACGGCTCAGGAACTGCTCCCTGTCCTCCTCACTCATGATATCCTCCTGAATGATGCATTCTTCCGTTTCAGGATCCAGGAAGTTCTCTTCATACACTTCAAACACACTCTGCAAAAAAGAATGAGACGGGAAAAAAATCAGGTAATTGCCATAACGCATCCTCGTGATCTCATGGAGATAATAAGCGATGTTGTAATATTCCTTCGGTGATCTCCTGCTGTATTTGCTTGTGACATCACTGCCTATATAAAGCGCTTTCTTCTTAGGGTTAAAGGTTGACTTGGCATATACCTCAAAATCCTCCTTTTCCCCGCCAAGCAGGCTTTTATAATACTGGATGGGCAGCAGCGTAGCTGAAAACAGGACGGTGCTCCGGGCTCTCTGCATACACTCCTTCAAATTTACAGACGGATTCACGCAGAACAGCTTGACCATAAAGCTGTCATCCTCTTCCAGTTCCGTATAAATAACATAGTTTTCGTCCAGGCCGTCATAAATAAGAAGGAAATGGGAAATTTCAAAGAAAAAATCCAGCACATCCTCTCTGACGGGGCTTTCGTCATGCTCCTCCAGATATTTTTCCATCGTCTCATAAAGCCGCTCCACAGCCTGTACAAAAGGTTCTATGGATCCTACAATCCGGCAGTCTTCGCATTCCCGCTTCAGGGGAAGCAGTTCCCTGCTGCACTTATCCAGCTGATGCTCCATTTTGCCGTCATATTCCCGCACTATTTTTTTCAGTGCCAGAAAGTCTTCCTTCACCAGAGAGGCGCTGTACATCTCCCGCCCCCTGTCCACCAGGTTATGGGCCTCGTCAATGAGAAAGATATACTGTCCCTGCACTCCTTCCGCAAAGAAACGCTTCAGATATACATGGGGATCGAAAACATAATTATAATCACAGATGATCCCATCGGAAAAAAGGCTCATATCCAGGCTCATTTCGAAAGGGCATACCTTATATTTACGTGCATACTCCTCCACCTTTTCCCTGTTATAATGATCCTCATGCAGAAGCAGATCATATATGGCATCATTGATCCGGTCATAATGGCCGTCCGCATAGGGACAGGCTCCGGGATTACACTCCGTTTCTTCCATAAAGCATATCTTTTCTTTCGCGGTCAGAATAACCGTCTTAAACCGCAGCTGCCTTTCCCTGAGCAGCTGGAAGGTATTATCCGCCACCGTCCGCGTGATGGTCTTCGCAGTCAGATAAAAAATCCGTTCCGCCTTTCCTTCCCCTATGGCCTTAACAGCGGGAAATACGGTGGAGAGCGTTTTACCTACTCCGGTAGGGGCTTCAATGAACAGCTTGCGCTTATGGACAATACTTCGATATACATAGGTAGCCAGTTCCTTCTGCCCTTCTCTGTAAGAGAAAGGAAAAGCAAGCTGCCGAATGGAAGCAGTCCTTTGCTCCTGCCATTCGTTAGTAAAATCAGCCCATTTTTTATACTCCGTCAGCAGAGCCTCAAACCATTCATCCAGCTCCGCCCGCTGATAGGTGTTCACAAAATACCGCAGTTCCTCTGTTTCCATATTGCAGTAGGTCATTCTCACCTTCATCTGCGCGCTGTCATGTTCTCTGGCATACATACTTGCATAGCATTTAGCCTGGGCCAGATGGACATCCACTGGCTCCTTCATTTTTTCCAAATCCCTGTAAGTTCCCTTTATTTCATCTATGGTAACAACGTCTCCATTGATAACTCCATCAGCCCGGCCTTCCACCACCAAATCGTAAGCGGGTGTACTCCAGCTATAGCGCATCACCACCTCCGCCTGATAATCGGATCCCATTCTTCTTTGTATCATGCGGTGGATCCGCCCTCCCTCCGCCATCGCGTTATCAGGTGCCGCGCCCTTACGGTTGTCTATACTGCCGCTGCGCAGGATAAATTCCACCAGGCTGCGCACGGATATTCTTATTTCCACGTTACCATTCCTCCTTGTTTTGCGGAGCAAAATGCGAGTCCTCTGACGAGCAGAGGAATTTTCCTCCTTTTTAAGAAAGGGGTCTGCTGTGCCGACTTCTTTTCCATCTTCAGACAGATCCAACACACAAAAACTCCCTATAAAGATAGTACACACTTCTTTACAGGGAGTCAAACTTTATATAGAGGTACAATAAGTTTCACGAATTAAGCTTCGTTTATACTTTAGCAGGCGATTGCAAAATTTCTGAGGTAACTGTCGAATTCTTTGCTGTATCCATGACAGGTTACTGTCAGTACACGGGTAAGGTCCAGTCCATACACACCAAGAATAGATTTAGCGTCTACCACATAGCTGTTATATGCTATGTCAATATCGAAATCACACCTGGAGGCCGCGTTTACAAATTCCTGTACCTCGTCCGGTCTCAGCACAATTTTATACTGATTGATTCCTTTCATACTTACCACTCACTTTCATCCTTTCTTAAAATATATAAACAGATACCGACACGGTGATTTTACCATGTTCTTACTTGGATTTATCATATTATACAGCATTGGCAAGAAATGTAAACCCCCCATTTTTCGGCATATTCTGCCAGTAAAATCAGCCATACTGCATTATGTCCCCGCAAAGAGTCAAACCTGCTCCCTTCTTTGTCTAAAAGTATGATTTCCGGTGTTTACCCCTATTTTGTCCCCTCCGATTTCTGCTCATTCTTTACAAATTCTATCATATATTCTTGGAACCTGTAAGGGAGGTTCTGTCTCTGCAATTTCTCATTCTCCCGCTCCTTTATAGTTATCTTACGGCAGAAATACCGGAAAAGTTCCTGAATATTCCGCTCTTCCTCTGAGAATTCCAAATCCTGCTTTTGTGGTCCATGCTCCAGTTTCGCCATAAACCAGGGCTTTCCGGCCTGGTGAATGCCATAAAGCTTTCTTCCCTTATCATAAATAATAAAATTTTCCTTAGGAAACCGATCGGCAAAATGAGGCATCATAAACGGAACCACATTGTTCTTAGGTCCTATCTCCCCAAACAGAACGCCTCCCGTAGTTTCTTCAAAACGCAGGAATCCAAGAAGATGATGTGCCTCATTTCCGGCCGACCTGCTCAATTCAAATACCCGGCGTACATCCGAATTCCCCAGATGATCCTGCAGCTGCCCCCTGAACCTTCCCTTAAGCCCTTCCACAACCGCCTGATAAACGGCCTGCCCTTTATCCGTTTCCCAGGAAGAAAGGGCATAACAGAACTGTTCATAGCATTCCTCCCCGAAACGGGAAAGTATGGTCCGCCTCACCTTATCCGCCTTCTGCATATCCGGTATTATTTTCCTGTATTCGGCAAACAGGCGGAGATTACCATCCTCCCCCACCTGTATATAAGTACTGTCATGATCACATTTCAACGCATATGCATCATAAATCCCGGTAAAAACTCCCTCCTGGGAATCTTCACAAATAAATATCTGTTCCATGCCTCTGGCACCTTTCCTGTCATATCAGACGCACTCTAGCCCAGCTGGCTGATTCCCTGCTGTCTCGCCGCGAAACGCACATCATCAAACAGGGAAAGCTGCTGGTAAGACATTCCTCCTGCTTCCGCCGGAAGCTTTTCTTTCACAGACAGCAGGTTGCGCGTGATATAATCCTCTTCGATTCTCGTATTATACATCATACGTCCCTGACAGGTTATGAAATAAAGGGCTCTCTTAAGAACCACCCCTATTTTCTTCAAATCCTCGAAACGCAGGTTTGCGCTCCTCCTGGCCTTTACTATCCTCTGGGCACTTTTCACCCCGATTCCCGGCACACGGAGCAGAGTCTGGTAATCCGCCCGGTTCACTTCCACAGGAAAGCATTCCAGATGACGCAGAGCCCAGTCTTCCTTGGGATCCAGCAGCACATTGAAATTGGGCCTGTTTTCATCCAGCAGCTCCTCCGCATGGAAACCATAAAACCGCAGCAGCCAGTCCGCCTGATAGAGCCTGTGCTCCCGAAGCAGCGGAGGGCCTCCCGGCAGGGCCGGAAGCTCCTTATCCTCATTCACCTGGACGAAGGCCGAATAAAAAACCCGCTTCAGGCTGAATTTATCATACAGATTCTGGGCCACCATCATAAGCTGGAAATCGCTCTCACCTGTGGCACCGATGATCATCTGTGTGGACTGGCCCGCCGGTACAAATGACGGCGCATGCCTGTAAACGGCCACTTCATTCTTGCTCTCGGTTATCCCGTTCTGAATCAGCCGCATAGGCGCCAGAATATTCTTCCTGTGCTTATTGGGGGCAAGCTTCTTTAGACCTTCCGCCGTGGGCAGTTCTAAGTTCACACTCATCCTGTCTGCCAGGAAACCAGTAAGGCGCACCAGCTCCGGATTAGCCCCGGGGATAGCCTTTACATGAATATAGCCCTGGAAGTTATATTCTCTGCGGAGCTTGAAAAGTGTCCGGTACAAAAGCTCCATGGTATAATCCGGGCTGTACAGAATACCGGAGCTCAAAAACAGACCTTCAATATAATTCCTTCTGTAAAATTCAATCGTAAGCCTGCATACCTCCTCCGGGGTAAAGGAAGCCCGCGGCACATCATTGGAGCAGCGGTTAATGCAGTATTTACAGTCATATATACATTCGTTGGTAAATAGAATCTTAAGCAGGCTGATGCAGCGTCCGTCTCCTGAAAAGCTGTGGCAGATCCCTGCCTTTATGGCATTCCCCATTCCCGTACCGTCCCCGTTCCGGTCCGTCCCGCTGCTGGTACAGGCCACATCATACTTGGCCGCATCCGTCAGTATACCCAGCTTATCCATTATGCTCATCTGCTTGTCTGAAATTCTGCACTCCATTTTATCCCTGCCTCTTCTGCTCTTCCATCCGTTTCACAGATGTATTCACGCAGCATTTTTCGAACATATGTTCTTTTCCATATTATAGTACATATGTTCGATATACGCAAGTATAAAACGATCAAATATTTATAGCGGCAACTTATATAACCCCCATCTGTCTTGCCTTCTCCACCGCCATCACCCGCGACTTAACCTCCAGCTTCCTGAAAATACTGGCTATATGGCTTTTCACAGTGGAAAGGGAAATATAAAACTTATCCGCTATATCCGTGTTTGTCAGCCCATCTGCTATCGCCTGCAGGATCTCAGCCTCCCGTCTGCTCAAAACGCATGTGTTCTCCGCGATACACAGCCTTACAGCCTCCTCAAAAAAGAGCTTTTCCCGTGGGGACAGTATTTCCGCAAATGCGCTGCCATATTTCTGGTAAAATCCGTACACGGTTTCCGCTTCCACAAAAAAGGGCTGGAAAATCCTGTTTTCACAGGCATAATATATCGCTTCCTTAAACAGATCCTTCAGACGCCTCGTATCTGCGGCACATTTTGATAAGGCGGTCCCTTTAAGCAGGCTGGCTTCCACTATCTTGAGAGAGGATTTCCGTTTACGGGCTGCGGCAAGCACCTCATCCAACACAGACAGGGCATTCTGAACCTCCCCCTTTCCAATCAGGATGCGCGCAAATAACAGGCTGCTGTTCAGTGACCGGCCTGTTTTTTCTTTTCTTAAATAAGCATCCATATAATTGTCCTGCATTGCCGGTGTCATGACACCCGCGCGGAATTGATATTTCAACAGAGATGCCAGCATAAGGATATCCTTATAATAATCCGCCGCCATCAGGCTTTTGAGCATCGTATCCGCCTGTTCTGTCTCCCTTAGTAAATATAACTGTTCAATCACATTAAAGGCATAGGAAAGCCGCAGCTGCCCTCCGCGTTCCGCCACCTCTTCCCGGCATTTCTCCAACAATTGACCGGCATCCTCCAGCCGCAGCTGCTTCATGTACAGCCCGGCGACAGTCACGTTAAAAGTAGGAATATGAAAACGTCTCAGCAGTTCATTTCCCTCAAACAGATTCCGTGTCTGCTCCTGCACCGCCAGTGCATCGTTCAAAAGCCCCATTTCCTCGCAGATCTGTGTTTTCAGGGTCTGGTTAAAATAGGCGACGTAAGCGCTGTGGTTCTGTGTTTCAAAGGCAATGCTTTTCTGAACCGACGCAAGCGCTTCAGGAAAGCGATCCCTGCAGAATAAAAAGGCGGCGTTCTTAGTCAATATCAATGCCTTTGTTAAAGGATGCGCCTCCATCTCAAGAACCTTATCCACAGGCATCGGTTCCTGAATCATATAAGGCTCTTCCCTGTATAAGATGGCCGCCCCATAAAAGGCTTCATAGCGCGGATCCTTTCCGGCCCTTTCCGCCGCCGCGTTATAAAGCGCATCACATAGATCAAATTCAAAAATAAAGTAATGATAAAAAAACTTCTGAAAAGCCACCTCAAAATCAGTTACGGCAATTTCCACGGGAAGCCTGGCTATGTAGTAAAAGAAAGCAGGGCTATTGTCCATCTCCAGAAGCCTTGTCATGACAAGGGCGAAGTCCCCCAGTGAAAACAAATGGCGCAGGCTTTCATCCTGATCCCCACATTCCCACAGCGCTCTCGCCCCTTTCCTGAGCACCTGTTCCTTTGTACCATCAGCCAGCCTGTCGAACCGAATACGCAGAAAATCCCTGAGTAAATTATGGTACCTGTAAATTTCTTCTGCTTCATCCACACACTGAAGCATCAAATTTTTACCCAGAAGTCTCTCCAGCATGCTGTCAAAATCTATTTCCGGCAATACACACGCAATGATCCGTCTGTTAAAATAAGAAAACGGCGCAGTGAGCACAAGAAAGGTCTGTTCCTCCTGCGTCAGCCGTCCGAATATCTCCTCGGCTATATAGTCGTTCAGATACCGGTTATCCCTGACAGTCCCCTTGGCAAAGGTAACCCTCCCTGCGGCCGCCAGAAGCTGCAGACCGCCAATCCAGCCATCCGCCTTATCCAATACCCCC
>ERZ772877.1233-NODE-1233-length-12662-cov-2.56016_pt1 | contig 12662 bp, 5 predicted proteins | sample MGYA00580583_ERZ772877 | MGnify/ENA primary metagenome ERZ772877 (study PRJEB29015, sample SAMEA2737661) | human gut metagenome | biome: human gut; feature: human-associated habitat; material: faeces | place: China | collected 2012 ... | reverse complement strand
CGAATGTAACCGTAAAGAATCTTGGCTGTGTATCTGCAAAGAATCTTGCCGGTGGATTTGCCGGAAGCGCCGGAACCGGAAGTCTGGTCAACAGTGGAGGACTGGATCTTTTAGGACTTAATTTATTGAAGATCAGCAGTCTGCTTTCCCTGGCACAGGGAGTTGTCCTGAAAGTAGACAACAGCAGTGTGGAAGGAATCGCATCTGGATTTGAAGTGACAGCAGCAGGTACCAATAAGGCAGGGGCGAAGGATCAATTTGCAGCCGGTGGATTTTTAGGTGAGAGTGGAAGTGCAGAAGCAGCAAATTGTACGGTCCGTAATCTGAAAGTTGTTCATGCAGATCTGGAAGATGGAGCTGTGGGTGGTTTTTGCGGAATTTCGAAAACTGGAGGCCTTGCATCTCTGGCAGATCAGGGGGCAGGAAGTGAAGTGAAGCTTCCTGGAATTTTGAGCATTGATCATCTGCTCAGTGCAGCGGCGTATTTGATTCCGGAGTATAACTCCTGTACGGTTTTTTATGTTTCCAATGCAGGAGGAGCTCAGGCGGAGGCAGCTGTTGCCGGAGGTTTTCTGGGAGACATGCAGAGTGGAACGGTAAATAACAGTGGTCTTGAGAAGCCGTATGCAGGCTATCAGCTGGAATCGGTAAAAGGAACTTATTACGCCGGAGGATTTGCCGGAAAGGCATATTCCGGGGGTCTTGCGGAGAGCGGAGGTCTGAGTCTTCTTGGCGGAATCAAAGGATTGAATATTTCTATCAGCGATCTGTTGAGTGTTGTGAATGCGTATATTCCAATCATCACGGCGGCAGGTGTCCATTCTGAGACAGGGTTTACCGTATTCGCAGAAAAAACAAAAGAGACAGACAGCCATTCTGGAAGTGCAGGAGGGCTGATCGGTTGGGGAAGCGGGGTTCAAGTTTCACGTTCCGCAGTGGATGGACTGAAGCACACAAAGGTTGTGCCGCCAAAAGAGCTGGAAAACAACAATGCCCCATCGTACTTTGATGCAAGCAGCGTATATGCGGTGACCGCACCGAAATATGCCGGTGGATGCATCGGATTTATGGATATCGGAAGTGCAGCTTCTCTTGGAAGCGGACTGGAACTTCTGGGACAGAGCCTTCAGCTTACAGATGTGTTATCTGCATTGTCGGTGGTTGTCTCGGTGATTGAATTTTCACCGGTTTATGGAAAACCAGGTGGATTTAGCGTGAAAGCCAGTGGAGAAGACAGTACGGGAAGGATTGGTTATGCCGGTGGTTATGCGGGACTGATCAACGGAGGACATATTCAGAATTCTCATGTGGAAAACTTTGAGTATATCATCGGACAAGAGACAGCCGGTGGCTATGTAGGAGAATTGCAGCCGGGAGATGTTGCTTCCTTGTTAGACAAGACAGGAGGCGACTTACTGACACATTTGCTGAATGTAGATGGGCTGCTGAGTCTGGGTCAGACGTTTGTTCCGACGATCAGAAACAGCCATACATCCTGTGTTCCGTGTGGTGGTGCAGTACGTGCAGATGCAGCATCGGGCGGTATTCCGGGGAATGGCCGGAGGTTATGCAGGGCATAATGCCGGTGGACATATCTGGGGAAATGATGCAAGAGACTGGAAAGGGGCAGCCTACACAGGAGAGCAGACAGCGTGTTCGGCGATCCGGCTGCGTTCGGTTTATGGATATGAGTATGCCGGAGGATTCACAGGTTTCATGGAATGTGCATCCACGGCAGAGCTTGGAAGCGTAGAGATCCTGGATGGTCTTATAAAAGTGGGAAATGTGCTTGGAATTTTGAACGCAATGTACCCCACAGAAGAACATACGGCAGTGTATGGACCATTGAAATTTTTGGATATTGCAACATGGAATGCATGGGTAGAGTATGTAGGAAGTGACAAGACCTATGGAGAATGGGTTCAGAAAGTAGAGACCGAAGAACAGCTGCAGGCAATGCTGGAGCAGTATACCTATGGATTTCAGGTAAAAGCCGGAAGAGACCGGTCTGAGTTGGAGCAGGGCATTCAGGCGGATTCTGGATGTGCCGGAGGCTACAACGGAAGAATGAAAGGTGGAACGGTCACTGACGCGCAGGTAGAAGATCTCAAGAAGGTGTCTGCGATGCGCAGTTCCGGAGGTTTTTCCGGAGAAATGCTGACGGGAGGAGCCGCACAGTTTGGAAGTGTTTCCTTACTGGGCCTTTTGGATCTTGGCTTGGGAGATTTGCTCAAAGCAGTGGAGGTGTTTGTTCCGGTTGTAAAGAAAGCGTCGGTATCGGGATATCGTTCTGGAGTGAATGTAGAAGCGTTTGGAACTGCATATCAAATGGGACAGGGAAATGCCGGCGGATTTGCAGGCGTTGTGATCGGAGGACAAATTTGGGGAACGCAGGAGTCTCCTTGTAAGGCGGATGCAGTGCGTTCTGTCAAAGGTGGAAATGCAGTTGGCGGATTTGTCGGAAAGATTGATCCGGGATCCGTTGCAGATGTAAGTACAGGCAATACAGCGGGTCTGATCGGTGGAATTTTGGATGTCCTTTTAAAAGACGTAGACAATCTGGCCAAAGTACTTCAGGCAACGGTTTCTACCGTACATTATGCACAAGTAAACGGTGTGGCGGATGGGTTGAAAGTAGATGGATACTATTCGCAGCAAACACCGGATTATGCGGGAGGATTTGCCGGCGAGATCACAGGAGCTGTTCTTGGAGATCCGGCAGAGCAAAAAGGCATTCACGTATCTGGATTGCAGAAAGTGGCCGGAGGGTATTATGCCGGCGGATTTGTAGGACTTTCGGATGTGGCAAGCGCAGCTTCTCTTTCCGATGATCACAAGACTGGAATTTTAGGTCTGATCACAGCCGGAAATATCAGTGTGCTGGATGCATTTAGAAGTTATATTTATGAGGCAGAAGTGACTGCTTCCGGAGAAGGAATTTCCGTATCAGCAGATCGGGAAGAAAAATTTGGACAGCAGGAATCCATTGTATACAGTGGAAGTGCGGGAGGATTTGCAGGAGCAGTATTAAACGGAAGCGTAAAGAATTGTGAAGCACAGGGAATCAATCAGATTCATGCTCCAAACTATGCCGGAGGCTTTGCCGGACACTTGGGAAAAAGCGGAACAGTGGACATTGATTCTGCGAATGTCGCAGGAGGTATTTTGGGAGTGACAGCCGGAGTTCTGGATGTCTGTGGTTCTACGATTGAATCTTGCCGTGTCATCGGAATCCCGGCAGGTTTTACAGTAAACGGACAGGGCGGCTCAGAAGAGATTGCCGGAGGTTTTACAGGGCTTGCAGATCTTGGAAGAATTCGGGACTGTCATGTGAACAATATCAAAAAAGTTTCCAGTGAGGAGATCGCCGGAGGTTTTGCCGGAAAAACAACCATGGCGTATTTGGTAGAAGCAGAAGCCAATTCTGTAGTACTAAATGCCGTACTGCAAATCGTGAATAAACTTTTGGAGATTCTTTATATAGGGAATCTGCAGGATTTGGGTGTAATCAATGTAGGACTTGGCGGCTTGCTGAAAATTCAACTTTTGGCAGATGGAAAGACACTGGGAGTGACGCTGCTTGGACTGGAGATCAGCGTTGCGCTGAATCGGGCAGACCCAAATGAAGGAGGAGACGATGTTGCGATCATAACGATCGGGGATTCGACTGTGAAGCTTCCATGCTCACCGGATGGTGTGAAGGACAATTCCAATTTACAGATTAATCTGATCAAAGCCAATCGAACGAAAATTACAGAAAGCAGTATTCAGGGAGTTTCATACGGATATGATGTGTATGGAGGAAATGCAGAGTTCGATCGAGATGGACAGGGTGCGAAGGGAATCGCCGGAGGATTTATTGGATTGGATCAGGAAGGCTATGTGATCCAGAATCAGATGATCCAGGCCGATGAGGTTCGTGGTGCTTCCGGAAAAATTGGAGAGTTTATTGGTCAGATGGAACTAAGCAGCCATTATCAGGAGGAAATTGATGTGGTTGGTCAGGGAAACAGCTATCAGATCTACCGGCAGGAAAATGCAGATCTAAAGCAGGCTGTAGCACCAGGAAAGGGAGTATTTCAGACAGAATTTCGACAGGGAGAAGTAGAAGGAAAGCTGTTTAATATCTACACTGTAACACATTTCCCGATCATGAGCCGACATAAAGACTATCAGGACGCATATTTGACCAATGCAAGCGGAAGTGAAAAGAAACAGTTGCACGTATGGGAATCAAGTGCGTCGGCAGTTCTGATGGAAGGAACTCGAACAATGGAGAATGGAGATACTGAGAAGCCGGAGACACCAGAGATGCAGGATCCTTGTGCGGAGAAATTCTTCCTGACGATTCAGAAAGTGTGGAAAGACTTTTCCAATCCAAATCGTCCAAAGGAAATTCAGATAAAAATTACGAGAAAATACGAAAAAGACGGACAGGAGATCTGGGATACCACATTCAATGAAGACCCGTCGCATACCATTACTTTAAATGGAAAAGATCAGGAAAAGAACGTATGGAAGACGATCCTTCCGGATCTGGAAGTCTATCATGTAGAAACAGACAGTGCGGGGAATGTACTGGCGTCTTATAAATATCAATATATCGTAGAAGAGCTGAAGCCGGATGGCAGTGTTTTGAAGAAATATACGACCACATACGAATGGGGAAAAGATGCTTATTCGGTTGTGATCACAAATAAATATTGGGGATTCCTTCCGGGAACCGGGGGAATCGGTGCATGGATCTTCATGTTGGCAGGTGTTGCAGTTCTGGCGGTTACAATTTGCAGCAGGAAGAAAAAAGAAAGTCAGGGGGATAGAAAAAGAAAGTAAAATGCACACAGGTAGACCGGAAAAAAGGTAAAAGGAGAAAAAAGATGAAAACACAAAAGAAATGGATCAAAAGTATGTTGTCAATTATCATGGCAGGAATCATGTTGTTTGGAATGACATTGACAACTTTGGCAGCAGGAGAATTAGAAACCAGGGCTGCTGAGACAGGAACTGTTACAATCAATAATACGGTTGCAGGCAAGGGCTTGACATATTATCAGATTTTCGCTGCAACAAAAAACGGAACAGCAGTTGCATATACGCTGAATCAGGAATTCGCAGGATTTTTTACATCAAATGAAAAATATGGGTGTGCAGGTCTGGAAGGCGAGGCTTTTTCTCAGAAGGCATATGAGTATGTCAGCAATCAGACAGCACCAGATGCAAGAAAAGCATTGTCTCAGGAACTTTTGGCCTGGACATTAGCGAATAACAAGAATGGTACAACGACAACAACAACAGAAACGACAACAATGGTACCTGGTCTTGTATATGGATTTTATCTGTTTAATTTCGCAGGGGCAACCAACGTGGATGGAATTACAGGTGACGTAGCAACTCCGGCGATGCTGATCAATGTCACAGATCCTGCTGTTACAATCAATATGAAGAGTTCTTATCCGGTCGTAGATAAGACTGCAGACGATCAGAGCACTGCAATCGGAGATACAGTGACTTATACACTGACTTCTCATGTTCCGGATATGACAGGATATGACTCCTATGTATTCAAATTTAAAGATACTCTGTCAGTAGGACTGACATTTGGGAAAATTACAGAAGTTAAGGTTGGAGATCAGCCACTGACAGCAGAGACACAGTATACACTGACTCAGGAGTTAGAGAATCCGAATGCAATCACGATTGAAATTTTAAATTTTATCAACTACAAAAATCAGGTAGGACAACCGATTGTTGTGAAATATACAGCTACTGTGAACGAGAAGGCAGTTGTTGGTATGAATCCGAATACCAATGAGGCGAAGGTAGAGTATAGCAATGATCCTTCCAATCCAACTACTGGAGTTCCATCTGTTCCGGATGTGGTAGATGTTCATACCTTTGATTTTACAGTAAACAAATATTTCATGGCAGATCAACAAAAATCCCCATTGAGCGGAGTTGGATTTAGACTATATACAGATAAAGACTGTATGAACGAAGTGAAGGTTGTACAGGAGTCTGCAGGAGATGGTCAAAACGCAGCAGTTTATCGGAAAGCAAAAGCAGAGGAGTCAGGGGTAGAAGCAATCACGCCGGCATTTGGTAAAATTCAGTTCAAAGGATTGGATGCAGGTACCTATTATCTGAAAGAGACCACTACACCGGATGGATACAACAAGTTGACCGGTCCGATTAAGATTGAGATCACACCAACTTATGAAAAAGAAAAGCTGACGAAATATGAGGTGAAATATACATATAATGATAAAGTAGTTGTAGTTTCATCTGATAAAAAGGATCAGTCTCCGACAATCGAGGTTGAGAATAAATCCGGAACAGAACTTCCAAATACCGGAGGTATCGGAGCAGTCATCTTCACAATTGCAGGTGTTGCCATTCTGGCAGTTGTGATGATCTGTTCAATGAGAAGTAAAAAACGTAAACATTCATAAGAGAAGTATCATGCGGTCAGAGTCTGACCGCATGATATTCATAATAATAGAGGAAAGGAAATAAGATATGCGAAAGACAGGACTGAAATTATTGAGGATCATGGGCTATCTTCTTGGCTTTTCTGTATTATTATACCCGACTGTGAGCAATTACTTGCAGGAAAAGAATGCAACGACGATCGTTTCTTCCTATGAACAGATCCTGCAGGACATACAGCCGGAGGAGGAACGGCAGATCCTGGAGCAGGCAGCAGCATACAATGCGTCACTTACAGCGTTAAATGCTATCGAAGATCCATTTTCCAACGGGACACAGACAGAGGATGAAGCGTATCTGAATGCATTGGATCTGGATGGAAACGGGATGATGGGGTATTTGAAGATTCCAAAGATCCGCGTGACTCTTCCGATCTATCATGGAACAGAAGAGCGGGTCTTGCAAAGTGGAGTTGGACATGTAGGAAATACGTCCCTTCCGGTTGGAGGAGATTCTACGCACAGTGTCCTGACCGGGCACAGGGGGCTGCCTTCGGCGGAGCTGTTTACAGATTTGGATCAGCTGGAGGTGGGCGATGTCTTCTTTGTCAAAGTCATGCATGAAACACTGGCATATGAAGTAGATCAGATTTTGACGGTTCTGCCAACGCAGATCGATGCGTTGAAAATTGAGCAGGGGCAGGATCTGATGACTTTGGTTACGTGTACCCCGTATTCTGTCAATACTCATCGGCTCTTAGTGCGGGGACACAGAATTCCGTATGAAGAGAAGATTGAAGAGCAGGCAATGGCACAGAAAGCCAGGATGCCGTTGCATCTGAAAATATTGCTGATCGGTTTGATCTGTCTGGGATTGATCTGGGGAACGATGAAGCTGATCAGTTTGAGAACGCAGCCAAAGAAGCAGAAGAGGAGAAAAAAGAATGAGAAAAGGCGCAGACATTAGATTCAGAGTGCTGGTTTGCATCGCAGTTTTGGTCTGTATGGGGATATTCGGAACAAGAGCAGTTCATGCGCAGGAAACAGGACGGATAGAAATCCTATGCAAAGGAACGTTGATGCACCAGAAAGAAGTTGTTTTTGAAGGAGCAAAGTTCGCATTGTATCAGGTTGGAAATTCAACAGAAAATGGCTGGGAACTGACAGATGAATTCAGAAGAGCACAGGTTGTGCTGAATGATTCTTCTGCCTCCGGACAGCGGGAGAATGCAGAATTGTTGTGGAAGTATGCAAAAGAGCAAAAGCTGAAAGGCGTGAATCGGGAGACGGATAAAAATGGAAAACTTGTATTTTCCAATTTGAAAGAGGGGTTATATCTTATTGGTCAGACAGAGCGATATTCTGCGGAGGAAGGATTTTTTGCAGTGGCTCCGTTTTTGGTCGCAGTACCGGTGTTGGAACAAGGAATGCCTGTATATGAGATCGAAATCCATCCCAAAAGTGAGTGGGAGGAAAAACCAGAAACTCCGGCAGAAAACATCCCAACCGGACGTCCGTCAGGAACCGGAGTTGTAACAGGAGATGCGGCGAATCCGGCACCGTACTGTATTCTGGCACTCCTTTCCATGACTGTGATCCTGGCGGTTGAAAAAAGAAAATAGAAAGAACAGAAAATCTTCGGGGCAGCCCGGAGATTTTTTAATTCAGACTAGAAGCAGGAGTACAGGTCTGCTACAATAAGACAAACAGGAGAAATGGACAAGAAAGGACACAGCATGCTTCAATTTATTTTAGGAAATTCAGGTGCGGGAAAATCGCATTATTTATATGAAAAGATCATTCAGGAGTCAATGAAACATCCGGAAATAAACTATCTGGTCATCGTGCCGGAACAGTTTACGATGCAGACGCAGCAGGATCTGTGCATACTGCACCCGAATCACGGGATCATGAATATCGATGTTTTAAGTTTTGGACGAATGGCACACCGCATTTTTGAGGAAGTGGGACAGTCGAGAGGACAGGTTCTGGATGATGAAGGAAAGAATCTGATTCTTCGGAAAATCGCCGGACAATACGAAGATCATCTGATGGTATTAAAAGGGAACTTGAAAAAGCAGGGATACATCAGTGAGGTCAAGTCGGTGATCTCTGAGTTTACACAGTATGGAGTCGGATTCGAAGAGCTGGATGTGCTGATGGAAAATCTGGATGAAGAAAGTTTTCTATATTATAAGCTGTCAGATATCCGCATGATATACGAGGGGTTCGAGCAGTTTCTTGCAGAAAAATATATTACAAAAGAAGAACTGCTGGATGTGCTCAGTCAGATGGTGGCAAAGTCGGAGATTTTGAAAAACAGTGTGATCGCACTGGATGGATTTACCGGATTTACACCAGTGCAGAATCGGCTTCTTGGAGAGCTGATGAGCATTTGCAAAGAAGTTTTAGTAACAGTCGAGATGGATGGAAGGGAGGATGCGTTTCGGTATACGCATCCGTATCAGTTGTTTGCACTCAGTAAGCAGATGGTGACGGGTCTGGTACAGATTGCAGGAGAGCGAAAAATAGAAATTGCCGATCCAATTTATTTGTATGACAAGCCGGTTTACCGGTTTCGCAGCAATCCGGAGCTTGGCTTTCTGGAATCTGAGTTGTTCCGCTATTCCAGAAAACAGTATCCGGATGAAACAGATCATCTTTCGGTGTATGCAGCGGGCAGTCCGGATATGGAGGCAAAGCTGACTGCACAGAAGATCCGCAGACTGGTGCGGGAAAAAGGATACCACTACCGGGATATTGCAGTAATCTGCAGTGATATGGGAACATATGCAGATCATCTGGAGAGAGCATGCACAGAGTATCAGATTCCGGTGTTTATGGACTACAAAAAGAGTATTCTTTTGAATGCATTTGTAGAATATGTGAGGAGTGTCCTGTCCATGGTGGAGCAGGACTTTTCCTATGAGAGTGTGTTCCGTTTTCTAAGGACCGGATTTACGGAATTTACAAGAGATGAGATCGATCGTCTGGAAAATTATGTGGTAGCAGTGGGCTTAAGAGGCTATAAAAAATGGCAGGCAGTCTGGGCGAGAAAGACAAGTTCGGCTGATGAAGAAGAGCTGGCAGTACTAAATGGTCTGCGCGTCCGGTTTGTAGAAATGACAGAGTCACTTGTCTTTGTTTTGAAACAGCGAAAAAAGACAGTGCGCGATATTTGTGAAGCAGTGTATCGCTTCTTTGTGGAAAATCAGATTCAGGAGAAGCTGAAAGTGATGGAAAACTGTTTTGCGGAAAAGAAAGAGCTGGCACTGGCGAAAGAGTACGCACAGATCTATCGCATTGTGTTGGAATTGTTTGACAAATTTGCAGAACTTTTGGGAGACGAGGGGATTTCTCTGAAAGAGTACTGTGAGCTTCTGGATGCAGGACTGGAAGAGGCAAAAGTCGGTGTGATCCCGCCGGGTATGGATCAGGTTGTGATTGGAGATGTGCAGAGAACCCGTCTGAAAAGCAATCTGAAAGCCCTGTTTTTTGTGGGGGCGAATGATACCCTGCTTCCGGGAAATATGGGGCAGGGAGGACTGCTTACCGAACGGGACCGGGAATGGTTTCAGAAAGAAAAGCAGGCACTTTCTCCGGGCGCAAAAGAAAAGACGTATATTCAGAAATTTTATCTGTATATGAATCTGACCAAACCGGAAGAGTTTCTTCATATTTCATATAGTAAGGTTTCGTCTGACGGAAAAACATTGCGTCCGGCGTATCTGGTCTGGGATTTGAAAAAACTGTTTCCGAAGCTTGTTGTTACAGAAGAAGAGGTGCTTCTCATGACACAGAGGGAGCTGACTCCGGGAGAAGGGCTGGAATTTGTGATCCGCGGAGTTCGGGACCGGTATCTGGGTGTGGATGAATCCTGGAAAGAACTCTATACCTGGTATCGGCAGAATGAAGGGCAGAAAGTGGACAGAATTCTGGATGCAGGATTTTTCAAAAAGAAACCGGATGCGCTTACAGGAGAAGAAGCAGCAGAATTATACGGGGAGAAAAAGCAGTTCAGTGTTACAAGGATGGAGCGGTTCTCGGCCTGTGCCTATGCGCATTTTCTGACTTATGGACTGCATCTTTCGGATCGGGAGCGATATGAGTTTGAGGCGATGGATCTGGGAAATATTGCCCATCAGTCCATGGAGCGGTTTGCAAGAAAGGCGCAGGAAAAGCGGATGCCGTGGCCGAAACTGGAAGAGGTGCAGAGAGATGCCATGATCGAGGAGAGTGTGGAGGAAAGTATCAAAGACTACGGAAATACGGTACTCTACAGTACTGCCCGCAATGAGTATATGATCGTGCGCATCAAACAGCTGATCCGTCGTTCGGTGTGGGCGCTGACCAGGCAGATGGAAAAAGGGGATTTTGAACCGAGCGGATATGAAATGAATTTCGGAAGCGGAAAGATCGACCGGATCGATACCTGCGAGGATGAAGATATGGTTTACGTGAAAGTGACAGACTACAAGACCGGAATGAAGAGTTTTGATATTGTGGCATTGTATCACGGGCTGCAGATGCAGCTTCCGGTGTATCTGAATGCGGCACTGGAGCTGGAAGAACGACGTGCGCCGGGGAAAACAGTAGAGCCTGCCGGTATCTTTTATTATCGGATCAAAGACCCGATCGTGGACAGAGAAAAAGATGATCATGCACTGGAGGAGAAGATTTTAAAAGAGCTCAGGCTGGATGGAATGATCAATGCGAAGGAAGAGGTGATCGAGCATCTGGAGCATCAGCTTTCGGGGACATCGGTTCTCAACCCGATCGGGAAAAATAAGGACGGAAGTCTCAACAGGTATTCCAAAGTACTGCCTCCGGAGGCGTTTGCTGCCATGCTTTCCTATACAAAGAAAAAAGAAGCTCAGGTGAAGCGGCAGATCTATGCAGGAGAAGTACAGGCAAATCCATATGAGTTGAATGGAAGTACAGGGTGTGACTACTGTGCATACCGGGATATCTGCGGGTTTGATCCAAGGCTGGACGGTTATGCGTACCGGAGTCTGGAAAAGTACTCGAAAGAAGAAGTCATCCGCCGGATGGAAGAAGAAATCGAAAACAGGGAGGAACCGTCATGAGTGTACAGTGGACAGAAGATCAGAAAAAGGTCATTGAATTAAGAAACAGGAATATTCTGGTCTCCGCAGCGGCCGGTTCCGGAAAAACGGCGGTTCTGGTAGAGCGGATCATTCAGAGACTGTTGGATGAGAGGGATCCGCTGGATGTAGACAGGCTCTTGATCGTGACATTTACCGAAGCGGCAGCAGCGGAAATGAAAGAGCGAATCCGGGATGCCATTGAAAATGCCCTGGAAGACACACCGGGAAATGTGCATTTACAGAGGCAGGCAACGCTCATCCACAGCGCCCGGATCACAACAATCCACAGTTTTTGCCTGTCTGTGATAAGGGAGCATTTTCATGCCATTAATCTGGATCCGGGATTTCGGATCGCAGAAGAAGGGGAGTTGAAATTACTGCGTCAGGATGTTCTGGAGGAAATGCTGGAGTCCTGCTATGATGAGGGAACGGAGGCTTTTCTGGAATTTGCAGAGAAATTTTCTACGGGGAGAAGTGACAGGCAGCTGGAAGAAGTGATCCTGCAGTTATACGAATATGCGGGCAGCTATCCACAGCCGGAAAAGTGGCTGAATGCGTGTGTGGACAATTATCAGGTGGAAAACGAACATTTTTCTGACGCTAGATTTGTACAGATCCTGATCGAAAGTATCCGTCAGAACCTGCAGGGGGCAAGGATTCTGCTGAATGAGGCGCTGCATATCTGTGAGGAGTCTGACGGACCGTATCTGTATGCAGAGGCGTTGGAAGCGGATCTTATGATGATCGAGACTATGGAAAAGGCAGAGACGTTTGAAGCATTTTACGGGAAGATCAATCAGATTGCATGGAAGCGGCTTTCTGCCAAAAAGGATGAGACGATTGATCCAGAGAAGAAAGAAGCAGTGAAGATGCTGCGGGAAAAAGCCAAGAAGATGGTAAAAGATCTGCAGGAAACCTGTTTTTACGAAACGCCCGAGGAACTGGCAGAAGATTTGCGAAATACAGGAAGTACCATGGAAGAACTGGTCTTTCTTGTGACAACCTTTGCAAGGCTGTTTGCAGAGAAAAAGAGAAGCCGCAATGTGATTGATTTTCAGGACATGGAGCAGTTTGCCCTGCAGATTCTGACAGAAGAAAAAGACGGAAGTCTGGTACCATCTGCTGTGGC
>ERZ772877.1227-NODE-1227-length-12713-cov-2.41966_pt1 | contig 12713 bp, 9 predicted proteins | sample MGYA00580583_ERZ772877 | MGnify/ENA primary metagenome ERZ772877 (study PRJEB29015, sample SAMEA2737661) | human gut metagenome | biome: human gut; feature: human-associated habitat; material: faeces | place: China | collected 2012 ... | reverse complement strand
AACATGTATGTGTTTTTATATGTTTGATTATCAGTATACTAAAAACAGTATTCCCAAAGGCAGGGATATTGTAGGAAATTCCATTATCTTTGGACTTTCATTGGTAACTTTTTAATCTACTATCGATATGGCACAACAATCCGGAAGATTGCTATCCCTCGACGTGATGAGGGGAATTACGATTGCGGGGATGATTTTGGTAAACAACCCCGGGTCATGGAAGTATGTATATACGCCTTTAGAGCATGCACGTTGGAACGGCCTCACTCCCACCGATTTGATATTTCCGTTCTTTATGTTCATCATGGGGGTCTCCATGTTTTTCTCACTTCGGAAATATAACTTCAAGCTGTCCAAAGAGAGCGTGACGAAAGTATTGAGACGCACGGTATTGATATTCCTCGTGGGATTAGGGCTGAATCTGTTCGGGCATGTTTGCTACAATGGATTTACCGATTTCCAGAATTTACGTATCCTTGGGGTGATGCAAAGGTTGGCGCTGGCATACGGCTTCGGGTCGTTGATAGGATTAGCGATTAATCATAAGTATATTTTGCAGGTAGCCGCTGGTATATTGATATTTTACTGGGCATTACTAGGTTTCACGCATAGTATGGAAATGTCGGAGGATAGCATTATAGCGATCGTGGACAGAACTTTATTCGGTACATCGCATATGTATCACGATGATATGGCAGATGGTACACGGATCGCCTTTGATCCGGAAGGGCTCTTGAGCTGCATCGGTAGCATAGCGCATGTATTACTCGGTTTCTACGTAGGAAAGGTAATACAGGATTGTAAAAAGAACAATGAGTTGATTATCCGTAATATCTTCATTTTCGGTACGATTATTCTTTTTGTCGGTTTCTTGCTAAGCTATGGTTGCCCTATCAATAAAAAGATATGGAGTAGCACGTTCGTCTTGGTAACTTGCGGATTCGCCTCCTTATTTCTCGCTTTATTAATCTGGATCATCGATATAAACGGGAAGAAGAAATGGACGTTATTCTTTGAGTCGTTCGGTATCAACCCGTTGTATCTGTATGTACAAGGGGATATATTGGCCGTATTGCTGGGAATGAGCGGTATCTCCGCCTTTATGTATATGGATCTGTTCAGGCCGATATTCGGCGATTTCGGAGGATCGCTGGCTTGGGCTATCTTCTTCGTGGTATTAAACTGGATACCGGGATATTTCTTGTATAAGAAGAAGATTTATATCAAGTTATAAAGAAAAGAATAACGCAAAAAATCCAATCACTCTCCTATTCATATCGGAGAATGGTTGGATTTTTTTATAGGTATCAGCCTAGCTGGCTAGTTCACGTTATACCCGGAGATAACTACCTTCGGAGCCTCGCCTCTCGTATCAACGTCTTTCCAGTGGATGTTGATCTCTTTCTTCTCGCCCGGAAGCAAGGAGAAATAGTTGTCGCTATAGAACATCGGGAGGAATTGCTGTCCATCCTTCTCTCCGATTACATTCACACGGATCATCAGAGCTGGTGTGGATGAGGTGTTCTCCAAGGTAGCGGTAGCGGTCCAAGTACCGTCATTACCCTTATTAGTTGTCACGTTGGATTGTAAAGTAACCTTTGGCATCTCACGCAAAGCTTGGTAGTTACTTTCCTCTACACCACGCAGATAGAAGTTATCCGATACGATCTTGCCATTCTCTGTCAACGTCAACTTGACGAAATGAGCGCTGGACACACTAGCTGGGAAATCCAGTTTCATACATTTGTTGGTAGTATCTTCTTTACTATCCACGGAAACCTCGTTTTCCCATGAAATAGAACCGTCCATATTGATGATTTGAGCCTTTGCCATCAAACCATTACGTAAACCGGCACTATAGTTCACTACCTCGATCTCGTCCGTAACCGGATTCCATTGAATATGCAGAGGCTCGGAGGCCTTCTTGCAACCAAAGTAAGCGGCGGTAGGCTCGAAATAATAATCGTAAGTCTGCCATACCATAGAAGGCCATGCCGGATGCGTCATCCACAGCAATAATCCCTTACGGTTCAAGCTTCTCGATTCGAACATACCACGGTAACCATCATAGTTTACCCACTGAGCCAGCTCGGCGAATTCCTTGGCGTTGTTCGGCTTACCGAAGCCCTTTTCGATGATAGCGTTGAAAGAAGCGCAAGACTGGGCGCCTTCCATCGTATAATCATGTTGCCCCCATTGAGCGTTTTGCGGCCAAAGCGCTTCCGGAGAGAAAGTACGAACCAAGCTCTCGTAATTCATCACGTTGGGCATACCCCGCTCACTATGGAACTTATCACTACCATTCTTCAAGCTAAAGTATTCTTTAACAGGAAGCGCACGGTACGGGCCATGGCCACTTACCACCTCATCCGCCGAGCTGGAGATATAATGTAAGCCCGGATGATCCTCTTTCACGATACGGCGTAAAGCCTTGTCGATCTGCTCCGGCGGGAAGCCCTCGTTGCGCCCGCAATAAATACCGATAGAGGCATGGTTACGGAAACGTTTCACATAATCCTCTGCGTTGGCGATAAACATCTCCGGATCATAAGGATCGGGTCCGTCGGAAGGATTCGCCAACCAGAAATCTTGCCAGATCATGATACCATGACGGTCGCAAGCCTCATATAATTCTTTATCGCCAATCTGTCCTACCCAGTTACGCATCATCGTAAAGTTCATATCGGCATGGTAAGCCACGGCGATATCGTACTCACGACCCCGGTAATTCAGATTAGACTCACCGAATCCCCAGTTACCGCCACGGCCGATAAAACGACGACCATTGATAAAGAGACTCAAGATACTATTATTCTCATTGAAGGTCATTTGTCGGATACCTACCTTGAAATCCTCAGAGTCGGATACCTTATCACCTACCTTAAAGGTGAAATTAGCGTCGTATAAATAAGGAGATCCGTACCCTTTAGGCCACCATAAACGTGGATTCTGAACCTTCAATTGGCTAAAGGTATTCGGGTCGAAAGCAACGCTCTTCTCCTCGTTGGCGGCCAATTCCACCGGTTGCTCGAAAGTGATATCACCGATCTTTCCTGTCAATATACCCTTCACGGGAGCGGCATCATGGTTCTTCACTATCACTTCCGGAGTCAAGGTAGCGGAAGTCGTATCCGGCAACGGTAACACAACCTGTACGAACGGGTCTTGAATCGTTACCTTGCCTGTAGAAGTCAAGTACACATCATCCCAAATACCGATATTACGACCACGGATCGTCGAGATCCAATCCCAACCGATCGAAGCGTGGAAGGTCGGGTTATCAGCGCCTAAGATACCACCGTTGAAATCCGTATTCTTCTCACATTTCTCCTTGATAGCGCCGATATGCTCATTCTTGATGATCTCCACCACGACAACGTTCTTACCCGGTACGACCCTGTCTGTAACGTCAAATACACCTCGGATAAACGCTCCCTCGATACGGCCGATCTTGTTACCGTTTAAATATACATTCGCTTTCCAGTTGATACCATCGAAATTCAAGAACAAACGATCTTGCTTGAATCCTTCGGGTACCTCAAACTCATCCCTATACCAGAAATTAGAGTTGAAGAATGACTCGGATATCTGCATCAAGTTATCCGCGTAATTCGGATTCGGGATAGCTCCGATATTCTTATAACTGCTCAATACCGTTCCCGGTACGGTCGCCACGATCCAATTTTCCGGAGAGAAAGAAGGTTTCGATATTTCCTCACCAGAAGCGGTTACCTCGGAAGCTCGTTGTACTTTCCAGTTTCCACCCGATAAACGGATCTCGTCTTTTGTAGAAGCCGGAGCAGCAGCCGGTTGGGCAAGCAAGCCACCTTTACCCATCACCTCTATCTCGCTTAAGATATAGCGTCCGTCATTAGCCGGTTGCTCCATCCATACCCGTACGTAGCGGCCCTTTCCTTTTAGCTTGATCTCATCCAGATTAGCATCTCCACCCGGAAGATTCGCTATGTCAACCCATTGTTTCGCATCGTCGGAAACTTGAATCTTACCCTTGATCGCTTTATTGATCCAATGTAATTTTACTTTGTCGAATTCGGATTGGCTACCCAAGTCTACATAGACCCACTCCTCTCCTGTCGTGGCACTCATCCAAGCGCTATTAAAGAATTTGGAAGGAAGCAAATCTATCAACTTATCTTGGTTATAGAAATTCATCTCGAAGAATGCCCAATAAGCGGCACCTTCCATTTTCAATCGCATCCGATAATAAGCATATTCACCCGGTTGATCGAATGTCAAAGTCTCATTCAACATACGGGTGGGCAACGTACCCGGATCCCAGCTATTCTTGTTCGGGTCTGAATGGGCCTTATACTTGCTGGCCTTACCCGGCATACCTTTACCCTTTAAGGCAGCCAATTCCGTCCAAGTATTTCCATCATTCGATCCCTCGCAAACAATCTCATATCCATCCTTAATCTTATTCTCGTCATAAGCCACGCTGCCGCGGAATTGTACCTTGTCGGCTTTCTCTTTCCAGTTATTCAGCGTGAACAGGAAATAGGCATCCTCGCCTGTAACCGCATTACGAGAATAAGGACCTTGATAGATCATCCACTCACGCTCACGACGAGCGATATCCCCATTTTGCGTAGAGAGATCGAGATACTGAGGTTGTTTATCGCTAATAACACCATCCGTCACCAGTTGAGCCGTTAGATTGTAATCATAACTGGATGAGTTGTAAGCGCTACGCAAAAGAGCTATGTTACGATACGTGGAATAATCCGGACGTAATGAAGGAGAGAAATCCTCTCCCGGATCTCCCGGATACGAACCGATACCTCTGGTATAATAATCCGACCGATCGAAAGATTCCGCCGGAACACCGCTCTGCCCACATCCTCCTAGCAATGCTGAGACCGCTACCGCTCCACAAAGCGTCAAGAGTCGAGGCAATTTTTTCTTTTTACTGAATGTTCTCATACTACTTATTGTGTTTCTCTAAATTAGTTAGTTTAATAAGATACCGTCACGTCAAAACCCTCCTTCCGGGCCCGTTCCGCGATCGCATCTAATTCTTCTTTAGTAGCTTTTTTCAAAGCTTTAACCGGGGTCTCCCTATCTATCGTATAAATCATGACTTGTTTCGGACGGATTTGTTTTAAGGCGGAAATCCAGCCCGCTATCTCCTCTTCTGTCATATTATTAACCGATTCCCCGTTTAATTCCCCCTTCAAGAACATGGTCTGTATAATCAAGTTTCCGTTAAAACGACATAATTGTTTTAATAAAGACTCGAAATTAAACGCCGGAGAATTAGGTACATCTATCTGCCGAATCCGACTGTCTAATACAGAATCCAGTTTCAATATGTTATCCTCTATTTTATTCAAGGCTTGAAAGACCTCCTCTTTATGGAGCATTGTAGAATTAGAAAGCACGGCGATTTTAGCGTCAGGGAAAAACCGATCCCGGATAGCGACCGTATCATCAATGATTCCACCGAATTCCGGGTGTATCGTAGGCTCTCCGTTTCCGGCGAATGTAATTACATCCGGAGCGATCCCTTCCGCTTTCATGGAACTTAGTTTTTGCTCTAAGGCTTCCCTCACTTCCGTACGAGTAGGCAGTTTACTATGGGTCCTATGATTCTCATTCAATCCACATTCGCAATAAATGCAATTAAAAGAGCATAATTTCCCGTCTGTAGGAAGTAAATTCATCCCTAAAGAGACACCTAGACGCCGACTATGTATCGGGCCAAATACTATTTTATCAAAAAGAATTGTAGACATAGCGCTGTTTGTTTTTACCCACGCAAATCTACTCTAAAATTTCCAGCGAAGCAAAGCATAAAGATCTGTTTTATCAGAACCGCTTATCTCCTCCGTATCAGTACCTATCAAATCCCTGTCCCAATAATGGGTGTGAGCCAGTTTCGCAGATAAGGATAAACGTTTCCAAATATCCAGACGAAAGGTAAGGGCAAACCGCATCCCATCCCCATAAAAAGAGGGCATATTAAAGGCATACAATATATTCTTCTCATACGAACTGACCCGGCTATTGTAATCATCCGTATGAAACCACGCTAGATAACCATCCATTTGAAGAGGTAGGGTAGTGGGCTTCCAGCCTATACTTTGGGATATCATAATTCCTTTATTAAGTTTCTTTATAGGATCATCGAATAGAATACCATCTAAGGAAGTCTTAAAAATAAAAGGAGAAGAAAAGTTATAAACCTGTTGAAAACGAATACGATGTTGTTTATAAGGATTGATTCTCAATAAATTATCATTTTCAAAAGTTCTATTCTTTTCTTTTTGCCGGTATTTATAACGAAGATAAGCTGAATAGTTTCTACTAGGGGTATAATCTATCTGAGCCATATATTCCTGTCCTCCGGAACGAGCGTCTATCCCGTATTTCAACCAAGGAAAACGGAATAAGTCCGCATAAACGGATAATTTCCAGCGGGCGGTCGGGGTTAATTGCAATCCCATATAAACCCCTTGCTCGTTTTGAACCGTAGAGCCTTGCGAGAAAGCGTTCCCAAACAAAGCTTGATAACGGCGATCGTAATAACGGTATAATACCAAGAAAGATATATAAGAAGCGGGTGTTAACTGCAAGGCATTCAAGGTAGAAATAGCTCCGTTTTTCGAAAGGGCGGTCTCGCCATAAAACTTGATACGGTTACTTTTCAACATATAGTCAACACCGATGTTGAAATTGTTGGAACCTCTGAAATAGAACAAATTATAAGGTTTTGGATCGGGGTTCATCTTAAACTTACCGAATGAATAGGAGAGAGCCGTTAAACCTACATGAAAATGAGATGTAGCATAGCGGATATTTCCTCCATATACCTGCATCGTTATCATTTTCCTCTTTTCCCAATCCCGTTGTAAACGATGAAGTCCATCCGTTTTTAAAGAGGTGAACGTCAAGCTATCTACGGTCGCATCCATTTTCCGGTACGAATAGAAAACACTTATATCCAAGTTCTTAATCGTGATCGTACTAGCCACCCCTCGGAAGAAATCCTGTTCATTGGTTGAGAAGTGCCTACGGAAGCCATTTGTCCTTCGCTCCGCTTGAGCGACTACTGCCGTACGACTAGGAGAAAAGTCATTGCTAATCACCAGACCTTGTCCGAAAGACATCTTGTAATCCCCTATAGCCAAGCTTTTTAACCAGTTGATATCTTTTAGGAATAGATGTGCGGAATAAAAGTCATATCCTTTATGATATGCGTTCCAAAAAGGTTCGCCCGCATCTTTCTCAGCTACGAAGCCTGCTTGTAAACGATCCTCGAAAGTATAGGAATAACGTAAGGAGTGATAGAAAGGTTCTCCTCTATATTTACGATTCGGATGTTGCGAAAGTATGCTGTCCGTTTGTTCACCATATCCCTTTTTCTGTTGAAAACATTGATTATACCTGATTTGTAATTCATTACGACCATATTTCAACAGGTTCTTAACCGTAAGAAACCGTTTTTCAACAAGATTATCACCTATATAAACAAATGGAAGGAGAAGAGATATCGTCTGAAAATCGATATCCTCTATATTCTTCAACTCATAGATGCTAACCATATTTCCGTATCGTTTCCGGTAGGAAAGTAGCTGCTCGATTTGGCGATCGGATAGAAAAGGTAATCGCTTCAGTTGTTCTTCCGTCACGGCATTCAAATCAAAAGGATGCTCAGTTAAATAAGATAAATCGGCATACAAACTTTCGATACGCTCCGTATCCTCGGTTTCCAAGGCTAGTTCCTCTACATACTCCATCCACTTATCAACAGAATATTCTATTTGAGAATTAGCGTAATAACTATTTATCAACAGGATTATCGACAAGATTATAAACAATCGTTTCATAGCTAAGTATCATTTAAAAAGAGAATGATAAACCAAGACTGGTACTCATCCCTAAAATCGGATGGTAAATAGAGGCTACATCTATCGTAAAGCAAGAAAAGTTATAACCAATTCCTAAAGAGGGCAGGAGAGGAGCGGTCTGTATTCCGGCACGAATAAAAAAAGAATCGAAAGCGGTGTATTCAAGACCAAAGTTTCCAACAACTAGGTTTTCATTTTCCGTTCCTACACTTCCTGTAATTAACAGACTGTTTATAATCCCCCATTGAAAACTTATTTGAATTAAATAATAATTAAAATCTTCTATTTCAATATCTTTATCTCCTATAGAAACAGAAGGAAAATTCATTATTAACATTCCTATTAACAACTTATCAATAGGAGAGAAAGTGATTCCAATATCTGTTGACAGTCTGGATCTTGTATTTTCCAATAGATCAGTTTGCAAGAAACTATAGTGAACTCCAAGCCCTAACGCCCATTGATCCCCCAAGCGTTTTCCTCCCAGCACACGAACCATCATCTCCCTGTACTTATCAAACCCGAAAACAGAGATATCAACACCTGCGGATAATAGTTGATTCGGATAATAAAAACTACCGGACATCGTACCCAATTCTTTCAACATGTACCGATTAAAGTATTCTAAATGAATGGATTTTTTATCTTTATCGACAATAAGGGCCGGATTGAATAAAATAGATTGCGTCGCCACATTCCCTCCCATTCCCACGCTACGAACATCCGGTAAACGTAAGTTATCAACACCATGTACATACAATGAAAATACCCCCGCAAACAGGGATAGCAATAGATATTTCATAGTTAAGATTTTGTATGGTTTCTATTTATTCTTCAAGTTTTTCTTATTATCCTTATTTATCCTACGCTGTACCTTTTTAATATCCTCATTAGGAGAAAGTTGTTCAGGCCTAATCCCCCTTTGCAATAACATATCACGTACAGCAGTATTGTTATCAATATGTTCTTTTTCAATAGGAGATTGTCCATATAGATCCTTCGCTTGCACATTTACGTTTGTCATTTCAGTCGCTAGGTCTTTAGCTTTTATACTTATAGTCGGTAAAAAATCAGCGATAGGTCTATTCGTGGGGACGTTCATTCTCTTTTTCAACATCTGTGTACTTAAATTGAATAAAGCTTGATCTCCCTTAGAACGAATAATCGCGAATCCTTTATTATCAATACCTCTTTCGTATAAGATTCCAGATAATTGTTTTTCAGTCTGACTCAATTTTTCCCTGGCCTTTAAGCGTTCACAATCCAATAGGCGTTGTTCAATCACCTCGGCCTTACGGGTTTGTACCGCAAAATAAGTCTGAGCGAAAGCTACTTGTGGTTTACGACTATCACCATTTTGTGCGATTAAGTAGCATGCGTAGCGTGTTAATAAGATGTCATTTATTTGTTGCTCAGCACCATGCCCCACAATAATCACTTTCCCGACATCGGGAAAGTGATCCTCTATATTTTCTCCCGCATTCCGGCACGCTTCTTTGGCTTTCACCACTACATTATTGATAAAGTTATCCCATTTGGCATATCCTAATAGGGGTTGTAACTCTCTGGCACTCCAGCATTCTATGCCTTCTACCTCACATGAAATGGATTCGAATTTTCCGAATAGGGCGGTAATTTCTTCTTTCTTCATAGTTAATATATTCTTAAGTTGTTGTCAATTGCGCAAATGTATATTCATTTAGCAAGTTATTAACAGATAAATGATGCTGAGAGTCACGCAGTATTTATATTTTCGCGGTATATGATACGAAAAGGGATATATTGTGTTTTGGCTCTACTTGTTCTCTGTAGCTTTAAAGGGATGGCGCAGGCGGTAAAGACAAATATTGTTCCGGAAGGTTATCAGAAAGCTCAACTGTATGAAGGTGATACAATGGCTGTCGTCAACCTTCGGGAAGTTTTCATATATCCTCAAGTTAAGTTTAAGAATAAGCGTGAACAAGCGAAGTACAATAAGTTGGTACGAGACGTAAAGCGTACTTTGCCCTATGCCAAGATGGTGTATGATACGTTGATAGAGACCTACGAATACATGGAAACCTTACCGAATGACAAGGCCCGCCAAGCCCACTTGAAACGGATGGAGAAAGAGTTGTTCGCCCAATATAAACCGGAACTAAAAAAATTATCCTTCTCGCAAGGTAAGCTACTTATCAAACTGATCGATAGGGAATGTAATCAATCCAGTTACAATTTATTGAAAGCCTATCTAGGAAGTTTCCGTGCGGGCTTTTGGAATTTCTTCGCCGGAATGTTCGGAGCCAGTCTGAAATCGGAATACGACCCGAAAGGTAAAGATGCCATGACCGAACGGGTCGTCGTATTGGTTGAGAATGGTTTAATCTGATAGTTGCTTGAAGAAATCCCAGATCACGATACCGGTAGTAACCGATACGTTCAAGGAATGCTTTGTACCGTATTGCGGTATTTCAATACATATATCACAGTTATCAACCACATTTTGTTGAACGCCTTTTACCTCGTTACCCATGACGATAGCGTATTTCTTTGTCTTGTCTAACTGCAAGTTATCTAACATGACACTACCTTCCGCTTGCTCCACGGCACATACCGTATACCCCTCTTGGCGCAGTTTATCAACAGCCTCCGGGGTATCCTTGAAATATTCCCAATCTACGGTTTCTTCCGCTCCTAAAGCGGTCTTATGGATCTCCGCGTTCGGAGGCCAAGCCGTAATACCACAAAGATAAATAGCCTCTACCCGGAAAGCATCGGAGGTACGAAACACGGAACCCACGTTGTTTAGACTTCTAACATGGTCTAAAACAACGATTAAAGGTATCTTCTTACTTTCCTTAAAAGCCTCGGGAGTCAGGCGGTTCAATTCGGTTACTTTTAATTTTCGCATAACAAATATCTTTGACCGCAAAAGTAGCGAATATCCGTGGATATGCCGTTGAAAAGCTATTAATAAGTAGTGGACATAAAATGAAAAATATTTCTTGCTTTATTCAAATACTTGTCCATACACCCCCCTTTCTCAAATTAGCAAATGAATAAGCCACTTATTTATTACGCGCTATCAACAGCCCTTATACACCTATTGACAGCCTTGCTGGAGGATCTATTTTTTCACAATCAAGGTTATCAACAATAAACAGCTAAATATTCATAAAGTCTATAACTATAAGAATTACAATCTATAGATAGACATCCATGCTGTTGGTATCCTTTTGATAAACCGTTCACAGACTTTAATAAGTCAATAACCAAAGATTGTAACAAAAATGTATTAACCATTTCAACAGCCTATCATATTCATCATATTTATTTTTAAAATTAAAGATTAATAAGAATATAATATAATGATTGTGGATAACTCGTGAGGGTTGAGGGCAACTCATCCATCGGTGGCAAAGATAAGAATCTTTCTTGTTATTTCTATAAATGAAGAAAGTTTATACCTTTGTGCTTTGTGAACAATAGGTTGATAAACTAGATAAGATGAAGATTATCAGTAATACTTTCTGTGGATAATATTGTTTATATATAGTGAAAAGCCTATTGGGAGCAGTAGAAACAGGAATCATTAATATATAAGGCTATGTTGACAAACCAATCAATCGGGTACATGGATGCGCCCGTTCCTAAGGATTTAGACCTTAAGGAAGCGATCGACAAGTTACGTAAAGAGAAGAATGCGATTATTTTGGCGCATTACTATCAAACAGGCGATATACAAGATATAGCGGACTATGTGGGAGACAGTCTGGCCTTGGCACAATGGGCGGCTAAGACGAAGGCGGATATCATCGTGCTTTGTGGGGTTCACTTTATGGGAGAGACGGCGAAGATCCTCTGTCCGGATAAGAAAGTGCTGGTACCGGACTTGAATGCCGGTTGCTCCTTGGCGGATAGTTGTCCGGCTACGGAGTTCGCCGAGTTCGTCAAGCAACATCCCGGTCATACGGTAATCTCTTACGTGAATACGACCGCCGCCGTGAAAGCGGTCACGGATGTGGTGGTTACTTCCACGAACGCCCGCCAGATCGTGGAGAGCTTCCCGGAAGGTACACCGATGATTTTCGGCCCGGATCGTAACTTAGGTAATTATATCAATAGCATCACAGGACGTAATATGTTGCTCTGGGATGGCGCTTGCCACGTGCATGAGCAATTCTCATTGGAGAAGATCTTATCTTTGAAGAAACAGTACCCGAACGCGGAAGTGATCACCCATCCGGAATGCAAGCAGCCGGTTATACAGGTCTCAGACTTCGTAGGATCGACCGCGGCTTTGCTGAAGCATACCATTAAGTCCGACGCGAAACAATTCATTGTAGCGACGGAAAGTGGCGTTATTCACGAGATGCGCAAGCAGAGTCCGGATAAGGAATTCATCCCGGCTCCTCCGAACGACAGTACTTGCGCTTGCAACGAATGTAATTTCATGCGCTTGAACACGATGGAGAAGCTATATAATTGCTTGAAGTTCGAGATGCCGGAGATATTCGTGGACGAGGAGGTACAGAAGAAGGCCATCAAACCGATCAAGAAGATGTTGGAGATCTCTGAGAAGCTGGGACTCTGATCCAAACAAATGCGGGATAGGTCTCAACCGATAGGCCGGACTTGAGTGATATAAAAGCTAAGCCCGGTCTATTATATGTAAATAATCAAAATTATATACAATATCTACAACTATCCTTATAATCATTTGAATTTAAAATATTTATCCTATTGTTGTAGATAGGAAAACATCTACAATAGTAAGTCTTTATCTACCATCATTTCCCGCTTTTAGTAAGTGTCTTTGCCATGCTGTCGAAGGAATTTTCTACACTCTACGTATATAATCAG
>ERZ772877.1226-NODE-1226-length-12728-cov-3.51424_pt1 | contig 12728 bp, 7 predicted proteins | sample MGYA00580583_ERZ772877 | MGnify/ENA primary metagenome ERZ772877 (study PRJEB29015, sample SAMEA2737661) | human gut metagenome | biome: human gut; feature: human-associated habitat; material: faeces | place: China | collected 2012 ... | reverse complement strand
GTTTGTTTTTGTGATCAACAGGTGCTATTAAAAAAGTTTCAATTAGTAGAATCAAACTTGTTAAAATAACTAGTCTAAAACTCACAAAAAATTGTTTAGATAACAAAGGTGGGATTATAGAAATCAAGGTAGAAAAAAATATACATATTATATTACTTGAGAAATGAAAACCGCCAATGTATCTTCGTAATGGAATGTATAATAAAAGAAAAATAATTGTTTGTTTAAAACAATTGCAATAGAAAGCTAATATAAAAGTAAAAATTAAGTATACAAAATAATGTGTAAAATTTGCCCATCCATAATAAAATAAGTCTTCATCTATTTTAATATCATTTTTTTTCAAAATATTATATATTTTTTTATTCATTATTACCCTTGTTCACATTATTAAAATAATTGATTATTTGAGTTAATATTTGATATTCTTCATCGTTGATATCTCGAACAGATAATTCTAAAGGATCATATTTTATTAAGTAGTCAGTTGTTATATTACAAACGAGAGCAATCATTGTAATATGAGCTATTGTTGGTGTTGATAAACCTTGTTCCCAATTATTTATAGTTGATCTTGTAACATCGATTTTCTTAGCAAATTTATCTTGACTAAGATCCAATATATTTGTTCTTAAAAATTTTATTTTATCTGCTATATCCATAATCTATTCCCTGCTTTCATTAGTTTGTATAAATCGAAAATAACATCACGTTGCTCATCTGTTAATGTTTCAATATTTAGACCTCGTCTGCATTCATTAAATAATATCATTTCAGAAGATGTATCTAAAATGTTCATTAGTTCTATTACTGTATCTAAATGAATAATGCCACCACCTGCTTCCCAACCTTTTAAAACACTTTCATTGACCTTTAATAAAGCAGCTAATTCAAGGGGCTCCATTTGTTTTTTCTCTCTAGCAATTTGTAAACCTGATTTGTTTTTATTTATCATACTTATATCACCTTATTAATAATTGATTATAGATATAGTATATTTTTAATTTATTAAATTGTAATATACATAATTATTGCAAATATGATTAATACTATACAAAAATAATATAAAATTGTATAATTATAGTCATAAAATAAAAGATGATATGTGCTTTATATGTGAAAATGGTATTTTGAACACACTCTATTTATGAAAAACATAATAGATGATATTCTTTTTGTGAAAATATATTAGATGAAAGGAGATTTTTAAATATGAAAAATGGTAAAAAATTTTTTCTAAATTCATTTGCGTTTTTAATGTCATTTTTAGCTATTTCTTCTGTTAATAGTGCATGTGCCATTATATTTGGACAAGAAAAAGAGCCAGACAGTTTAGCACGATATAAAAAGTGTTAATTTATTTAGAGCGTATATTAACTTTGATATCATCAGTGTTTTTTACATTGATGATATTTAGTTATTAAAAAATTATTTGGGAGGATAAATTATGCGTTTTAAGAAATGGACGACAAGAAATATCATTGTTGGGCTCATCGTATTTTTATCAGTTGTTGGTGTTAGTGGCGCTGTTTATTATCAGACAAGTCAGAAAACACAGGCAATTGAGGATAATGGCTATTATGAATGCAGTGGGAAATTTGACAGTAAAATGACACCTGTATCTAATATGCTTATTATTTTGAAAATAATAAACGGAAGTAATTTCTGTGACGATGGGTGGTATCAAGAAGTTCAGGAATGTCAGAGTATTTTAAATAAACAGATTCAGGAAAACTCTAACAGTAAAGATCCTTATGTCAGACAAATGATGGAGCTGCAACAGGCTATCGTAAAGAAGCTTCATTCATTTTCGACAAAGGCATGGGTCAATATGCTATGCGAAAAAGATGTAGATGATCTTCAAAAATCATACAATGCCTACCATGATTATTATTATCAACATTATAGTAATGAGGAGGCTGTTTAGATGAAAGCTGGACTCAATAAAATAAAGATAGCCATCATTTCTATGATAGTTCTAGCTATGGCAATTGGTCAGCTTGAACTGTTTGGAAAAGTATATGCAGAAGAACTTGAAAAAATCAAGGAACAGGATCCATATGGAGAATATTATGATGAAAATATCAATAATGTTCATAAGACATCTGCACAAATAATAGAAAAAGGAAATCCTGATGTTATTACTAAAGAACCTTCGGTAGATGAAGAAGATACTTCAAGACAAAATGATCAGGAAATCGTTAAATTAAGAACAGAAAACACAAAAACTTATAAACTGTCAAGTGGGGAATATGTGACAGATTTTTATTTCGAGCAGATACATAAAAAAGAAGATGGAAAATATGTTGAGATTGATAACGATATAGAAAAGAAAACATCGTTATTCAGATCAACCCCTTCTTATGAAAATAAAGATGGTCTTTATGACATCAACATTCAAAAAGGCGTATTAGAAATTACAGATCCTAAAGATAATGTACTTACAGTTATGCCTTCTGGAAGTCTTACAAATTATGCTATCAAAGAAAATGTTATTCTGTATTCAGAAGTAGAAAAAAATTTAGATTTAGAATATAGAATCAATTCAAATACGGTTTCACAAAATATCTATATCAATGGGGAACTTGATAAAGATACTTATTCATTTGAAGTTTACAAAGATGACTATAATGTCAGTAAAAATGATGCAGGATCTATTGTTTTTAAAAAAGATAAAAAAGAAGTCTTTGTATTAAATGCGCCTTATCTTGTTGATAAGGATGGAAACAGAAATCAGGAAGTAGGATATGACTATAAGGAACTTGATAATGGCAATATCAAAGTTACATTGTCATTAACAACATCTTGGTTAAGTGAAGAAGACAGAGTCTATCCTGTTGTTGCCAGATCAAATGTGGCAGTTGAAAATGTGGATGTTATTGATCTTGAATCAAGCTATATCCGTTCAGGAAGACCAAATATCCAAAGTCAATATTCAGATTTGTTTGTTGGATATGATGATAACTTCTATGGTGGTAAAAACAGTAATATTAAAATTGCAAGAACATTCATCTATTTTGCAATGCCAAATATCGGTGAAAATCAAAGAGTTGAAAATGCTGTTTTGAAACTTTATAAGGAACAGGATCTGGATCGTGCCAATGAGTTAAATGATATCAATATCTATAACTCCAGCTATGTTGATCCCGGTAAGGTTACATGGAATACACAGCCGGCAGATAACCAAAAACAGTTTATTTCAAATACCAAGTTTTCTAAACCAAAAGGATTTAAAGAATTTGATATTACAAAGCACGTCCAAGAATTAAAGGATGGGCAAAAGAAAACTTTGATTCTGCAAGTTACGGATGAATCGCCTAACTGGAAATGTAATGTTTTTAATTCAGAATCAACAGGAAATCTGCCAAAGGTAGAAATTTATCACTGTGATGATTTTGATGTCGATCCAAATCTGGACATCAACGAGTTTGACAATGAATTAAGAGTTTATAGTAAAGACGGTCAATATTTCGAAGCAATCAGTATGGATGGTATTGCTAAGCCAAACAGTGATATTGATTTTGATCTTTATGCCAAAACAAATGAAACAGATTTTGAACTTGTAAAATCACAACATGCCAAAGAAAAAAGTTCACCTTATTTCATTGATCCAGTTTATATAACTGATCCAATTGATGGAACCCAAAAATATGAAAAGGGTGAAGTCAACTATACAACGAGCTATCTAAAAATTGGAGATATTCCAAAATACGATACGTTCTATGAATATCGAATGAAAGTTAAAAAGGATGGCACTGAGTCAGAAAAAGAACTGATTACAGACGGATTTATTATCTATAAGGTAAAACTTGGAGACAATCTTAAATCTATTGCATCACACTATGGCTTGAAGGTAGATGATATTAAAAAAGACAATAATACATCTACAAACAAGGTCAAAGAGGGAGATGTTCTTTTCTTAAGATTTGCAAAAGATAATCCAAAAGTACCTAAGGATGTCTACAGACCACCATTAAAGCTTTCATCTTTTGAGGCAAAATATGTTTACAGAGGGCCTGCATGCTACGGAAACTGTGCAGTTGCCGATCCAGTTAATACAAGTATTGGAAACTTCTATCATGAATCAAAAGATTTTACTTTAACAGATTTTGATGAATTAAGCTTGACGCGTGTCTATAACTCTTATGGAGAAGATAATGCATCGATTTTTGGAAACAATTATTCATCAAATATTGAACAGTATATTTCCTATGATAAAGACGATAACATGATCTTTTACAGAGGAGATGGAAAGATCTTAAAAATTGAAAAGAAAGATGGAAAATATGTACCTAAACTTATTGATCGTCTTACTGTCAATGTTGATGGTGACTATGTTTCTATTAAAGATGATAAAGAAGATGTTACATATATCTTTGATGAATATGGAATTCTGACATCTATTAAAACGAAAACGGGATTTGAATCACGTATCAACTATGATGAATATGGATTTATTACAAATATTGATATGGGAAACAAACAAGTAACGTTTGAATACAATGATTATCATCTTGTCAGCAAAATCAACTTGCCAAATGGTACAAATGTACAATATCAATATAACGCAGACAGACAGCTTACAGCATTTATTGATGCCAATGGAAACAGTGAACAATACAGCTATGATAAAAATGGCAAGGTAAAAAGTATTACAGACAAAAATGGAAATACTTTGGCACAAAATACCTATAAGGATAACGGAGTTGTCGTTTCACAAACGGATGCCAATGGAAACAAGGTCTCTTTTGACTATAAAGGAAATACGACAAGTGTTACCTATAATGATAAGGAAACAGAAAAGTATGTTCTTGATGACAGCTATAAGGTAACAAAAATTACAAAGGCGGATGGATCATCGAAAAGCTACAGCTATAATGATGCTGGAAATATGATCAGTGAAACAGATGAAAAAGGTCAAAAGACAACATATGAGTACAATAAAAAAGGCTATCTGACATTGCAAAGCAATCCAGATGGAACAAGTGAAAAATATACCTATGATGAAAATGATAATGTAACATCAAAAACATCTGCGGATGGTACGAAAGAAACCTATAAATATGACAGCAACAGCAATCTGATTTATGAAAACAGTGAAGACAGAAAAGGTGTGACTTATGAATATAATGAACAGAACCTTCTTGTCAAAGAAACAGATGCTCTTGGTGTATGGAAAAGCTATGCCTACGATGGCAATCAGGCTGTAACAGTTACTCACAGCAATGGTCTGGTAGAAAACTACAGCTATGATGCCATGGGAAATATTGTTAATGAATCTGATTCAAACGGTCGTACAACAGCATATGTCTATGACAATCGCAATCAGATCATCAAGAAAACAGATTCCTATGGAAACAGTGAAGAATACAAATATGATGGAAATGGAAACGTTGTTGAATATATCGACAAGCTTGGAAGCAAAACAGTTACAGTATATGATAAAAATAACAACGCTATCCAAACTCAAAAGGGAAATCTAAAAACATCTAAGAAGTATGACAATCGTGATCGTATTATCAGTGAAACAGATGAACAAGGACTTACTAAAAAATATACGTATGACGCCAAAGGACAAATCGTAAAGGAAACAGATGCCTATGGTCAGGTTACAACGCATACTTATGATGCAGTCGGTCATGAAATCAAGACAGTTGATGGAAAAGGAAATACAACATCAAATGAATATGATGGAGATAATCTTGTAAAGACAACAGATGCAAGAGGAAATGTTACATCCTATGAATATGATGAGTTTAACAGAGTTGTAAAAACAACTTTACCTAATGGAAAAACTGAAACAAAAGAATATGATAAAAATGGAAATATCATTAAGACAGTAGATCAAAGAGGACTTGCCAATACCAAAGAATATGATATTTTTGACAGGGTCATTAAAGAGGTCAATGAGCAAGGTGTTGCTATTTCAAATAAATATGATGTCTATGGTCAACTGATTAAAAAGACAGAAGATAAAAAGACAACAACATACAGCTATGATGTTTATGGAAACACTCTCAGTGAAACAGATACCTATGGAAATACAAAGACAAGTGAATATGATAAGCTCGACAGACTTGTTAAGGAAACGGATGAACTAGGCAATGTTACACAACATAAATATGATGCAATGGACAATGAAACAGAAACGATTGATGCTAAAGGAAACAGCGAAAGAAAAATTTATGACATCAACAGTATTCTGGTTCAGGATATTGATAAACTTGGAAATATTACAACTTATAAATACAATGACAAGGGTCAACAAGTCGAAACGGTTGATGCCTATAAAAATACAACGAAATTTGAATATGACAAGTTTGGTAATGTAACTAAGACAACAATCAATGATACACCGGTAGAAATCAAATCTTATGATGAATACGGGCGTGTTACAAAAACAAACAAGATCAGTGAGGTCACTGTTGAAGAATATGATAGTTTTGATCAGGTCATCAAGTCTACGAATCAGACAACAGGACTTGTTACAGAAACAGAATATGATAAAAATGGAAATGTAACCAAAACATCTGATAATGGTGGAAAAGTAACAACTCATGAATATGATGACTTCAGTCAGGAAGTCAGCTCAACAGATCCATATGGCAGAGTTTCAAGCAAGACATATGACAAGTATGGTCGTGTTGTTAAAGAAGTAAGCAATACAAATGAAGCAACAGATTATGAATACGACAAATATGGAAATGTAGTCAAGACGACGAATCATCTTGGTTCGGTAACTGATTCGACATATGATCTGTTAAACAGAAAAGTCAGTGATTCAACAGATGGCAAGAAAACATTAACATACAGTTATGATGCCAAAGGTCAGCTTGTTTCAACACACGATTCATTTACTGATAAAACAGATACGGTCAAATATGATGCTTTAGGACAGGCTGTTGAAAAGACAGACAAGCTTGGAAATGTAACCAAGACAGATTATGATGCCAAGGGTCAAGTCATCAAGGAAACAGATGCTGCTGGAAATGCAACTCTTAAAGAATATGATATCTATGGCAATGTTATTAAGGAAACGGATGCCCTTGGAAACAGTTCACAGACACATTACAATGCCTTCGGACTTGTTGAAAAAGAAGTTGACAAGAGAGGATTTGCAGTATCTTACGTTTACAATGACAAATTCCAGCTTACTGAAATGACAGACAAGCTTGGAAACAAAGCAACATTTGAATATAATGACCAAGGATTTGTATCAAAAGCAACAAACCAAAATGGATTTGTCAGCGAGTATGAATATGATATTTATGGTCAAAAGACAAAAGAAACAGATCCAAATAAAAATGTTACAGAAAATGAATACGATCTGCTTGGTCAGGTAGTAAAAACTGTTGAACCAAGAAAGACAACAGTCAATAAATATGATTCTCTTGGCAGAATTGTTTCTGTCAAAGAAAATGATAAGACAACAAAAGAAAATGAATATAATGATTTGAATCAAATCGTTAAATCAACAAATGCCTTAAAATATGTTTCAACTTATGAATATGACAAATATGGAAATAAGACAAAAGAAACCTATGAAGAACATGAAACAGTTAACAAATATGATGTCAATTCACAACTTATCAAGAAAACAGAAAATAAGGATAAGGTGACAACATACAGTTATGATGCTTTAGGAAGAGAAGTAAGTCAAAAACAAAACGACAAGGAAATCATTTCAAAAAAATATGATGCTGTAAGCAATGTTGTTGAAAAAACTGAAAAGGGTCTTACAACACAATATCGCTATGATGCTTTAAAACATCCAGTACAGTATCTTTACCCATCATTGGAAGATGGAAGCATGAAAGCAATTGTATCTGTTGATTATGATGAAGAAGGCAATGCTGTTCAATATAAAGATATCTATGATCATGTTATCAAAAGAGAATATGATGCCAACAGCAATATGATTGCAGAAACAAACAGCAATGGCTTTATTACAAGATATCAATACGACAGCTTAAATAACATGACAAAGGTACAAAGTCCTCTTGAAAGAGTGATGAAGTATGATTATGACGGAAACAACAATCTTGTTGAAAGAAGTTATAATGATAAAAAAGCAACTTATGAATATGATGAAGCTGATAATCTTATTAAAGAAGTAAGCGAATATGGACTTACTGAAACTTATCAGTATGATGATTTCGGTCAAATGACATCTTATACAAAAAACGATGGAACAACGATCGATTATTCATATGATGCATTGGGAAGAAAGCTTTCAGAAGGAACAAGACAGTTCAAATATGATGCCTATGACAACCTTTTAGAAGCAGACTATAACAATAAGAGTGTCAAGTATACCTATGACAAGTTCAACAATATTACAAAGGTTAAAGATGCCAACGACAATAATGTTGAATATAAATGGGATATCTATGGAAACAGAACTGAAATTAAGTATAATGATTATACAATAGGCTATACCTATAGTCAGTTTGATAAAATAGACAAGGTTTCTAAAAATGGCAAGGAATATGCATCTTACAGCTATGATGTAAGAGGAAATACAAAATCATTAGAAAGAAATGGTATTACTACAGATTACAGTTATGATGAACTGAATCGTAGAACAGCTTATGTCAATACTAAAGGTGACAAGATGCTGTCAGAATACAAATATGAGTATGACGGACAGGACAATGTTATTTCAGAAACAATCAATGGTGTCGTTAACAGCTATGACTACAATGAATCGGATGAATTGAAAGCTTCAACAAAAACGATTGATGGAAAAACAGTCATAACTGAATACAGCTATGATCTTTTTGGAAACAAAGTAGAATCATCAAGTGATGGAACAAATAAAATCTATCGCTACAATGACAAAAATCAGTTGACAAGTATTAAATCAAAAGATGGACTTACTGATATCTATTATGATAAAAATGGAAATGTAAGAGATATCTACTATGCAGGTGGATACAAAGAATATTATCAATATGATGAATTTGGTCAATTGACTACTTTAAAAACAAACAGAGACAGAACTTACAATTATGAATATGATGGTGAAGGTGATCGAATTCATGAAGAAAAGATCATCAACAGCCCATATGATTTAGATTACAAACAGGATACAGAAGAATGGTTCGACTATATGCAGTCATTACCATTTACTGAAGTAGAAGAACTGTTGGATGCGAAAAAATCAGATGAATCATTTGATGCAATGAGATATCAGCTTACATACAGAAGAAAAAATGGATTGTGTGCAAGTAATCTCATTAAGGATCCAAAATCCAATGAAAAATGTGAATACAAAGATTATCTTTTAGATAAGACAGCTGAAAATACACTTGTGCTTTCTGAAAATGATGATGTTCATATCTATGGAGAAGAACGAATCTCAACAGAAAATGCAGATGGAACACAAACTTATCTGAGTGGAAACAATCAAAGTGTAATGGCTGAAATATCATCAAAAGGAACAATGTCACAGATTGAATATGATGACTTTGGAAAAACAGATGATAAAATAAGCGGTTATGGTTATGATGGAGAAAAGCTTGATACAACAGGAAATATCTATTTAAGAGCAAGATACTACAATCCAAGAATTGGACAGTTCGTACAGATTGATGATTATAAGGGAACACAGGATAACATTACAAGTCAAAACAGATACACATACTGTTTGAATAATCAATACAAGTATGTAGATCCTAGTGGACACAAAAGCATCTTATCAATCATTGCTAGTGCCGCAAATAGTGTTATTAATGCTGTTGGAAGTATTTTCAGCAATAAGAAAGATGAAAAGAAAAAGACAGTAAAGAAACCAACAACGGTGCCATCAAAAACAACAGGTGCAATTGCTTCGGCAGTTTCTAATGCAGTAAAAATAGTTAATGAATCAACGAAGGCAGTAAAAAAAGTTGTACAACCTGTAAAAAAAGTAAAGGCTAAAGAACCGCAACCGTGTCCATCACCTAAGTCAGATAAGATATTAGATCAACTGCAATTTATAATTGATGTTATTGGATTTTTACCAGTAGCAGGGGATGTATGTGATGCTGTTAATGCATTAATATATTTTGCAAGAGGAATGATTATAAGTGCAATTATTTCTATTGGCTGTATTGTATTTACAATGGTTGCAGATTCCTTACTAAAACCATTAAAATGGGCTGCTGGAAAAGCAACGGACCTTGCAAAACGTATTTTAGAAAAGCTTCCTGATTTTCCAAAAAGAACAATTTCTTATTTGAAGAAAGTACCTGGAAAAATAAAACAAATTCCTTTGGTTAATAAATGTTATTCAGCAGTCAGCAGTTTATGTTCAAGACTTTCAAGTTATATTGATGACTTATTTGGAAGAGCTTCAACAAAAATTGCTGAAGAGTGGAGCTTACCTGCAAAATTACGAGGTACAATAATTGAGGAAAAACTTGCAAAAATTCAATATGCAGCATATGAGCATGTTGGAAAATTAGCAGATGGGTTCTTCCCAGTATTTGATTTTTTCAAAAATGGAGAAGGAATCAGCGTTAAAACAATTGATGTGACGTTACCAAGTTATGAAAAGGACAGTGCTATACTAAGAAAAGTTAAACAGTATGCTTCTGATTTAAATGATGATGTCATCTTAAGAAAAGTAAATAACTTTAAAAAAGGAAAAGAATTAGGTGATAAATTGAATGAGGTTAGAAAAGTTAGTACAAAAAGATTGGATATTTATATTCCAAAAGGATCACTTTCAAGGACTAAAGATATACCGGGTCAGATAGGAGATGTCCTTATTCGAATATTTGAATACTGATATTAACATGATTACTGCATTGCATCATTAATTATGCAATGCAGTAGATTTGATAAAAAGGAGTTTTTATGGATAGGATTTCAATAAAGATTACATTTATTACAAGAGAATTTGTCAATACAGAATTTATGAAAAGCTTATTAGCTCAATTAAATTTAAGAGAAAATCTTACATGGAGCAATATTCGTTCCGAAAGATTCTCATCATTGCTTTCAAAAAATGCCAATGAAGAAACGGAATGGGTTTTAAATAATGGCAATTTATGGTATTGGTATTTGTCATTTTTTTCCTTTAATGATGATCTTTATTTTAGAATGGAACAGACAGAGCATGTTATGGGAATTTCGTATATTCTTTTAAAGTGTAAAAATGATACATCAATTATTAATCAATGTTTGGATATTTTAAAGGCTCTTTTTCGAGATCGCTATTTTATGATTCATGTGATAGATGAAAAAATATACGAATATCAAGCGCAAGCTCAAGAAGATTTATATAATAAATGGTTTAATCGTTTCAAAAAAATGAAAGCTAATTATAAATTGAGAAGCGATTCATTACGAATTTATGATGAATTAGGAATCAACGTTGGCCTCAGCAGGAAAATGTATTTTGGTCGCTATATGCTTGAGTATTTTGATAAAGAAAGATTGTTATCATGTCCCTATGTTTATCATTCAGAAGAAACAAAGAATGGTATTGAAATACAACTCTATGAAGATTTAATGCAGGAAAGAGTTCTTTTTAAAGAATGGGAAATTAGGCATTATTATCAAATAGATAAAATTGCAAAAGAAATTTCTTCAAAATTAAGTCTGTTAGAGGGATCGGATTGTCTTTACAGTATGGAAAATCTTATACCTTATAAACCAATTTATTTTTATAATAATTCAGTTCAAAAAGAGTCAAGAAAAGGATTGAAAAATAAACACATTATTCCCGCAGATATTTTTTATAAAGAAATATTATTAAGTAAATATAAGAAAACTCATTTTAGAAAGATGGATGAAGACTGTTTAGTCGATGCGTCTTTATTGGGATTGTTGTTGTATATTAAAGATGAAGAGTCAGATGTAAAAAGTATTTTTGAGACAGAAGCAATGATTTCAATTGAACAATTTGAAGATGATCCATATGAATTTGCGAAACAAAAGGGATATCAGTTTTCAAAAATTAATGAACATAAGTATTTATTAGAAAAAGAAGATGAAAAGATTGTTGATAAACAATATTACTATGAAGATGAAGATCTTAAATTTGTTATAAATCTGGAAATACGAAAAGATAAATTGAATAAAACTGAAATAAAAGAAGTTGTTTCGGAATTTGATAGAATGAATAGAAGTGCTAAAATAAGAAAAATGAAATAGGAGGAAAACATATGTTTTTTAAAAAGAAAAAAAGAAATTTAATAGACGATTTAGAATTAGCTTCTAAATGGGTAGCCAAAGCATTAAATTCATCAAATTATCAAGCTGATTATAGTGTAGAAAGTTTAAAAGAAATAGATCGTTTCTTTAAAGAAGAAAATAGGCCAGATGGTATTTTAAGTAAGAATGTAGGACAAATTCTCTTTTCTTTAGGTGCTTACGTAGGAGATGTCTTTATTAAAGAATTTGGTGGAAAATGGGTAACAGATGATGGAAAAGATGCTGAAATCAATGTACAAGTTGTCTTAGACAATGGAATCAGTTTTTTACCAGTTGTTTCTTGTATGAAAGTATATCAAGCTAGTGAAGAAAGCAATCTTTATACGCTTTATCTTGCTATAAAACAAGCCGCAAGTGAATAGATAATTCAATAAATGCGAATGGATTATAAATATGTAAATTAGTTTATTTGAATTTTAGAAACATACAATTACTAAAGTTTATAGTAGAAATGCTATAAACTTTATCTTTTGCAAAAAATTATTTTTATAACTAATTTAAAATAGGACAAATAATAGAAATTA
>ERZ772877.1225-NODE-1225-length-12734-cov-2.80811_pt1 | contig 12734 bp, 12 predicted proteins | sample MGYA00580583_ERZ772877 | MGnify/ENA primary metagenome ERZ772877 (study PRJEB29015, sample SAMEA2737661) | human gut metagenome | biome: human gut; feature: human-associated habitat; material: faeces | place: China | collected 2012 ... | reverse complement strand
CTTATATTCCATGGTATTGACTCCTTTCAAACACAGTTTACAATACATTTAACCATTATATATTCATGTATGTAAGATGTAAAATTATATTTTCTATGGTCTGCTCTAATTTTTTGTTATGATTGGCTATGTCTGAGTTTCAAAAATATTCCTTGGGATTCTCCCGCATTAAAATTCACATCCCCGCCCTCCCTTCCCATTGTCAAATCCCCTTTACAGGTATATAATTATACTAACAGTTTTTTTATACTATACGCCTATAAAGATACTCAGGAGGTGATACAGAATGGATAACGCAATAAAAATACCTGATTGTCCCGTGAAAATGACCCTGCAGCTTATCGGCGATAAATGGAAGGTTCTCATCATCCGGGATTTGCTCACAGGGACAAAACGGTTCAACGAGCTCATGCGGTCAGTGAACGGCATAACTCAGAAAGTCCTGACCAGCCACCTCAGGGCCATGGAACAGGCAGGCCTGATTACCCGCAAAATATATCCCCAGGTCCCCCCGAAGGTGGAATATACCCTGACCGAAACAGGGTACAGCCTGAAACCCATACTGGACTCCATGGTAGCCTGGGGAACGGATTACAAAAAGAACATAGGACAAATGTAAACGCACAAAGAGCCGTGCCCCCGGTTTCTCTCAAATCCGGGGACCATGGCTCTTATATGATCCTTATGTGAAATTACTATGATATTATCCCTGTGCAGCCGGCTCCAGTCCTAAAAAAACCGCTGTGTCCTGAAGCGCCTTCATACCGTCAAGACGCCCTAAATCATACATTTGCTGTATCTTCTCCGGTCTGTTTTCTGTCCGGCTGATTTTAATAAGACGGCTGGGACGTATGACAAAGATTTCCCCGGCAGACTCCATGCGTCTGACCTCCTCCAGTTCCCGGTTATACATCAGATGGCGGCACTCCATGGTTTTTATAAATTCGGGGTATCTGCGGTATACCCTGCGGATAGCGGGGAGCATTTGGTTTGGCTTTTTGCGGTAACCATCCGGCCGGGTAAGTATGACCAGGCTTCTTTTAAAGCCCATTTTGCGGAATGCAGCTACGGGAATGGAGTCGGATACGCCTCCGTCCAGCAGCTTCTGTCCGTCTATCTCCACAATCCTGGAAACCAGAGGCATGGAGGCGGATGCCCTGATCCATTGTATGTTCTCCCCCCTCAGGCTGCCGCATCTGTGGTATACCGGCCTGCCGGTTTCCACATCTGTGCAGGTGGCATAAAACTCCATGGGCGAAGCCTCAAAGGCGTCATTGTCAAATGGGTCCAGCCGCTCCGGCAGTTCGTGATAACAGAACTCATTTCCCACCAGATCGCCGGTCATTACCAACGACCGGAAACTCATATACCGCGGGTCGCGGCAGTACTTCAGATTATAGCGTATGGAGCGCCCTGCCTGTCCCGCCACAAAGCTGCACCCATGGATGGCTCCTGCCGAAACTCCTACCAGACCGTCTGCCTTAATCCCATGTTCCAATAATACGTCCAATACGCCGGCGGCGTAAATGCCCCGCATTCCGCCGCCTTCCACAACAATTCCAGTTTTCATTTCCATCTACCTCTTTACAGGCGTATTTTAGGAATTAGTTCTTACCTCATCCCACTGGCCATGGCCTGTCAGCCAGTTCAGAGCCTTGTGCCACTCCCTTACCACCCCGGTCTTCATGCCCACAGGCTCCGGCAATTCATGGCGTCTGGCATTGATGCAGGACCATTCCAGACAGGAAATAAGGTCGCAGGCATCCAACAGCTCTCTGGGGCTCTTAGGCCTGGACTTTGCCATGATTTTACTGATACTGGTGCCATTTCTCAGTAGCTTTACCAAATCAGCGGGATTGCAGGGATGATCCGGGAATCCCAGCTCCTCCACCAGTCCCAGCGCCCATTCTACCACATGAAGGGATTCATACTGCCTTAAGAAAGACAGGATTTCCTTCCTGTCGGGAGCCGTATCGTGCAGATACTTCCACTCCTTTGGAGAGAAATAATCCTGGGTATTGTTATTATCAATATAATCCATCAGGAAATTCTGTGCCTTTTCCATGCCCTGTTTTTCATCCAGAAGGCATTCCGAATAAATGGCAACGCCCATAATGGCCAGTGCCCTCTGAGCAGTCTCCTCCAGGGAGGGGCAGGTTATCTGTGAAGCAGGCGCAACTGCGGGCAGCCATCCTGGTACATAGATTGCATTTCCGATAAGCGTCTGCATGGTGCGCATCCTGCGGTCCACCTGCTCCTGGGTGATATCCTTTCCGGCCTTTAAGTCCGGCTCCTGATAGGGAAGATAGCGGGTAAAGGCGCTTCCGCCCTTGTCGGACAGAATCAGTAGCTTTTCCCCATTTTCCCCGCTGCAGAACATGCCGTCCTCTTTCTCATCCTGGTTCTGAATCAGGATAATTCCCTCCAGATCGTTTAAAATGGACACGAACATATCCTCAATCATGGTCTTCTTGTCCTCAATATCCTCTTCGTCCTCCACGTCAAAGGCATATTCCACCAGCACAAAACTTCTGGCCCGTCCAATCTGGTACAGCAGGTTGGTCTTAACATCCACAACCCCTGTTTTAACCTGATAAAAATGGTCGCAGGTTCCCTCCACCTGTCTCTTTATAAACTCCTCCGCCTTTTCACCGGCAGACTCGCTGGCCACTGCCAGACGGATTTCTATATCTCCGTTATGCAGTACAAGGGTATCTCCCTTTCCCTCCGGGTCCAAGCCAAAGGTTGTACACAAAACCTGAATGATTTTTTCCTGTGACGGGATATCTGAGAAAATGAAGGACTTGCCTTCATATCGCTTTGCTGGGGCTGATGTCTCTGCTGCATTCTTTTCTTCAAACAATTCCATATAAATCTCCTTCTTAAATTACGCCGTATAAAACAGTTTGATTATACTATGTTTGGTGGGAAAACACAAATTATTCCTTATATTTTCTACTATTTCCCTTCAAAATAATCCGAAGCCACCATCCCATAGATACACTCATCGCATATCCCCTGATTATTCCACCCATACCGGCGGAGGGTGCCCTCCTTCTTAAGCCCGCAACCTTTCCGCTGTTCACATTGCGTGTATCGTGCAGGGCCTCCACGCGGTTGGCACCCTCCACCTCGAAAAAGAACCGAATCAGTTCCGCAAATGCCTCCTTCATGATTTTGTGGCCCCACCAATTCCTGCCCAGGCAGTATCCCACCGTCACACGGCCCGCCTTCTGGTTAAGCTGCGGAACAGAAATGCTTCCGATGACATTTCCCTCGTCTTCCTTCCGCGCTATGGCCCAGGTGTAAAAATCCTTAGACTCGTATGACTTAATCCATCCCTCCAGAATTTGCTTTGTCTCCTCCACATCCTTGTGAGGTTCCCAGGAGAGGTATTTCGTGACCTGGGGATCGTTTGCCCAGTTTCTAAACATGGCGTCAGCGTCCTCTATCACATAAGGGCGCAGCACCAGCCGCTTTGTCTCCATTCTTACGGTTCCGGAATTCTTCATAAGGTTCCTCTCCTTTCCTGCACATACAAAGGATGTGCGCAGCATGATTGACTGGCAGCAAAATATTATTCTCTAATATAGCACACATCCCGCATTTTAGGAACCCTTGATATTCTAAATTATTTTATATAGCCATGCTCTCTGCCGCTTGCTCCATCCACCGCTCGCTCCATCCACCGCTTACTCCATCCCGAAATACACCTTTAACGCCCTCCCCATAAACTCCGATGCACCTTCCCCGTATTTTCTGTCTGTTATTTCCTGAAACGCGGGATTCGTCATATAATTATTGACCATGAAGGACCAGTAGCTGCTGCCCATATCCATTCCTCCATTGCTTTCATTGATAAGTAATACCAGTTCACCGGCTATCTTCTGTACTTCGTCCGAACCGGCTTCCTTACTCAAATCCGCGGTAAGCTTCTTTGTCAGCGTATCCGTTTTATCCACGGCCTCATCTGCCTCTTTCTGTGTGAACCCAGGTCCATTTTCCAGAAAATGCTGCAGATTTTCCTCCATCGCCTTTGTGAATTTCTCAATGCTGCCATATTGTTTTACTGCCATCTGTGCTATGTGGCCTTCGTTGGCCTTTAACTCAGAAATCATTTCGTCAAAGCTCTCCATACTGCCAAGCTGCTTTATGATTTCTTCCATATGTGTCCTTTTATAATCTGTTAGAACCTGAAAATAATTGCTCATATCAAATTCCTTGAAATCCAAAGTTCTCTCTCCTTTTATAAGTCTGTCCAACAGCTCCAGCAGCGCGTTTAACCTGTCCCTCTTAATCCGAATCAGTTCCCGCTGTTTTTCAAATGCATCCTTCCTGTCATACAAAGGACTTGCCATAACAGCCTTTATTTCCTTTAATGTGAAATCCAGCTCCTTAAAAAACAGTATCTGCTGCAGCTCTGCCACTGCATTTTCATCATACATCCTGTATCCTGCTTCGGTCACCTGAGCGGGCTTAAGCAGACCAATTTCATCATAAAACTGCAATGTCCTAACGCTGACACCAGTCAGGGAAGACATCTGTTTCACTGTCATCATACCAATCATCCTTCTTTCAATTTCAGAGCTTCCGCCTATGATTATCTGCCGGCAGCGGAATATCCGCATCAGCTTTATCTCTTACCACTACTGTACACTATCACGTTACGTAAGAGTCAATACTTTTTAAATAAAAAATTCTTACATGCAAAAAGGAGCTTCCCAAAAGCATTGTCCCCGACATAACGCATGTCCGGTCCTGATTCTGCCTCCCGAAAACCCCTTTCCAGCAGTAACTGGCATTTCGTTGTATGCATCCCTCTGCTGCCGCTGATTTTCCACAGCCGCCTTTATGCAAGTTCCTCCATCAGTTCTTCCTGCAGCTCCTGGTTCACCAATTTCATGTCACCCTCAAACACCTTGGGATATGGAAATGCCATGTCCCCATATAACTTGCCGAATGCCACGTAGACCTTCTTCCCCTTCAGCGCAAATATAGTCCCTATGCCATAGCGCTTATGCTCCACCTTTTGATTCATAATTCTCATGTTATCCGACTCCTTTCTTTAAAACCTTTCTCTTAACCTCTCTTCCGGCCGTACTTTCAGCTTTTCTTCCGTTCTTACTTTCTTCCTTACTTTCGTCCTTATTTCTAATCCTCTTCTAAATAACCTTTGCCATCTTTTCCCTTGCCAGCCGTTCCCTTGCCGCTTTCCTTCTTTTCTTTAACAATTCCGTCTGCTCCTGTTTCCTTTTTGCCTCATATAACTGATAAACCACAAGACGCTGTTTTGCTTCTTCCGTCCGCTTCTTCTTTAATTCCATGACCGCGGCTTCTGCCCGCTTCTGAAGGATTGGATCGTCAAAACAAAGAAATCGCTCAAAGGCATCGGGATACGGAAATACCTTTCTCCCGGCTTCACCATCAAACAGAACCACCATATGGTTCTGTACCACCTCCGCCACTCTTCCAGTCCCATATCTGACATGTTTCACGGATTCATTTTTCATCTTCTCACCTTCCTGCAAAAGCGTTGACTGTTCCCTGCTCATCATCCATTGAGCTCATTGAGCTGCTTCATCCGTATTCTTCCGGATTATCTCAGTCATTATTTTACCATTTTCCCAAAACAAATTTCAAAGGAGAACTTTCTCCTCAAAAAAACTTTGTGAGTTCTGTGCAGAGGGAACCTCTCTGTTTTTGTATACTTTTCCCGCGTTCCATCAGCCTGTTTCTGCAAGCGGAATTAACCTGTTACGCAAAAAATGCCCTCCGGCTGCATGATATGCCGGAAAGCATTTTCCATAAAACTTATTTTCAAGTCCAATCTTTATTCCATCCCTGCAAAAAATCACTCCACTCCCGCTTTTTTGCAAATATCATTGAGACAGCATGCCTCACAGCGGGGTTTTGTCCTGGCTGTACAGACGTCCCGGCCATGGAATACCAATCTGTGGCAGAAATCGCTGCCCTCCTCAGGCGGCACAAGCTTCCACAGTACCATTTCCACCTTCTTTGGCTCCTTGATTCCGTCCACCAGGCCCATACGGTTCACCAGGCGGATACAGTGTGTGTCCGTCACAATGGCAGGCTTTCCGAACACATCCCCCATAATCAGGTTTGCGCTCTTTCTTCCCACTCCGGGAAGCTTTAACAGGGCGTCAAAGTCATCGGGCACCTTGCCTCCATACTGTTCCTTCAGTATCTTCATGCAGGCGCTTATGTCCCTGGCCTTGCTGTGTCCCAGGCCGCAGGGCTTCACTATCCGCTCAATATCTTCCACATCCGCCTCTGCCAGGGCATCCACATCCGGATATTTGGCGTAAAGGTCCTCAACCACCACGTTCACTCTTGCGTCTGTACACTGTGCCGCCAGGCGCACACTGACCAGCAGCTTCCAGGCATGGTCATAGTCCAGGGTACAGCCTGCATCGGGATATTCTTTTTTCAGGCGGTCTATGATTTCCAATGCAAGTTTTTCCTTTGTCATATTGTATCTCCTTTGTATGCTGCAGCGCACTTCTTTTTAACTTCCTTTTAACTTCTTTTTACTTCTTTGTATCATCCTGCGCTTTTCTTTTCACATACATCTTATTATACATGACACAGGTTCATTTCTCAAGGAAAATACCCTGGAGCAGACTTAAAGACAACGGCTCCGGGGTATTTTATTCCATCCAATATGAAACTTGTTCACACATGATTATTTAACAATAAACGACTTTCTCTTACTCACCACATCAAAGATAACCGCTGCCAGCAGAACGCCGCCCTTTACCACCTTCTGCAGGTTCTGGTCCACGCCCATGATGCTCATACCCAGATTCAGCACGCCCATAAGAGTTGCGCCCACAATAACCCCGGGGACCGTACCGGTGCCGCCGTATGCGGAAGCGCCGCCGATGAAGCACGCGCCGATGGCGTCCATCTCATAGCTGTTTCCGGCCGTGGGGTTGGCGGAGTTCAGTCTGGCTACCGTGACCATGCCCGCGATGGCTGCCAGAAGGCCCATGTTTAAGTAGGCCAGGAAATATACTCGGTTGGTATTGATACCGGAAAGCTTGGTTGCCTTCTCATTGCCGCCCACAGCATAGAAGTAACGGCCTGTGGTGGTCTTGGAGGCAATATAGCTGTAGATTCCGATGATGACCGCTACCCAGATAAGAGCGTTTGGAATTCCCTTGTACTGGGCCAGACGGAACATGAAGGAGAGCAGGACAACGCAGATGACTGCCATTTTGATCACAACTCCCGTAAGAGGCTCCACATAGTATCCCTTAGCCAGCTTCTGCCGCCTTCCATTGAAAACAATAAAGGCATAGACAACGCAGGCAATAACTCCCACCAGGAAGCAGGTCAGGTTAAAGCCCTCCACAGCAAAGAAATCCGGCACATAGGTATTGAACAGCACCAGAAACTGGTCCGGTATGGGAGCCAGCGTCATTCCCTGAAGCACCACATTGGAAAGTCCCCTGAACATCAGCATGCCGGCCAGGGTAACGATAAACGGAGGAATCCTGACATAGGCAATCCAGAATCCCTGCCAAGCTCCCACTAACATTCCCATGATAGCCATGGCGATAAGTGTAAGGTAAGGGCTGATGCCCATTTCCACCATCATCTTGCCTCCGATGGCGCCCACGAAGCATACCACGGAACCAACCGACCGGTCGATGTTGCCTCCGGTCAGAATACAGAACAGCATGCCGGTGGCCAGGATAAATACATAGGCATTCTGGGCAATCAGGTTGTTTACGTTCTGAGGAAGAAGCATCTTGCCTCCCGTGTTCACGGTAAACAGTATGACGATAACCGCAAGAGCGATAATCATTGTATATTTTTTCAGAACCTCTGAGATTTTCAGCTTTTGATCCATGATCTACTCTCCTTTATCAGCTTTAAGAATACAGGACATAATATATTCCTGGGTAGCTTCCGAAGCGTTCACTTCCCCGGCCAGCCTGCCCTCATTCATGATATAAATGCGGTCTGACATGCCCAGCACCTCGGGCAGCTCCGACGATATCATGATGACGGACTTCCCTTCCTCCACCAGACGGTTTATGATACAGTATATCTCATACTTTGCGCCTACGTCGATTCCCCTTGTGGGCTCATCCAGAATCAGAACATCCGGCTCCGTAAACATCCATTTTGCCAGAAGCACCTTCTGCTGGTTGCCGCCGCTTAGATTTCCTGCGTTCTGTTCCACTCCAGGACATTTTGTCTTCAGCTTATCCTTGTACTCCACAGCCACCATGTATTCTTTGTCCTTGTCTATGACTCCATGGCTGCTGACCGCTCCCATGTTGGCAAGGGTGGTGTTTACACGTATGGGATTGGACAGGATAAGGCCGTTTCCCTTCCTGTCCTCAGTCACATATGCGATCTTATGGCTGATGGCGTCGTGCACCGTATTCAGATGGACTTCTTTTCCCTCAATAAAAAGCTGTCCCGAAATATTGGTACCGTAGCTCTTTCCGAAAATGCTCATGGCCAGCTCCGTACGTCCCGCTCCCATAAGCCCGCAGATTCCCACCACTTCCCCTTTGTTCACATGAATGGACACATGGTCCACCACCTTCCTGTCTGAGTACAGGGGATGGTATACCACCCAGTCCCTGACCTCCAGGGCAGTATTGCCGATGTTGATATTCTCCCTCCTGGGGAACCGGTCTGTCAGCTCACGTCCCACCATTCCCTTTATGATCCGGTCCTCTGAGATGTCGTCTGTCTGTTTATCCAGGGTCTCTATGGTGGAGCCGTCACGGATGACCGTTATCTTGTCAGCCACATATGCGATCTCATTGAGCTTATGGGAAATAATGATGGATGTCATGCCCTCCTGCTTGAATTTAAGCAGCAGCTCCAGCAGGGCCTTGGAATCATCCTCATTGAGGGAAGCCGTTGGTTCGTCCAGAATCAGCAGCCGGGCCTTTTTGGCAAGGGCCTTGGCTATCTCCACCAGCTGCTGCTTTCCCACTCCGATATCCTTGATCAATGTATGGGAGGACTCGTTAAGGCCCACTGTCTTTAAATAGCGGTCAGCCTCGTCGTATGTCTGGTCCCAGTTAATTGCCATTTTCTTTCCTTTTTCATTTCCAAGGTACATGTTCTCGCCAATGGACATATACGGAATCAATGCCAGCTCCTGGTGGATGATGACGATTCCCTTTTCCTCACTGTCACTGATTTTATCAAACTTGCACACCTGACCGTCGTAAATGATGTCGCCCTCATATGTGCCGTAGGGATATATGCCGCTGAGCACGTTCATGAGAGTGGATTTACCGGCTCCGTTTTCCCCCACCAGCGCATGGATTTCTCCCTTTTCCACCTTCAGGTTTACATTGTCAAGGGCTTTTACTCCGGGGAAGGTCTTGGTGATATTTCTCATTTCCAAAAGTATCTCTGCCATTCTATCCCTCCTACAACCATACAGGCGGGTGTTTCTCCCCGCCTGTACGATTCTCATCTTTTCCGGCCTGATTGGCCGGTCCATCTGATTACTTTAACTGGTCTTCCGTGTAATAGCCGGAATCAATCAGCATTTCTTTGTAATTATCAATTGTGACAACAACCGGCTCGCAGAGATATGTGGGGATTACGCCTGTGCCGTTATCATAAGACTTGGTATCATTAACTTCTGCCTCTCCGCCCTGCATAACGGCGTCTACCATCTTAACTACCTGTGAGGCCAGGGTACGTGTATCCTTGAATACGGACATAGCCTGCTTGCCTGCAATCAGGTTCTTTACATTGGCAATATCACAGTCCTGACCGGTGATAATGGGATATTCGCCGGTATAGGAGGATGCAAGGGCATTCTCAACACCCAGTGCAGTAGAGTCGTTGGAGCAAAGCACTGCGTTTAAAACGGTTCCGTCGGAGTAATTTCCTGCAATGATGGTATCCATTCTGTTCTGTGCCTTCTCTGAATCCCAGTTAGCGGTTGCCACCTGCTCGAATGTGGTCTGGCCGGACTTTACAACCAGCTTTCCGCTGTCAATGTATGGCTGAAGCACGTCCATGGCTCCGCCGAAGAAGAAGTTGCAGTTATTGTCAGCCGGGTCGCCGGTGAACATCTCGATGTTGAACGGTCCGTCGTTCTCCTCTAATCCAAGGGCCTCTACCAGATATTCGCCCTGCTTCTGTCCTACCATGTAGTTGTCAAAGGTTGCGTAATATGTAACAGCGTCAGAGTTCATCAGAAGCCTGTCATAGGAAATAACAGGTATGCCTGCTTCCTTGGCCTGTCCCAGAGGCTCGCCCAGAGAGCTTCCGTCGATGGATGCGATGACCAGCAGCTCACAGCCGTTGGAAATCATGTTCTCCACCTGGGATACCTGGGTCTGTACATCGTTGCTGGCGTACTGAAGGTCTACCTCATATCCGGCCGCCTCCAGCTCTGCCTTCATATTGCTTCCGTCCTGGTTCCATCTCTGCAGGTCCTTGGTGGGCATTGCCACGCCAACCAGGTGCTTTTCGCCGGATGCAGCCTCATCCTTTGCTGCTTCCGTCTCAGCCTTGGTGTCCTCTGCTTTGGCGTCCTCTGCCTTTGCTTCGGTCTGGGCCTCTGTCTTTGCCTCTGAAGCAGGAGCAGCTCCCTCCTTACTTCCGCATGCCATAAGGCTGCCTGCCATGGCTAATGTAAGCATGGTCACTAACAATTTCTTTTTCATATTGTAAATCCTCCTCCATAATGTTTTGATAGTTTAAATATACCACAGCCCGCTCTGGACTTGCTTGGCACCCATCTGCACACTTTTAAGAGGTTTAAAAAAATGCCCTGCAGGATACAGGACATTTTTGCTCAGTTTATTTTATTTTTAGTTAAAAATGTGCTATCATCCGGCTGTACACCCTAATTCACATTCAAATACACATCCTCCTTTGCATGAAACCCGCCCTTAATGATAACCTCATCCATGTTTTCCTTTGTGACGGCAATGGGCTGCAGCTCCAGGTAAGGTACGTTATAGGTGCCGTCATAGGCAGTGTCCTGCACCTCCTCGATTTCCTCCCCCAGTCCCAGGAGAACCGCGCATTTGGCTGCCAGGCTGGCCTCCTGTTCCACGGATTTAAAAGCCGTCATTTCCTGGGTTTCCTCCACAATGCGCTGACAGGCTGCCAGGTCGCCGTCCTGACCGGTCACGCACACCTTTCCGGCCAGCCGTTCTTCGGACAAGGCCCTAAAGGCCTGGCTGGCCAGATCATCGTTTCCGCAGATGATTCCCTTTACATTGCGATCCAGCTTTAATCCTTCCTTCGTATAGGTATAGGCGTTTTCCGCAATCCAGCCAGGGCAGTTGGCTTCATAGACCACATTGAGATTGCTGCCGGCCAGGGTCTCGTCAATCCCCTCTCGGATCAGCGAAACATTGTTGTCGGTCAGGGGCCCCTGAATCAGGAAGATATCGCCTCCGTCCGGAATATTTTCCAGCATGCTCTCAGCCATCAGCCTGCCCACCTCGGTGTTGTCAAACGATATGTATAAATCGCACCCGGCATTCATTATGAGCCGGTCATAGGAAACCGTCTTGATTCCCGCTTCCCTGGCTTTAATCATCACATCTGACAGCGCCTCACAGTCTCCTGCCACCACCACGATGACATCCACCTGCTTCTTAATGAAATACTCAATCTGGGAAATCTGTTCCTCCACATCCCCGTTGGCATTCTGTACATTGACCTCCGCCCCCAGCTCCTTTGCAGCGGACACAAACACATCCCTCTCCCGCATCCACCGCTCTATGACAAAGGATTCAAAGCTGAGACCAATCTGTACCTCCTGCTCCTCCTGCTCCACGCTGCCTGCCGCCGCGTCCTCTGTCTTGGCGCAGCCTGAAACCGCCAGGACCGAGAACAGGGCTGTGAACAATATGCAGACAATACTGCCTGCGGTCCTCTTTTTACGTATCCCCATATGGTTTCCCTATCCTTTCCTTAACCAGTCCTAAACCTGTCCTTAAACCTTCCCTGCCCCATTCTCCATCCGTTCCCTGCACTCGCTGGGATTGACGCCCTCGTATTTCTTAAAAATACGGCTGAAGTAATTGGGGTCGCTGTATCCCACCATGGCGCATATCTGCTTGATGCTGTAATCCGGATTCCGGAGGCAGACACAGGCCTGTCTCATCCTGGTCCGTGTCAGGTATTCGATGAAATTTTCCCCTGTTCCCTGCTTGAACAGCTTGCTGAAATAGTAAGGGCTTATATTCACCATCCTGGATATCTCGTCCAGGGATATATCCTTCTGGTAATTTTCGTCAATGTATTTTCTCACCGTATCCACCAGGTACTCCATCTCCTTCTTTTTCTCAGTACCCGCGCATTGACATATTTCCCGTGTTTTTTCCAGGAACCAGCGGCACAATTTGTCGCTGTCAGATGCCTCTTTTATCTCCCGGATATAACTGCCCCTGGGCTTTAAGCCAAACTCAGTGCCGTCCTTTGCGCATATCCGGTACTCCAGCTGCATAATGAGCTCCAGCACCTTGGCCTCCAAGTCTTCACGGCAGTCATACCTTCCCTGCATACACGAAAACAGCTCGGCCCCGCAGGCAGCGGCCCCTTCGCTGTCCGCCTTCAGTCCCCGCTCGTAATAACTGTTTTCCAGCTCCTTTGGGTATTCCCCGGCCACGTCCTCCTGCCTGCTTGGGATATCCGTGATGTGGACCACATGGCTGACGCTCTCACGCAGTGCCCTCAGCGCCTCCCCGTATGACTCCTTT
>ERZ772877.1224-NODE-1224-length-12738-cov-3.16715_pt1 | contig 12738 bp, 14 predicted proteins | sample MGYA00580583_ERZ772877 | MGnify/ENA primary metagenome ERZ772877 (study PRJEB29015, sample SAMEA2737661) | human gut metagenome | biome: human gut; feature: human-associated habitat; material: faeces | place: China | collected 2012 ... | reverse complement strand
GCGGATAGAAAGGGTCTCGTCTTTAAATAACAAAATCCTTTCGGTAAGATGTCGGACGCCTGACCCATTAGAGCCAGGACCATCTATAATGTAAAACCATCCCCCTTATAGATACACCTATAGTTCAATGGTAGAACCATGGTCTCCAAAACCATCAATATAAGTTCGAGTCTTATTGGGTGTGCCATATTTTTTATTAAAAGAGGTTATTAAAGTGGATAGTACAACCGCTTCAAAAAATGATAGTAAAAATAATGCAGATGTACTCAAGTGGTTAAGAGAGCTGTTTGCTAAACAGTTAGATGCTGAAAAGCATGCGGGGGTTCGAATCCCTTCATCTGCGCCATGGTTTCGTAGCTCCAATGGTAGAGCGGAGGTTTGAAGAACCTCGCAGTAATGGTTCGAGTCCATTCGAAACCACCATATGCCTAGTTGACGAAATTGGTAGACGTTTGGGACTTAAAATCCCATGGAAATAGTTTCCGTGTCGGTTCGACTCCGACACTAGGTACCATATTGGGGATTAGCTCAAAGGTAGAGCATCGGACTTTGACTCCGAATGTAATGGTTCGAGTCCATTATCCTCAGCCAAAATAGGGTAATAGTTCAATTTGGTAGAATGCTTGGTTTGGGACCAAGTGGTTATGGGTTCAAATCCCATTTACCCCACCATGCTCCTTTAGCAAAAAGGTAAATGCAATGGACTGCAACTCCATTTGTCTCAGTTCAACTCTGAGAAGGAGCTCCATGACTCGTTGGTGAAATTGGTTTAACACACAGCCCTTTCACGGCTGGATTGAGGGTTCGAACCCCTCACGAGCCACCATAATGTCCTAGTGGTGAAAATGGTAGACACGCTAGACTCAAAATCTTGTGGATTTTTCCGTACCGGTTCGACTCCGGTCTGGGACACCATTTGCAGATATAGTTCAATGGTAGAATACTAGCCTTCCAAGCTAAGGATGCGAGTTCAATTCTCGTTATCTGCTCCATAATTTATAAGTAGGTGATAATATGTCTTATACAGTAAAGCGTCATGACCGTGCAGAACAAAGGAAAAATGACTATAAACATATAATGAAAAAGAAAAATATTCTTAAATATGTTTATGGAGGTAAATGGTTGGATTGGCATACTGATAACGAAACACAATTACATCGTTTATCAAAAGATAAAATTCATTGTAGTTGTCCATTATGTACCTTTAAAGTTAAAAATGTTGGATTTAAACATTCTGATTTGATTAAATTATCAAAAAGGAAAAATAACTTTGATATTTTTCTAAATTAGTGCTTGTGTAGGGCACTCGCCAGAAGGAATGTAAGCTATACACTTCACACTTTTGAGGCGATTCAGTAAATATCAAAAGATTCACGCTTTTGCGTGCTACACATAACAAGTGAACGGGTTAAAGGTAAATAACTAGCCTGTAATAAAAAACCTTATAAAATATGTCGTGCTGAGAACTTGGCTCAGTTTCATGTACCCGTGTTGGAATTTGGTAGACATGTCTGACTTAGAATCAGATGCATATAGCATAAGAGTTCGAATCTCTTCGGGTGCACCATGATGGTGAATGTGGCGAAATGGCTAACGCATACGGTTGTGGCCCGTATATTGAGGGTTCAATTCCCTCCATTCACACCAAAAAAATAAAAAGTACAATTGTATAATACATACATTTATAGCACATCATTGTGCTTTTTTGTTTGCACATTGTTTCTTGAAACTGTATGCGATATATGTTATTTAGCCGTTGAGAAGTTAAAAATAGTTTTGGAGGTATAAAATTTGAGAAACAAAAAGCTACAAAATACAGCTTTAAGCTGTTTTGCTGTCTTGATGATGTCCTCAATTAGTCCAATAAACGCATTTGAAGACCCTCAGAAGACACTTCAAAATCCAGAAATGGATTTGAGTGAAGAAAATAGTGATTTATCTAAATTGCAAATTTCCGCAAAAAAACAAGAAACAAAAATAAATTTATTACAAAAAAACATAGATGTTTTATCAGAAAATGTAGATATTCAAGAAGATAAAGTATCTGAATTAAATGAAACAAAAGACAACACTGAGAAAACACTTCAAGAAAGCAAAGAAAAAAAAGCCAATGTAGAAAATACATTAGGAAACAAAGAAGAAACATTAACCCTTTTGCAAAATGAATATACAACTCAAAAAAGTTTAAAAACAAAATTTGAGATTAATAAGACCTTACTAGAAATTTCAGAATTAGAAAAAGAAAAGGATGATTTAGAAGAAGTTATCCAAAAAGGTGAGTCTATTTATAAAGTATATGTTGTAAAAAGTAAAAATTCTGAAAATATTTTAAATAAAACAAATGAAAAAAAGTCTTCTAATGAAGAAAATCTAAAAAAAGAATTCGAAAAAAAGGAACAAGTAGATGATACTACTGATAAAGTTCAAGCTAAAATCGATGATAAAATGAGTTCTGTCATCGCGGATGTCAGTATAAAAGACCCTGTAAAAGAAAACAGAGAAAATACAGATATAGAATATATCCAAGAAGTAAATGAACAAAGAAGAATTGAAGCAGAACGTCTAGCTGAAGAAGCTAGAATACGTGCTGAACAAGAAGCAGCAGAGCAAGCCAGAATTGCCGAAGAACAAGCAAGAATCGAGGCGGAAAGACAAGCAGCTATAAGAGCTAGAGGACAAGCAATTGTTGATGCTGCAATGTCTAAACGTGGTTCACCATATATTTGGGGAGCAAGTGGACCTAATTCATTTGATTGTTCTGGATTAGTTTATTGGGCTTGTAAACAAGCTGGTGTTTACTTTACTAGAACTACTGCCGCTGAATTATCAAAAATGGGACAGGAGGTTTCATTGGATGAATTGCAACCTGGAGATATTATTACATTAAATACTATGGGTTATGTAAGCCATGTTGTAATATATATTGGAAATGGTCAAATTGTTCATGCACCTCAAACTGGTGATGTTGTAAAAACAGGTTCTTTATCTAGATATTCTAGAAATAAAATTGTAAGCTGTAGAAGACTTTATAATTAATATAGCTCGTTAAAGAACGAGCTTTTTTATTAATATCAAATCCATGCCTTTGCTACTCACATTGTTTTTATAGACTTTATATGCTATAATATATAATAGTTAAGGAGGTTATATTTATGTTTAAAAAAATTATGTCATTAATTCTTGTTTCTTTAATCATTAGTGGTTGTGCAGCTACAGTTTCTAACACAAAAAAAGAAACATTAGTTAATATCAATAAATTACCAGAAACAACTTTAAATTACACAGAATTGCCGGGCAAAGCAGATATGAGCGGATATTCTTTATTAAAAGATGATAATCCAGCTTATTCACAATTAGATTTAAATGAATTTGCTGATAAATATGATAATAAAGCTTTAAATGATGGCGTTTATTATTTTGGTTTTGAATCTTGTCCATACTGTCAACAAGCAGTGCCTGTATTAAATTATGCTTTAAAAGAAAAAAATACATATGCTTATTATGTAAATATTTATACCTCTCGTTTTGATGAAAATGGTAACAAAACAGAACATGGTGATGAATATTATGCTCGTGCTCAAGAATTTTTAGATAAATATTTAGATGATGATAAAGTTGTTTATGCGCCTGCTGTAGTATTTGTTAAAAATGGGAAAATTAAACAATACACATTAGGATTAGAAACAAAAAATGGAAAAATCAAACTTGCTAAAAAAGACCAAAATCATTTATTAGATGTTTATAGAAAAGGACTAAATAAAATTAAGTAATCCTTGGAGGTGAAAATTTTTTGCTTAATATACCAAAAAAATTTTATTTTATTTTTGTAATTATAGTTGCTGTTGTTTTATGCTTTGTATCTATTAAACCTGGAACAAATAAAGATAAGCAATATAAAGATAAATTAGACACCGCACAAACCTCTGAAGATACAAATAAAAACCAACAAGAAGATAATACCGATGATAAAGGTGATGAAACAAAAGTAACTGCTGGAGCTATTATTGAAGGGAATGTCATTCAAGACGAAGAAGATAGAAAAATCAGTGATGAAGAAAAAGAAGAAGCTAAAAAAACCCTCGGAGACAACATAGAAATTTCCGATATTGAAAAAGGTACGATTCTTTCGCTAAATAATGAACCACTCTATATTTCGAGTGTGACACCCGCTGAAAATCCTTCAAATTATAAAAATGGAACTTATTATGCTTGGGGTTATGAAGCCGCAGGTCGAATTGCTATTACAAATAAACCCGAAAATATTGGAGTTCAAAGTCAAGTTACTGGATGGATTAATAAACCTTCAACACAAAACAATTAAAAAACACACATAAAACGAAAAAACTCAGTTCATGCTGAGTCTTTTTTATGTTCTTCCGAGTTGTTTTTTAGTGTTGTATAATTTTATTTTATAGAATTAATCAGCCTATGAAAAAACACATAGAACCAATAAATATTAATACAAAAAATCAAGAAAAAACAAAAAAGAAACCAAGAAAATTAACTTGATTTCTTTTTATTTATATCATTCCTTGAAGAACCACCAAAAATCCTCGAAAAAGTCGCTTTTAAATCATCATCATTGTCTTCATCTAGTTTATCTAAATAGACTCTGCGATTTTTTAAAGTATTTTTTACTTCTGTTTGGTGTTTTATGTGGATTTTCATAGGTTTTCCTCCAGATTAGTCTAAAATGAGAAAGGCGTCATCTCACGACGACGCCAATCAACTATGGACAGAGTTACCTCTGTACATTTAGTATAACAAAAATGGCAAAAATAAGCAATCTACATTTTTTTAATTTGTTTTGCCCATAGGTATATTTAATATATTAGAAATGATAAAATAATAAAAATGAATTAAATGAAAGGAAAAATAAATATGTTAGAATTATCAACTATTGAAATTGTAGAAGCGCTATGCGCAGCAATTCTATTTTTTGTAATCAAAAATCTTATTAGGATATATAATCCAAAATGGAATATTTTCGTAAACTTAAGTGAATATCTTTTGAATTCTATTACAGCTATTGGTATTTTTTTTAAAGCTATATTAGATATACAAATTATACCTTTAATTTCATTAACGATGTTTTCGTGGATTTTCTTTAAAACTATTTTTGAAGGTGCTGAAAAATTCGTTTTTAAAGATGAAGATATTAATCAATGGAAAAAAATTACTGCAATGGTACTAATTATAGCTCTTATTGTTGCAAATATGAAAATATAAATTTGTTATTAAAATTTTCACTTTTTAAGATATCTAAATAAAAGGCTTCATATATTTCATTTATTTATGTTGAAGTCTTTTAATTTGTTGTTTTTTTAGTTTTTTTATTTCTATTATGTTATAATGCCTCCACAAAAAAAGAGGTGATAAAATGACTGATGAATTTAATTTAACATGTTATAGCGATAATCAATTATTTGAATTAGCTTCTATGCAAGAAATAGAAATTGATTCCATCATTGTACAAGATTTAATTTTAATTTACTATGGTCAAGTAGATGAAATCCAAAAAACGTCTATTCGTAACCTTATAGCATTAAAAACAAGTATTATTTTTATGTTTGAAGATGAATTAAGAAAAAGAAATTTATTTGATGAATATAGAGATAAGATGTTTTTACCAGATTATAGAACCTCAAAAAAAACTTACAAATCCTATACAGAACGTATACAAGATTTATGTAGTATGGCTTTTGAAGGTATTTTGAGTCCTCGAAGCGTAAATGAATATTATAAAAAAATCAATGAAGAAATGTTGTTGGATAAAACCGAAAAGAACCCAGAAAAAAACCAGGATACTATAAATGAAGAAAACCCAAAAGAAACTCCTAATAATAAACTTTTAAACTGATGATTTTTGAAATTGCATACGCTAGTTCATATGTAAAAAAACATTACAATGAACATGAATTAACAAAAATTAAATATAGATTATGGACATTACTTGGGGTTTTAGGAGGTTTTTTTGGTTTTTTTACTATTCTTTCATTGATTTTACCAAATCATGAATCAACAATTAATTCTACTATTTTATTTTTTGGTATAGGAATTGTTATTCTTATCGTTTAAGCATTTATTGTTAAATTTCTATGTGAAAAAAAACAGGAAGAATCTTGGAAATGGCGAATGTCTGGAAACTTACAATTATTACCCGACAAAATCATTTCATATCGAGAATTAGATAATCAAAAAAGAACCAAAGAAGAAACTATAATATTATTTTATAATGATATAAAAGAAATTCTATGGGATAAAGTTCGCGAACAATTAATTATTTATTATAATAATATAGAAGTATCTCAACAAATTTATTACAAGAAAAATGGAAAACGTAAAATCAAAGAACCAGTACCTAAAAGAAATTATGCTATTATCTATTTAGGATACGATAACAATCGAGATTTAATGGAATATTTAAAACAAGCCACAAAGTTAAATATTGAAATATTAAAGTAGCAATCGCTACTTTTTTATTTATTATACATTCTCCTTTTGTACTGAATGTGTTATATTATATTTGTATAAATATTCGATAGATATTAATTATAGAAAGGAGAAAATTATGATTATGAACGAATATGAAAGACGTTATTGGAGAATGATGGTGGATTTTGCTCTAACCAGAGCTCCTTCAAAAATTGTCCCAACTATATGGAAATATACAAAGAAAGTAATGTTGTATATGTGTGATGAATCTCTATTCGGTGAAAAACAGGCGCCTTTTGCTTGCTATAGAGAAGATTCCTTTAATGCTGGAGTAGCTATAAAAGGTATTCAGTTTTATACTACGTATCCAGAATTCCCTTACGTTGAAGCTGTTATGAGCCATTTGGCTGAATATCAAGAAGAATTATTAAAATGCAATGATTTTAAAAAATATGTCAAATATATGCAAAAATATGAAGCTACACCTAAATATAAATTAAGTAAAAAAAAGAAAAATCATGAGAATTTGATTGTTTATCAAATTGAAGCGTTAAAACCCTTTACTTTTTATTATGATGACATGTTTCGTATTATAAGAAAAGGCGAAAAAGGAGGATGGATTGAATCTGAACATAATTTATCACAAGAAGGTTCTTGTTGGATTGATAACTCTGTTATTGTAGAAAACGCAAGAATTGAAGATGATGCACTTGTGATTGATTCTATTGTTTGTGGGAACGCTACAGTAAAAGATTCAGCTGTTGTCAAAAACAGTAGTTATCTGACAGAAAACGTATTAATTGAAAAGCAAGCTATTATTGATAGAAGCGATGTATTTAACAATGCTTTAATTAGCGATAAATCTTGTGTTCATTTTTGTCAAATTTATGACTACGTTGAAATCTATGGAAACAGTCATTTATTTGATTGTAATATTTCCCAAAATGTATGGATTGATAGTGCGGAAGTGTTACATAAAAGAATTGAAGGATATAAAAAAATAAAAGGAAAACTATAAAAAGGAGAAATTAAAATGAAATTAAATGTAAAAAATATCAGTGAAATCAATAATGATAAATGGCATCCAAATAAATATATGGACATTTATTTAAAAAAGATATTTGAAAATAAAGATGCGTATGACTCTATGATGCATCCTTGTGAAGAACACGATGCAGGACTATTGCCAGACATCGATGAAGCATCCGAATTTTTATTAAATAATAGAGATATGAGTATTTGCATTTTTGGCGATTATGACGGAGATGGTATTCTTTCAACCTCCATCTTATATAATGGATTAAAACAATTTTTCCGCTCTGTAAATTATATGATTCCAAACAGAGAAAAAGATGGTTATGGAATGAATATTCATATGGTTAAAAAAGCTTTTGAAGGAAGAGACCCCTCAAAAATGATTGTTATCACATGTGACAATGGAATTTCTTGTCACGAAGCCATTGATTATGCAAAAGAACAAGGTGCTACTGTTATTTTAACGGACCATCATACACCGGATAAAAACAATTTACCTAATGCGGATTATATTATTCATCCTCAATTGGGAAATTATCCTTTTGGAGAAATTTCTGGTGCTACTGTTACATATAAATTTATGAATTATTTATTTGACAAAGCTAGTTATGTAAATGAAGAATTAAGTCGTTATATTCTTCAAATGGCCACAATTTCAATTGTGACAGACGTTATGCCGGTAGCTTCATCAACTAAAGAAGAAATGGATTTAAATGAAAACAGAGGGATTCTCATTAAAGGCTTAAAATCAATTAATGAAACACCAGATTGGCATATGAGCATGCTAATGGATTTTATGAAAATTGCTCCAGGAACAATGGATGAAACAAGTATAGGTTTTTCTGTTGGACCAACTTTGAATGCTTCTGGACGTATCTTTGATGCAACTATCGCTGTTGATTTCTTTGCATACGAAGAACAAGATAAAGAATTTGCAAACACATCCGCCTCTTTTTTAATGTATCTTAACGAAAAAAGAAAGGAAATGAAAAATAATGAGTTAGAATTAGCAAAAGAAGTCGTTTGTGGTAATAATTGCCGTCTTGCTTTTGCAGAAGGATTATCAAAAGGTCTTATTGGTATTGTTGCTGGAAATTTCTGTCAAGAAAATCATTTACCTTCCGGCGTTTTTACACTAGGAGTTATGAATGGCGAAGCCGTATGGACTGGTTCTATGCGTTCAGATACTATTAATGTTTATGATGCTTTAACATGGGTAAATAAACAATTGCCATTGGTTGCTTTCGGAGGACATTGCGGTGCTGCTGGAGTTTCAGTAAAGGACAGCAACAAAGATAAATTCATTGAATTATTTGAAACATACGCAACAGAAAATGCTTGTGAACCATTAGATATTTCTATTCAATTAGATAAATTTGAAGATTACAAAGATTTTGGAGAAGCTTTAAAGCTTATAAAGCCTTTGGGGCAAGGATTACCTAGACCAACAGTAAAATTTAAATTTTATTGTGATAACGTTAACATTTTTTATAAGAGTGGACATGTTAAATTAGGTAATTACACTCAAGCAGAATTGTGGCTTTACGGTCAAAAAGATGCTATTTTAAAACATCCTGTTTTAGATGTCCTCCCATTATCAAAAAGTAATGTTCAAGCAAAAATTGATGAAGGAATGACCCCGGAAGAAGCTGAGGCAAATAAGTATGAAAGATATAGCAAATTTAAAAGCTATTATTTATTTGATATTGTTGCCGAAGTTGATTATTCAACATTTATGAATACAACTGGCCCTCAACTTTCTGTAAGAAGCTATAATTAATATTAAGAGCCTATAAGGCTCTTTTTTTATTCGTCTATATTTATCTTTCGTGCTGTATATGTTATATTATATGTGTAAATAATATACGAAAGGAGAAAATCAACTATGGGAATTTTATTATTTATTCAAATGCTTTCAGAAGCAATTTTTGGAGGTATCGTTGAAGCAATAGGAATTATTTTCTTTATAGCATGTTTTGCATCTTTATTATATGCAATTGGTTCTATTGCTGTATTTGTTTCACAACCTGCAACAAGAAAGGAAGTATATAAAAAGAATAAATATATAAAAAAATTTGTAGACTTCTTAGCTAAACACTAAGAAGTTTCTTTTACAAGGAAGGAGGAATTTTATGATATTAAAACTAAATAAAGAAAAAAAAGAAGAAATCAGAAATGACGATTACGAAAAAATAAGAGGATTAATAAAATATATTTTTTATCCAAAACAAGGGTTAACAAAAAATTGTGATGCCACTTTTATAGGAGCAACAGTAATACTTCCTGGTGGTGAAAAAATTAAATGCTTCGGAATGTCACATTATATTGAACAAGGTGATTATTTTGAATTTGAAGGACATTATCAACAAGACGGTACCTTTAAATTTGATTTCATGAAACGTGTCGATGATGATGAAGTAGGAGCAATTTCCATGTTAAAGTTTTTGTTTGGAGCTAAAACTGCAATCTTAATCCAAGATAATATGGGTGGAGCAGTTGAAGCAATGAACACGTTTAAAAGCAATTTTGATTATTTTCAATTTGAAGCTTTAAAAATCAAGGGTATCGGTTGTAAAAAACTAGAAAAAGCCTATAACAAATACGAGAATAATATTGCTATAGACGTTCTTTATCAAAAGTTTTTTAAATACAAAATGTCTATGAATCAAGCTATGAAAATTTTTAAAAAATGGGGTTCAAAATCTTTAGAGGTTATTGAAAAAAATCCTTATGTTCTTTATACAATTGAAAATTGTTGTTATTGGGACACTGTTGATAATATTGCTTTAAAATATTATAAATTAAAACCAACAGATGAAAGAAGAATGTCTGCTGGTATTCTTGTAGAAATGAATGCCTGTTGTTCAAATGGAGATGATTTTGCTTATTATAAAGATATTGTCAAAAAAACAGCTTATCGTTTAAAAGTTGATATTTCATATATTCAAGAGGCAATTTTATTAATGATTGATAAAAAAACATTAGTCTTAGTTCAAGATAAAGGAACTGATATTCTATATCTTCCTTATATGTATAAAGCTGAAGTTAATGTAGCTAATTTATGTAAAAAATTCATTACAAATAGGACTCCAACTGATAATCAATTAAGAAAAATCAATGATTTTATTAATGATTATGAAAATAATAAAGGATTTAAATTAGCTCAAAAACAAAAAGAAGCCATTATTAATTCTCTTACAAATAAATTGTCAATAATAAGTGGCCCTCCTGGTTCTGGTAAAACTACTATCATTGATGTCATTTGTAATTATTATGCAAAAGAACATATTATGTTAGCGGCTCCTTCAGCTAAAGCTGCAGATAGAATGTATAAATCTACAGGATTACATTCCTCAACTGTGCATAGATTATTAAAATATATGCCACAAGAAAATACCTTTAAATATAATTCAGCAAATCCTTTGCCTGCTAGTGTTGTTATTGTTGATGAAGTTTCAATGTTAGGCCTTGTATTGACAAATCATTTATTAAATGCAATTCCAGAGGATATAAAAGCTCTTATATTTGTAGGAGATGTAGACCAGCTACCCTCTGTTGATGCAGGTAATGTATTAAATGATATGTTGAAAGGGAATGTGCCTGCAGTTGTCTTAAATGAAATTTATCGTCAAGGTGATGGGTCTGTTGCTTTGACTAGAGCAATGGAATTTAAAGACAGAAAAGGATTAAATACATCAGCTAGTCAAGATTTTAAATTCTATGAAGAATCAAACATCCAAAAAATTCAAAAAGATGTTGTTGATTTATTTATGGAAGATATTGAAACCTATGGATTAGAAAATGTTATTGTTTTGACTCCACAAAACAAAGGAGAAATTGGTGTTAATAAATTAAATGAGCTTATTCAAGAAGCTTTTAATCCAAAAGTTTTTGATAAAACACCAGAAATTAAATCCGGAAATCGTCGTTTTAGAATTGGTGATAGAGTCCTTCACACTGTCAATGAAGACGACAGAGGAGTATATAACGGCTATGTAGGTACGATTACAGGTATTATTGAAGGCGATAAAAATTTTGATACTGTAGATACAATTATTGTTCAATATGATGATATTGAAGAAGAATACACTCGTGAAAGATTTGATAATATAAAATTGGCTTATGCTCTAACAGTGCATAAAAGTCAAGGAAGTGAGTATCAAAGTGTTATTATGGTCGCTCATTCAGCTCATAATTATATGTTAAACATTCCTCTTATTTACACAGGAATGACTAGAGTAAAAAATATTCTTCATATAATTGGAGAAAAAAAAGCTTTAGACAATGCATCTACAGCAATTCCAAAAATAAGAAAATCAAGACTGAAAGAATTATTAAATGATTAGAGAAAGTGAAAACTTTCTCTTTTTTTGTTGACAAAACACCTGGGGATGAAATTTATACAAAATAAAAAAAGAGGTATATTTATGAAAAAAATATCAGTTATTTTAGTATTAATGATATGCGTTTTTGGTATTTCTTATTGTATGCTTGTGGCAGAAAAATTTTGTTATGACAATAACATTGGATTTGGTTACCCCGAAGATTGTAATTATTGTCATGAAGAAATTATCCTTTGTGGCAAGGTTTTCGGAGAATTCGTTTCGGGATATATGTCCGATTTTGGACAAGAATGCCGTTGCGGAAATCGCCTTTTCGCAAGATTGTAAGACTCTTATTGAGTCTTTTTTTTATACGAAAAAATAAATTAATACTTGATTTTTATATATATTATGATAATTTTCATTCAGAAATTCTATTAAAAATTTCTGGAGGTAATAATTATTTTTAAAATATTTTCTGAAAATGAAAGACAAGTTAAAAAACTTAGTAAACAAGCGAATAAAATTCTCGCTTTGGAATCTAATTATGACAAATTAAATGATGAAGATTTGTCAAAAGAATTTGATAAAATAGCCAAACAGATAGAAGAAGGTAAACAATTAAAAGATGTTTTAAATAATTGTTACGCTATCATTAGAGAAGTAGCTTATAGAAAATTGGGATTAAAAGCTTATAAAGTTCAAATTATGGGGGCAATAGCCCTATTTAATGGAGATATAGCAGAAATGAAAACCGGTGAGGGTAAAACATTAACATCTATTTTTCCAATTTGCTTACATGCTTTAACTCACGAAGGAGTACATGTTATTACTGCCAATGAATACTTAGCAGAACGTGATTACAATTTAAATAAACCTGTTTTTGATTTTTTAAAAATATCAGCAGCAGTAAATAAAAAAGACCTTTCTCATGAGCAAAAACAGG
>ERZ772877.1218-NODE-1218-length-12780-cov-2.68432_pt1 | contig 12780 bp, 7 predicted proteins | sample MGYA00580583_ERZ772877 | MGnify/ENA primary metagenome ERZ772877 (study PRJEB29015, sample SAMEA2737661) | human gut metagenome | biome: human gut; feature: human-associated habitat; material: faeces | place: China | collected 2012 ... | reverse complement strand
GATCCAGATAGCAGAAATCAAAGGGTGTATGGGTTTTCTGGCAGGCGGCGAACAATCCTTTGCTGCTTTCCCTGTCCACCCTCTGGTGCCATCTGTCCAGACCGGCATCCCAGATGTTATCATAGTCCTTCACAATCCCAACCTCTGCCCGGTAATGTGCACCGGTTACAGGAGCGAGAGCGCCGACCTTTTTATGAATCTCCTTCACTTCCGCAAGACGTCTGTTATCCCTGCCTGAATAATCCAGGATACCGTGCCAGTAAATCTCCGTTCCCACGGTACAGGTACGCCAGCGGAAATAGCTCACATAGTCGGCTCCATGGCCGATGCTCTGCATGGTCCACAGGGTCATCTGTCCGGGCTTGGGCGTAGGGGCTTCCATACGGGTATTCCATCCGTTGGCCCCGGACTGCTGCTCCATGATTCCAAAAACAGGGGATATCGCCCTGGCCTCCGCCAGATTCCTGCTCCATTTTCTGTCCCTCATTTTCCCTTCTCCCGGTTCATAGTCGTCCAGGCAGTATGCGAAATTAGGATATGAGTCATAGGTAATGAAATCCAAACTTTCCTCCGTCATACGATGGTTATCCAGATTTCCGAAGAGTCCGTTTGTGGTGATAAAATCGCCTGGCTTTACGTATTTTTTCAGGATATCGCTCTGCATCCCGGCAAACCGGCAGGCGCTGTCGGATACGAAGCGGACATAATCCAGCACTTCATGAGGATTGGTTGAATTACTGGGAGTAGGGCGGGGAACATAGATTTCCTCCCAGTCCGTATAGGTCTGGTTCCAGAAAACAGTGCCCCACGCTTCATTCAGCGCATCCAGGGTGTCATACTTTTTCTTCAGGAACGCGCGGAAGGCAGCGGAATCGCTCTCCGAATAAAATTCGCTCGTTTCACAGTTCAGTTCATTGTCAATCTGCCAGCCTATGATGCTGGGATGGGATGCATAATGGGATGCGGATTTCTCCACAATCCTTTTTACAAGCTCCTGGTATTTAGGGGAATTGTAGTTATAGTGGCGTCTGCAGCCATGGCGGTAGAGAACGCCGTTTATGTTGGCATTGAGCACCTCCGGATATTTGTTGGTAAGCCAGGCCGGCGGGGTCGCGCTGGGTGTACAGAAAATGACCTTCATTCCTGCCTTTTCCGCCTTTTCCAGGAACCGGTCGAAGAATTCATAGGTGAATTCCCCCTCCCTGGGTTCGATCTTGCTCCAGGCGAACTCGGCAATACGGATTACCTCGATTCCGCTTGCCAGCATACGCTGCAGATCCTCTTCCCACATTTCCTCCGGCCAGTGCTCAGGATAATAGCAGGTTCCCAATGTTATTTTGTCCAGTTTTATACTTCGTTCCATTTTTCTAATCCTCCTCTGATTCGAAATCCTTTGTTTCTGCTTTTATTCCAGTTTTCTTACGGAATCTCCCTTTATCAGCTTTATCGGGGAGCCTGATACATATTTCACCTTTTTCCCCTCCAGCATGTCCAGCAGGGTATCCACACATCTGGCTCCCTGCTTCTCCGGAAACAGGCCTACGGAAGTAAGACAGGGATCCCTGTATTTTCTCGCCGAACTGCCGTCAATGCCGATCAGGGAAATATCCCGTGGCACCTGTATCCCCAGCGCATGAAATCTTTTGCACATCCCCAGGGCGAATTCATCATTAAAGGCCACAACCGCCGTGGCATCGATTTTCCTCTCCGCAAACAGCTGGGCCGCCAGCTCTCCTTTTCCGAAAAAATCTTCTTCGGGCAGATAGATACCGCTCTCCCGATCCTCGTCTTCCTGAAAAGCAAGAATACGGGGATCCTCCGGAAGTTCTTCCCGGTGTATGCCGATATAGTAATCCTTGATCCGGTTCCCATATACTTCTTCCATCAGAGAACAGAATGCCAGGCGCCTTACGTCCATAGTCCGGAAAGGATAAGGCATAGCCAGGGCCAGACGTTTGTGCCCGTTCGCTCTGAGCTCCCTGACGGCAAGCTCCATCACTTTTTCCATATCGATTTCCACACGGGGGACCGCACGGGAAAAGCGGGCGGGGTTCCCATAGGAAGCAGCTATGACAGGGAGCCTGTAATTCCTGCCCACCGTATCCAGGTAGTGCTGGGTGACTACCTCATTCGGCATGATAATGCCGTCTATCATGGCATCGCGGATTTTCTCAAAATCCATGCTGCCGTTGAAGACCATCATATAATCCCGCTTCCTTGCGGCTTCCACCATTCCCTGATACATATCGATATAAAAGGAATTCCGCAGATCCTTACAGAAAAAAAGGAGCTGCTTTGTTCGGCGCTTCTGCAGCGCCTCCGCGACAGGATGAGGATAATAGCCAAGCTTATCCGCCACTTCCAGTATTCTTTTTTTCTTTTCCGCTTCCACGTATCCGCTGTTGTTCATAGCCCTGGATACTACGGACACCGATACGCCTGCTTTTTCGGCTACTTCTTTTCTGGTGACCATTTTTCCTCCCTCCTTGCAGCATTTCCCGGAAACCATATGGAATTCCCTTTTGCGTTTCCTCTAAAAATATCTTAACTTTTCCCTGGTATACTTTCAATAGCGGAATATGTGGACGCGCGTCCACATATTGTCAAAGATGGGGAGACAGCCCATTTATCCGTTTGGACTGTCTCCCGGAATTTATTTGTTTCCTGCTGTTTTGTTTATTACTTACCTGTCAAAGCATCATAGTTCGTCTTTGCCGTTTCCCAGGCATCTTTATAATACGCGGTCACTTCATCATACCCCATATTTTTCAGTTCCGCCTGGATTTCCGCAAATTTCTGGTCGTACTCTTCTCTTGTTTGTGAGAATACCATAGCAGGAACCGCCTGCTGCAGATAATCGCTGATCTTTGTTACGCTTCTCTGGATATTCGTAGGATTTTCGGCAGGCATCAAATTGATATAGCCTTCATGGATGGTGGACTGGTTTTCTCTTTTGGTGCTCACTTCCAGAGGTACATCCACTCCGTAGAAATCACAATAATCTTTGTCTGCTTCCGTCATGTTTTCTTCCACAAATTCCTTGTTTAAGCGTATATCAATATAGTCGCCCTTATTCGCTTCACTCACCGCAAGAGCATCATAATCCTGGCCTACCAGGCCCAGATACCGGTTTGCTCCCTGCTCCAGCAGGTAATCCGGATTTTCCTTCATTTTCTGCTTGCAGTCTTCTGTAAATACGGCAACGCCGTTTTCGTCATAATCCCATGTAATACCTTTCGGACCGTTCATTATGGATCTCGCGCCATCTTCAGAAAATACAAAGTCAAACAGGCGCATAATGCCCTTCAATTTTGTTTCATCGCATTTGGAAGAAACAACAAATGTCCTGGCTGCCATACCAAATTCGGAGGCTCTGGAAATCCAGGCAGGGAATTCTGCCGTATCCGCCCAGGGAATGTCCACATATTTGTCGGTACCTCCGTTTTTGTTCAGTTCTGCATTGCCGGCGTCAAAATCCCATTCCATAGAGCTGAAGAAAACCTGCCCTTCACTTATTTTCTGGCTGTAATCTTCGTTTTTCTGTGTATAGGTTTCCGGATCCAGAATGCCCATCTGATTCGCCTTAAAATACATATCTGCTGTAATCCAGTACATATGGTTTTCATTATAGAGATCGATATATTCCAAATCAGGTATGCTGAAAGAGCTTAAATCATTCAGTCCATATTGTGCACAATATTTCCAAATAATGGGATCCGAAAGAGTATTATTCAGGCCCCAGTCATTAAACCTGGAAATCCCATAAGTTTTTTTGCCTGATTCTGTTTGGGGATGTTTTTCCTGAATCGTTTTCAGCAGATTAAGGAAATCATCAATAGAATTAATTTCCGGGCTGCCGGCTTCTTTATACCATTCCCAGCAGATAAAATTACCATATCGGGAGGTGGCTAATGGAGAAGGCTGACTCTTTCCTCTGGCGCATATAGCATACATTTTATTTTCACCATTGCTTAAGTAGCCTTTGCTGTAATTTACCATTTCGGAAAAACCTTCTGCCATGCTGGGAGCATACTGGAGATAGTCATCCAGGCTCTGCACCGCACCGGCCTGAATCAGCGGAGTGATATACTGAAGTCCCATACGGTTTACATCATACAAATCACCGCTCGCCGCCATAGCCTGCTGCTTCTCATTGCTGAAAAGCACAACATTCAATGTAACCCCTGTCTGTTCCTTAATATACTGGGCCACAGGATCCTCCTGGATTCCTGCTGTCATCGGATTCTCTCCGGCGGAATCCATGAAAATATCAATCGTAACCTCTTCTTTTTCATCGGTTCCGACCTGATCTCCTTCCGACTGTACCGCTCCTGTCTCCGCAGGCGTTCCCCCGCTGTTGACGCTGCTGCTTCCGCTGTCTCCACAGGCCGTCAGACCGAAGGCAAGAACCGCCGCCATAACTGCCGCTGCCATACGTTTACTGCTTTTTCCTAATCTCTTTTTCATGAGACCCTCCTTTTTTTCTGTTACAGGTGTTCCTCCGGGAAACCTGAATTTTCATTACCCCTTCACAGCTCCGATCATAATTCCGTTGATAAAATATTTCTGCATAAAAGGATACACTATCAGGATGGGAACTGTAACCACCATGGTAATTGTCATCCTCAGAGTAAATGGACTGATTGCCGCTCCTGAAACCGCACTCGCACCTCCTGTTCTGGCCATACTCGCAACATTCGTGGCCTGGTTCAGATACTCAAGCAATGTCATCTGCAGGGTTTTCAGATTCATATTATTTACCAGCAGCAGATTATCCGTCCATGAATTCCATTGGCCTACGGCGGTGAATACAATGATTGCCGCCAGCACCGGCTTGCAGATAGGCATGACAATTCTCCAGTATATAGTAAAATAACCCGCGCCGTCTATCATTGCCGATTCTTCAATTCCCCCCGTAATGGACTCCATATAGGTCTTTATCAGTATCATGCTGTAAGCGGATACCGCAGTAGGCAGTATGTATACAAGAAAACTGTCCTTTAAGCCTATTGTCCTCATTGTCAGATACCAGGGAATCAATCCGGCATTGATATACATGGAGACTATCGCTATGGAGTAAAATATTTTTCTGCAGGGAAGCTCGTTTTTCGTCAGGGTATAGGCCAGTATACTCGTAAAAAACAGAGTCACCGCCGTCCCTGCAAAGGTTCTGGCTATGGACACCAGAAAAGCATTCATGATACCGTTTAATTTGAAAACATAATTGGCCAGGGTAGGCTCCAGCGGATACCAGGTTATCATACTTCTTTTCACCGCATCCGGACTGCTTATGGACGCAATAAATATGTAATAAAAAGGATAAATACAGCTGATAAGCATCAGTGTAAACAAAAGGACCATTGCAGCCTGAAATACCAATTCTTTTCCGGGTAGCTTCTTTTTATTCATCCGAACACCTCTTTCATCCGTTGAAACGGACCCTTATTTCTTCTCTTCTTTACCTATAATATAGACTGCCCCAGTGTTTTTTTAGAAAGCTTGTTCACACTGAATACAAGAACCACGCTGATAAAGGTCTTTATCATGCTCACCGCCGTAGATGCGGGAATATCATTATTCAGCATTCCTATCCGGTACACATAATAATCAAGCACCTCAATATTTTTCTGTATCATGGGATTGACAAATACATAGTACTGCTCAAACCCATTATTCAGTATCGCCCCTACCGAAATGATCAGAAGCGTGATAAAGGTAGGCAGAATACCCGGAATTGTGATATGCAGAATCTTCTGCCAACGTCCCGCTCCATCCACCGCCGCGGCATCATACAGCTGGGAATCGATTCCCGTAACTGCCGCGAAGAAAATAATGGAATTATAACCCACGGTTTTCCAGATATTTGTCAGTACCATAAAAAGCTTTGCCGTTCCCGGATTCGTCAGCAGTGTCACCGTGGAATCCCGGTTCCCCGACAGTCCGCGGACAAGCGTGGTAAGCAGGCCGTCGTTGGAAAACAGAGAAAACATAATGGAATAAATAATAATCCAGCTGATGAAATTAGGTATGGTAATCGCCGTCTGCACGGTTTTCTTGAATTTCTTTCCCCGGACCTCCGAAAGCAGAATGGCAATCATCCCTGCCAGCGGCAGCCCCAGCAGTCCCAGGATACTGATTATCAGCGTGTTTAAAATCACTGTTATTATGTAAGGATCCCCAAAAGCATAAATAAAATTGTCCAGCCCCACAAATTCACATTTGGAAAGCTTGTAGCCGATTCTGTAATCAAAAAAAGAATATATCCATCCTGATATGGGGAAATAGGAAAATACAAGAATAAACAAAACCGATGGAATTGTCATACACAATAATGTTATTTTCCCCTTTGTCAAATGAGTTTTCCTCACCTTTGTACCCATTCCCTGTCCTCCTCCTTATTTCACTGCATTTCGGAATTCCTTATGGCCGTTTCGTTTCTAAGGCCATTATTGCATGCATTTTGTATATGTTCTATTTCAAAAAACATAGGATTGATTATAAAAAACATAACATTTCACATGTAAACCTTATTTTTTTACAGCACAATATATAAGATGATATCCTTTCTGTAACGCAATCTATGGTTTTTATAATTCAATTTTCCAGGAACAAATGATACTATTTAAGTTGAAATAACAGACTGCAGATCGCAGTACAGACAGCAGACGGGGGAACTATGCAGAAAGAAAAAAAGACTTTTCATAAAATGCATTTTATATCCAATGTATATCGCTTTATTATTTTTCTCATCCTTCTTATTGTAACCATGCTGATCCTAATCATTAACTACAATTTTTCCAGGCAGAACCATCAATATACCCTGGATTACAACATGTCCGCAGTGAAAGGGCTGAAGGAGCTGATCGCGGATCAGGAGCATTTCTTTCTCCAGCAGCTGAACAATACCTATGAATCCTATTATGCCTATAAGGAAGGGCTTTTTTCCTGCCTGAATTCCTCCCGGCATGAGTCCTTCCCCTACCGACAGAATATTTACCGTTTTTTGAACGAATCCTTTCCGCCTAATTCCGAAATGAGCTCTCTTACCATATACGCGGCAAGTGATAATCAGATATATTCCGTTACCAAGCAGGTACGCAAGAATTTTTCAGCCTCGCTTCCCGAATTTTCACCGCTGATCGAATGCTATGAGAACCCCTTCACCGTCCTTCGGGTAATGCCTTCGCAGTCCTCCCGGATTCTGGAAACCTCACGGGACTACAGCTTCATTTACTGCCTCCGCGACGTTATCACCAAAGTCAATATCGGGGCGATCCAGGCGGACTACAGTGTATCGGAGGTTCAAAAATTCCTGTCCTCCAATTATCCCGGCGTAAAAGGGGATTTTCTTGTCATTGATTTGGAAGGCAATGTTCTGTTCGATACCTCCGGTTCCTGGTATGATGCTCCCTTCCCCTGGGCAGAACAGTTTATTTCCTGCAAAAAGATGGACAACGTGCTTGTGACTCTGGATCATGAAAAATATTACGTAAACATGGAAGCTCATTCCTATCCCAACATCCGGGTCATCGGCCTGGTATCCCAAAAAACACTATCCGCCGATATACGCAAAAATATTGCCCTGATGCTGCTGGCTACAGGAAGCGTGACCGCCCTGACCTGTATCGGTATTTACCTTTATTTAAACAGCAGCTCCCGGCAGCTTAACCTGATATACCTCACCATGCTCCGGATACAGAACGGGGAGCTTGATTCCTATATTCCCGTTGATAATAAACATAAAAATGAACTGGTTGACATCTCCGTCTCCTTCAATGACATGCTGCGTAATCTCAACCTGTATATCGATAAGGTCTATAAAACCGAGATAGAAAACCAGCGCTACAAGCTGAAAGCCCTGCAGTCCCAGATAAATCCGCATTTTCTTTACAATACGCTGGAGGCCATCCGGATGAAAGCCGTCCTGCAGGAGGAACCGGAGATCGGGGAAATGATATATATCCTTTCCAAGATTTTCAGGAATTCCATAAAAAATGAAAGCATACTTCCTGTCCGCCAGGAAATTGAAAACTGTAAAAATTACCTCCGTTTATGTGATATCGAATATAAGAACCTCTTCCGTTATCATTTTCAGGTGGAAAACGCACTGCTCACGGAACCCATTATACAGCATGCCCTCCTTGTCATGATTGAAAACTATATCATGCACGGTTTCGACAGCAACCGTACCGATAACTATGTCCATGTAACTGGCTGTGTGGAGAACGGCTTCGCGGTATTCCGGGTCCGCGATAACGGCTTCGGTATAAAAACTACGGAGCTGGAAAAGCTTCGCCTCTCCTTCCTGGAAAAATCCATCGATCATGTGGAACGTATCGGGCTGAAAAACATCTATCAGCGAATGAAGCTGCTCTACGGAGAGAACTGCGATTTACAGATCCTGTCGGAATACGGACAGGGAACGGAAATCATTTTTTCATTCATATACAAAGGAGAATCGGTAAATGATTGATGTAATAATTGTAGATGATGAGCCGTTGATCCGGGACGGGCTGGTAAAGCTTTTTTCCTGGAAAGATTATCAGATGCAGGTAAGCGCTGTTTTTCCAAACGGTTCCCTCGCCCTGGAATACCTGGAAAAGCATGCCGCGGATATCATCATCACGGATATTAAAATGCCTGTCATGAACGGCATTGAACTCATGCAGGAATGCCAGCGAAGGAACCTTCCTGCCAAATTCATCGTACTCAGCGGCTATACCGATTTTGAATATGTAAAAACCGCCGCAAGGCTGGGAATAGAAAATTACCTGCTGAAGCCTGTGGATACCCAGGAAATGTCCCAGACCCTCATTCAGGTAAAACGGAAAATAGAAGCGCAGCGCCAGAATAAAATACTGCTGGAGGAGGGAATCCGCATTCTGCGCAATAACCTCCTTTACCGTATGATGATAGGTGAGATCTCCTATGAGGAAATCGAGGAACGAAGGGAATATCTCAACATTCCCTTTGACAGCTGCGGCTACCGGGTCGCCATCCTGAAATTCCTGCCCCAAAGTCCCGACATGGCCCTTCAGAAGCAGCAAAAGCCTCCGATAAAGTCCGTACTCCGTCATCTGGAACAAAAGGATTATATCCATGCCGTCACTGATTTCGGCGGCCGTCTGCTGTATCTGCTCTTCTGCGGCTGCAGGGCTGTTCCTTCCGGAAAGGACGAAGCTGTCAGAGCCGATTTGGAGCATATCGTCCAGTATGTCCTGGCCACCTCTCCCTTTCATGCGTTTGCAGCCGTGGGCACATTGGCGGAGAACATCGATACCATACCGGAAAGCTGTGCCAAAGCCTTTGCCCTGATCAATACCGCGGGCTACAACAGCCCCAGCAGCATCCGCTGGGCAGACGATGCCGTCGAAAACGAAGCGCTTCTGCTGCCTCACATAGAGTTTGACCAGCTGATACGCCTGAATGAAAAATTTTTATATAAGAAGGAAGAAGATGTCATGGCTATCGTGGATGATATTTTCCGAACCAACCGTTTTATTACCTTAGACGGACTGCAGATGCTCTCCTCCATGATTGTTTCCAAAATCTATTCCAACAGCAGGGCCTACGGCTCCGATCCCGATCCGGAGGTGCTCAGCCTGGAAAATCACCTGGAGGATGCTTACACCCTTTCGGATTATGACTCCATACACTGCTGGACAAGAGATATCATTCATAAAATTTTTCTTTACGAAGAAGGAAAGGACTCCGGGAAAAATCAGGCCGGAGCCACGAATATCAAAAAAATACTCCTGTATCTGAATGAAAATTATACAAAAGACATCAACCTGAAAACCATTGCGGAAACCTTCCACTTAAATGCCCTGTATCTGGGAAGGATACTGAAGCTGGAAACCGGCTGCACCTTTACGGAATACATGAACAGGCTGCGTCTTGATAAAGCCATTGACCTGCTGATCCATACCGATTTATCGGCAAAACAGGTTTCCGAACAGGTCGGCTACAGCAACGATAAGTATTTCAATACTCTGTTCAAAAAATATACGGATATGACTCCCGGTGAATACCGGAAAAAGGAGGAATTATGAGCACAAGAATTTATGAAGCATTGAATGGGAAACAGGGGAACTACATCCTTCCCTTTTTCTGGCAGCATGGAGAGGATGAAGAAACCCTGCGGGAATATATGGGGGTCATCCAGGATATGGGCATCCGGGCCGTCTGCCTGGAATCCCGTCCCCATCCCGATTTTGCAGGGCCCAAATGGTGGGAGGATATGGACGTCATCCTTTCGGAAGCAAGGCAGAGGAATATGAAGGTATGGATTCTGGACGACTGCCATTTCCCCACCGGCTATGCCAACGGGGCCATAGCGGACGCAAAGGAGGACTTACAGAAATGGACCGTATACCATCTGATGGTGGATCTTGCCGGCCCCGCAGATCTGCGGGTGGATGTGGATTCCCTGCTGTCCGGACTGGGCATCGGTTTCCCCCTCCCTCCGGACGGGCCGCTTTCCCAGAAAAAAGAACTTTTATGCGCCGTATTGTACGAAAGGCAGGATGAAACCTCGGATGCCCTCCGTCCCGGATACAAGCTGGTAACCGATTCCCTGAGAAACGGCTTGCTGCCCCTTTCCCTTCCGGAAGGCTTTTACCGCCTGTTTCTGGTCTACAAATCACGCAATGCCGGACTCGCCAATAACAGCTATATCAACCTGCTGCAGGGCGAATCCGTAAAAATACTGCTGGATGAAGTGTATGAGCCCCATTTCGAACGCTACCAGGCCGATTTCGGCACAACCATCGCCGGTTTCTTCTCCGATGAGCCCGGCTTCTACAACTGTATTGATACGGTATTTAATTTCAATGCCATTGTGGGAAAAGAAAAAATGCCCCTGCCCTGGTCAAAGGAACTGGAGGAGCTCCTCCTTTCCGACGGAAACACCTGCGGTGATTTGGTACGGCTCTGGTACGATACTTCAGCCGATGATGATGCCGCTTTCCGCTACCGGTATATGGATGCGGTCACCAGGCTTTACGAAAAGAATTTCTCCCTGCTGCTGGGTGACTGGTGCCGCTCCCACGGGGTAGAATACATAGGCCATATACTGGAGGACAACAACTCCTCTTCCCGCCTCGGCCCCAGCGCCGGACACTATTTCCGCGCCATGACCGGACAGGATATGTCGGGTATCGACGTGGTAACCTCCCAGATCCTTCCCGGACGCAAAAACGTCCATACCACAAACGCCGCCCTGAATTCGCAGTCGGACGGGGAATTCTACCATTATGCCCTCGCCAAACTGGGCGCAAGCGACGCCCACCTGGACAAAAGGAAAAAGGGACGCGCCATGTGTGAAATCTTCGGCAATTACGGCTGGGCGGAAGGCGCACAAACCATGAAATGGCTGACTGATTTTATGCTGGTAAGAGGAATTAATGTCTTTGTCCCCCATGCCTTTTCGCCAAAAGACTTTCCGGATCCGGACTGCCCGCCTCACTTTTACGCCCACGGGAACAATATGCAGTCCTCTTACCTGAAATATCTGTTCCTCTATATGAACCGGGTATCCCACATCCTCAGCGGAGGAAAAAGTGCTTCCCACGTGGGCATCCTCTATCACGGAGAAGCGGAATGGTCCGGCGAAGCCCAGCTGTTCCAGAAACCGGGGCGGTTGTGCCTGGAATGCCAGACAGACTACGATGTCATCCCCGCCGACCTGCTTGCGTGTCCGGAAAGCCTTGCCGCCGGTCTGACAGCCGATAAGGTGCTTATATTGGGCGATCTCTCCCTGCGCTGTCTGATCGTGCCTTATTCCCAGCGCCTTCCCCATTCCCTGCTTCAGGGGCTGGCACAGCTTTCTTCCCTGGGCTTCCCTGTCCTCTTTGTGGATGCCCTCCCTTCCGGTTCCAGCGAAGGAGAGGATATGGAAAAAGAACGGCGTAGCTTGGAAAGAAGTGCACTCGTTCTTCCTCTGGCTTCCATAAAGGCTTACCTGAAACAGCAGTCCCTGCCGGTCGTCACATTCCCGTCCGGAAAGGAATATAAAGATCTGCGCGCTTACCAATATGCCGGGCCGGACTATGAATGCGTTATGCTCATGAATGAATCCATCGGCGCCGCCATACACGACAAAGTCCGTTTTACTTCCCTGCAACCTGCCCTGGAATATGACGCTTATGAAAATTGCCTGTATCAGATCATGACAGAGGATGACTGCCTGCTTTTGGATTTGGAACCGGGAGAATCCCGGATTTATATATCCCGGATTCCGGAAGACGAAGCTTCCCTCCCGAAACCGCCTAAGCAAAGACCGGTAAAAAGACAGGAGCTTCATGGTGAAATCCGGCTTTCAGCGGCTTTTGTACAGGAGAAGGATACAAATAATAATTTCAGGCCCATGGGCAGCCTGGACAGTCTCACAGACTTATCTATGAGAGACGAATTCCTCGATTTCCATGGTATACTCCGGTACGAAATGGACTTTTCCTTCCATGCGGATGCACAGAGTACCGGAAAAGAAACCATCTTCCTTGATGGGGCCAATGAAGTGGTTTCCCTCAGCGTAAACGGACAGAAAGCACTTGTCCGCATCGGTTCCCCCTACCGTTTCGAGGTGGGGCCGTTCCTGAAGGATGGGGAAAATCATCTGGTGATTGAAAATATTACTGCCGTATTCCCTTATGTGAAGGATCATCCTTCTATAAATACCGGGCTGCATCCTATGGGGCTTTGCGGGAAGATATGGCTGGAAAGCTGAGAGCATTATTCCTTAATCAAGTTCATTTCCTGTTTGTCATACTTTTCAAAAGG
>ERZ772877.1198-NODE-1198-length-12964-cov-2.42645_pt1 | contig 12964 bp, 10 predicted proteins | sample MGYA00580583_ERZ772877 | MGnify/ENA primary metagenome ERZ772877 (study PRJEB29015, sample SAMEA2737661) | human gut metagenome | biome: human gut; feature: human-associated habitat; material: faeces | place: China | collected 2012 ... | reverse complement strand
GATCAACGTTTCTACGCTATGCACCATCCGTTTACCTCTCCGAATCCGGATGATATACCGTTGTTGGACACGGATCCGGGCGCTGTTCGTGCGAATGCGTATGATATGGTTATCAATGGCGTTGAAGTGGGTGGTGGTTCTATCCGTATCCACGACAGCCAATTACAGGATAAGATGTTCAAGCTGTTAGGATTCACCGAAGAAAGAGCGCAAGAGCAATTCGGTTTCTTGATGAATGCGTTCAAGTACGGAGCGCCTCCTCATGGAGGTTTGGCTTATGGCTTGGATCGTTTCGTGTCTTTGTTCGCCGGTTTGGATTCTATCCGCGACTGTATCGCTTTCCCGAAGAACAATTCTGGACGAGATGTTATGCTCGATGCTCCGGGTGTCTTGGATCCGGCCCAGTTGGACGAACTGAATTTGATCGTTGATATCAAGAAATAATCCAATCTGAAATTCCATTCGAATGGGAATCTTATTCCATCTGAATGGAATTTTCTTTTCTTCCGAAAGGAATTACTTTTTCTCCCGAACATAAATCAAAAGATATTTAGCATGGTAAAGGTTAAAGATATATTGAGAGAAATCGAGCATTACGCCCCGCTGCCGCTTCAAGAAGGTTTTGACAATGCGGGTGTGCAAGTTGGCGACGTGAACCAGCATGCGACGGGTGTGTTGCTATGCCTAGATGTTACCGAGGAGGTGCTTGATGAAGCGATCGAGATGGGATGTAACCTGATCATCTCTCATCATCCTTTGGCCTTTAAGTCGTTTAAGTCGTTGACTGGCTCCAATTATATCGAGCGTTGCATGATGAAGGCGTGTAAGTATGATTTGGTGGTTTATGCCGCCCATACCAATCTTGATAATGCCGTAGGAGGCGTGAATTACCGTTTGGCAGAGTTGATCGGCTTGCAAAATGTACGGATCTTGAGCCCCCAAAAAGGCGCTTTGTTGAAGTTGGTGACGTTTGTCCCCGAGGCTTATGCCGAGATCATGCGGAATACCTTGTTCAATGCCGGTGCGGGAAGTATCGGGAACTATGATGCTTGCAGTTATAATTTACATGGCGAGGGAACATTCCGTGCCAATGCGGGATGCAATCCGTTTTGTGGTGAGATCGGCGAGGTGCATGTAGAGAAAGAGGTGCGTATGGAGATGATCCTTCCGGCATTCAAGAAGACAGCGGTGACCCGTGCTCTGTTATCCGTTCACCCGTATGAGGAGCCGGCTTTTGATTTTTATTCGTTATCAAACACATGGGAACAGGCAGGTTCCGGTGTAGTGGGAGAGTTGCCTGCCGAGGAAGATGAGTTAAGTTTCTTGTTACGGATCAAGGCCCTGTTTAACGTCGGTTGCGTGAAGCATTCCCCATTTACGGGTAAGTCTATCCGAGAGGTCGCTATCTGCGGAGGCAGCGGCGCTTTCTTGATCAAGGACGCTATTGCGTATGGTGCCGATGTCTTTATAACGGGGGAGGCGAAGTACAACGATTTTTACGATGTGGAGGACCAGATTCTACTGGCGGTTATCGGTCATTATGAATCGGAAATCTGTACAAATAACATAATATCGAAAAAATTCCCTACCTTTGCGGTACATTTTTCGAATGTTAATTCAAACCCAGTAAAATATTTATAGAATGGCTACAGATAAACAATCAGCTGAAAAGGAATATACGGTTGAAGAAAAGCTTTCTACGCTGTATCAACTTCAGACGATGATGACTGAAATTGATAAGATCAAGACCCTTCGTGGTGAGCTTCCTCTGGAGGTTCAAGACTTGGAGGACGAGATCGCAGGACTGGAAACACGTCTCCAGAACTATCAAGCGGAGATCAAGGAGTTTGAGACTTCTGTTGTTGAGCAAAAGCATAAGATCACGGAATCTACCACATTGATAGATCGCTATAAGGCACAATTAGATAATGTGCGTAATAATCGGGAGTTTGATAACCTGTCTAAGGAGATCGAGTTCCAAGGTTTGGAAATTGAGTTCTCAGAGAAAAAAATTCGTGAATTCGGAGAGGCGGTAGACGCTAAGAAAAAAGATATCGCTGAACTGACTGAGAAGCTGGAAGGCCGTAAGGCTGACTTGGTTCAGAAAAAGAGTGAGTTGGAGCAGATCATTTCCGAGACAAAGCAGGATGAGGAGAAACTTCGTGAGAAAGCGAAGAAGCTGGAAGCTGCTATCGAACCTCGTTTGTTGACCGCTTTCAAGCGTATCCGTAAAGGTGCTCGTAACGGTTTGGCTGTTGTTTATGTGCAACGTGGCGCTTGCGGTGGTTGCTTTAACAAGATCCCGCCTCAGAAGCAATTGGATATCAAGTTGCGTAAGAAAATTATTGTTTGCGAATACTGTGGTCGTATTATGATCGACCCGGAATTAGCAGGTGTAGAAGATTAATTCAAAAGATCTATAAGTAATGGCTCTAGCTAAAACCGGCTAGGGCCATTATTGTTTTTAATACAAAGATGTTATGATACATACGATACGTTTATATATAGAGAAGTACCGGCTGTTATCCGAGGATCGTCCGGTTTTGGTCGGATTGAGCGGTGGTGCCGATTCTGTGGCTTTGTTGGGCGTATTGGTGCGTTTGGGATATCCGTGTATAGCGCTTCATTGTAACTTTCATTTGCGTGGGGAGGAGTCGGATCGGGATGAGGCATTTGCCTGTGAGTTCGCGGAATCTTTGGAAGTACCCTTTCATAAGATAGATTTCGATACGATCTCTTATGCCGGAGAGAAGCATCTCTCGATAGAGATGGCTGCCCGTGAATTGCGCTTTGAGGAGATGCGGGAGCGGCAGGGAGGGCAGGCGATCGCCGTCGCCCATCACCGGGACGATAATGTGGAGACGGTCTTGATGAATTTGATACGGGGCACGGGAATCCGGGGGATGAGCGGGATCCGTCCGAGGAATGGTTTCATCGTCCGTCCTTTGCTGTGCGTAAGCCGTGAGGATATCTTGGCTTGGTTGGCGGATCAAGGCTACGCCTATATGGTGGATAGCACGAATTTATCGGATGCTTATACCCGTAATTTCATCCGTTTGAATGTGTTGCCGCTTTTGGAGGAGATAAATCCATCGGCCCGGAATACCATCGCACGTTCCGCCGAGCATCTTTCTGCCGCAGAGACTATATATATATATGTATTGGAACAAGCCCGGAAAGAGGTTGTCGTATCGGATGATCGTTTTTCTATCGGGGCGTTGATGCGGTTTCCGGCTCCGGAGACGATTTTGTATGAGTTATTAAAAGAATATGGTTTTACCCGTCTGGTCTCGGACGATATTTTCGCTGCCTTGACCAAGGAGCCCGGTAAGCTGTTTTACTCTTCCACCCATCGTTTGCTGAAGGATCGGGATTATTTATGGATCACTCCTTTAGAGAAGAAGGAAGAGCGAACCTTCGTTTTAGATCCGGAAAAGGGTATTAATCATGAACCTATTGAACTATCTTTCCAAAAACTTGTTATAACTATAGGTTTCCCTATCGAGAAGAATAAGCGGATCGCTTATTTGGATTATGATAAACTCGATTTCCCTTTAACATTGCGGACTTGGAAAGAAGGCGATTGGTTTATTCCCTTCGGAATGAAAGGACGTAAGAAGTTGAGTGACTATTTCTCCGATCATAAATTTAGCCGGATTGAGAAGGAGCGCACATGGCTTCTTTGTAGTGGCGACGCTATCGTTTGGGTGGTAGGAGAAAGGACTGATAATCGTTTTCGTATAGACGAATCAACAAAGCGTGTGCTAATTGTGAATTTTTTGGGCTAAATCCTCGTTTATTGTAAAAATATTCTTACATTTGCGAAGATTTACTCCGCAGATATGTTACTAATGGTTCAAATTAGCTGAACAATCCGGTTATTACATGAAAATTATAATTAAATAAAGATACAATGATACCATTGGGCGTACATCGTGTTTGTATATGTGATCCGTGTGTATGTACCATTTATATTATTACTTTGCAATATGCAGAAATATAACATTCTAGAACTAAATGAAAAACTTCTTCCCGAACTTCAAAGTATCGCGGAAGAGTTGGGAATAAAAAAAGTTAGCAGCTTAAAGAAAGAAGAGTTGGTTTATCGGATTCTTGATGAGCAAGCGATCTCCTATGCCGGCATCCAGGCTGAAAAGATGAAAGAGAAAGAGGCTAAGAAGCCTGCAGAGGGCCGTAAGAGAGGCCGTCCGGCCAAATCTCCTAAAGTGGCGAAGGCTGAGACTGCCGAAACTGCAGAGAGTACCCAACAGGCTCCGGAAAAGCTAGTGACTGCTCCGGCTGACAAGAAAGAGCAAAAAGAGCAGACTGAAAAGAGTCCGTATCGAGAAAAAGGAAAAGGTAGCGGGCGCTATCGCTCCTTCCGAGGATAACAAGGAAGTGGTGGTTTCGAAAGAGCCGCAAACGATCTCTACGGTAACGGAAATCTCGGCCGTGGAAACTCCGGCGGTAGCAGAGAGCCCGGTGGAGAAACCGTTGTTGCCTCCTGTTGTGGCGGAACTTGAAACGGAAGAAGAAGCCGCTTTGCCGGAAAATACGACTCCTGTAGAGGTAGCGGAAGAAACCACTTCTCCACAAGCGACAGAAGAAGAGCCTAAGCGCATCGTATTCCGCCATCCGGACGCTAAATCCGTATTGGATCAAATTTTCCCGTTCTCCGCTCCGAAACCCGAGGCTAACAAACCTCAACCCGAGGCCGCTCCCCAGCAGAATAATCCTCGACAGAACAATCGACAGAATAATCATAATAACAACCGTAATAACAATAACGCTAATAACAACCAGCAGGCTCAAGAGAAAATGTATGAGTTTGATGGCATCCTTACAGGAACCGGCGTGTTGGAGATGATGCAAGATGGTTACGGTTTCCTTCGTTCTTCAGATTATAACTATTTGACTTCACCGGACGATATTTATGTCTCTCAATCCCAGATCAAGTTATTTGGCTTGAAAACGGGTGACGTGGTAGAAGGTTCGATCCGTCCGCCGAAGGAAGGTGAGAAGTATTTCCCGTTGGTGAAAGTGGACAAGATCAATGGACGTACGCCGGAAGAGGTTCGCGACCGGGTTCCTTTTGATCATTTGACCCCGTTATTCCCGGATGAGAAATTCATGCTTACGGCACGTAAATCACCGAAAGTATACGATAATATCGCCGTACGTGTGGTTGATTTATTCTCCCCGATCGGAAAAGGGCAACGTGGTTTGATCGTCGCTCAACCGAAAACCGGTAAGACGATGTTGTTGAAAGATATCGCGAACGCTATCGCTTACAACCATCCCGAGGTTTATATGATTATATTATTGATCGACGAACGTCCGGAGGAGGTTACGGATATGGCTCGTAGCGTGGATGCGGAAGTGATCGCTTCTACATTCGACGAACCGGCTGAACGTCACGTGAAAATCGCTGAGATCGTATTGAACAAGGCGAAACGAATGGTAGAATGTGGTCATGATGTCGTGATTCTTCTGGACTCGATCACTCGTTTGGCTCGTGCTTATAATACGGTACAACCGGCTTCCGGTAAGGTGCTTTCCGGTGGTGTGGACGCAAATGCGTTGCAGAAGCCGAAGCGTTTCTTCGGTGCCGCCCGTAATATTGAGAATGGCGGTAGCCTTACGATTCTAGCCACCGCCCTTACGGAGACTGGCTCTAAGATGGACGACGTGATCTTCGAGGAATTCAAGGGTACGGGTAATATGGAGTTACAATTGGATCGTAAATTATCCAATAAACGTATCTATCCAGCTGTGGATATCACGGCTTCCAGCACTCGCCGTGATGATTTATTGCAGGATGAGAGCACGTTGAACCGTATGTGGGTCTTACGCAAATATCTATCAGACATGAACTCTATGGAGGCTATGGAATTTGTTAAGCAACGGATGGAACAAACCGTTGATAATATGGAATTCTTGGCATCCATGAACGGTTGATAATATCCCATAAAAAAACACTATACTTTTGAGTTCAAAGCAATATTGTTTTAGCTCCAAAAGTATAGTGTTTTTCTATTAAAAAGTATAGTGCTTTTATTGCACCTTTTTAGGTCTTCCACGATGTCCCATATTTCGTTTTTGTGGGCTCGAGGATGATCTTTTATCTTCACTTTTACGAGGCCGTCCTCTGCCTCTTTTATTCATACCGTATTTTTCCGGCTCATACAAGGGCACTTCGCCGAATTCCGGGCTGACCGGTATCTTATAAACCTCTTTTTCCAAGAAATCCTCTATGCGCTTGAATTGTGCTTGTTCGTCGATCGATACGAAAGTAATCGCCAATCCTTCGCCGTTCGTACCCCGTGCCGTACGTCCGATTCGGTGTACGTAATCCTCCGGATCATGCGGGATATCGAAGTTCACGACCAACTTGATGTCATTGATATCAATTCCACGTGCTACGACATCCGTAGCCACAAGGATATCGATATGTCCGCTCTTGAATTCTTTCATGACCTCCTCCCTTTGGGATTGCTCTAGATCCGAGTGCATGGCGGCTACATTGAACTTTAATCTTTTTAAGGTAGACGCTAATTCTTTCACCTTCATTTTAGAAGAGGAGAAGATAATTACCCGTTGAGGGCGGCTTTGAGTGAAGAGATCTTGTAGAATCTTGAGCTTTTGTGGATCGTAGCAGATATATGCGGTTTGCATGATAGATTCGGGTGGGCGTGAGATAGCGATCTTGACTTCTTCCGGATCTTTTAGGATGGTTTTAGCCAACGTCCGGATCTTAGGCGGCATGGTAGCCGAGAACATGATCGTCTGGCAGTAGGGGGGCAGCTGTTTATGAACCTGCATGATGTCGTCATAAAAACCCATATCCAGCATGCGGTCCGCCTCGTCTAAGACGAAGAACGACACTTTAGACAAATCTACAGTACCTAACTTAATATGGGACAATAAACGTCCCGGGGTAGCGATCACGATATCCGCACCCATCTCTAAACCTCTCTTTTGTTGTTCCCAAGCGATTCCGTCGGTACCTCCATACACGGCTACTGCGGATACGGAAGGTATAAAATAAGTGAATCCTTGAATTTGTTGGTCTATTTGTTGAGCCAATTCCCGGGTCGGTGCCATAATGACCGCATTCACCGCGTCTGTCGGATGACAACCTTTGCTTAGTTCATTAATAACTGGTAAAACATATGCCGCCGTTTTACCGGTTCCGGTCTGTGCGCAAGCGATGATGTCTTTACCTTCTAAAATGACAGGAATCGTTAACTCTTGGACTGGAGTCGTTTCGTCAAAATTCATGTCATAAAGCCCGTCTAATACGGCATCTTCCAAATCTAATTCATCAAATCTCATCTTTTTACATTCAAATTCCCGGTAAAGATAAAGATTATTTAGAAATATTATGCAATAGGTAGGTTTCTCTTTGGTGATAAATAGAAAAATAAATACCTTTATCCCCGAGTTATACCCCAAAAACGAAAGAATTAATATGAATAGTCTAGAAAGCGGAAGTAACGTTCAGTCTGGATTAGAGATGATCATGGAGAAGAGTCCCGATACGATCGTATTAGTAGATCGAAATCTTACTCTTGTCAAGGTTATTTCTGCAAAAGACGATTATTATCATTATTTAGCGAATAACTGTATCGGAAAGCAACCTCAAGCGTTGTTCCCGGACGGGAAGAACTACGATCAATATGAGATCTATAGAGCTGCGGTTAAACGTGTTTTCGAGGAGCAAGTGAAAGTGGATTTCTCTTTTGAGGTCTCTTTTGAAGGAAAGAACTATTATTATCTATCGCAAGCAAGCCTTTTTAATGAGGAGCTTGTGATCGTTTATACGTGCGATGTATCTTCTCTGAAAACAGAAAAAAATCTACAAGAACTGATCAATACGATATTAGATCGGTTACCGTTGGGGGTTTTCGTGAAAGATGGGGATAACCATTTTAATTACCTGTATTGGAATCATTTTATGGAGGAAATAACGGGTATTGAAACCCGGGAGATCGAGGGACATGATGATTTCGAGGTGAATTATAATGCCTTGATGACTGCCGAGGAGCGTCTGGAAACCGATATGAACGTGATCAAGACAGGACTGACCGCTAGATTCAAGGGCAAGGTAAAATCGGCCTCCGGCGATTACCGGGATATAGAGGTCGCTAAATATCCTATTTCCCTAAATAATGGCAAGCCGCTTGTCTTGGCTTTATGGAGAGATATAACTTCCGAGTTGGCTACGGAGAATACTTTGAGAAGAACCCGGATCTTGACGAAAATGGCATTGCGGATAAGTGATATACGTACATGCTCGATCTTCATCGATCCGGACAGTACCCATAATTTCAAGGATTCCGTTGTGACCTTGAACGATTGGAATACCATGTCGGAAGATATGATAGAGGTGTCATGGGGGCAGTTTATCAGCCGGGCGCATCCGGATGATCAAGAACATTATCATAATATGTTTACCCGTCTTTGCCGAGGGGAAATCTCTGAGGCAAGGATCGAGGCACGTATGCTATTTCCCGGCAAGAAGGAATATGTTTGGAGAGAGGTATTCGCTACCGTGTATGAACGGGACGAGAAAGGAAGACCTTCGGTTATCCTTGGATGTTCAACGAATATTCAGGAACGGAAGAATCAAGAATTAAGCCTTGAGGAGGCGAAGGTGAAGGCCGAGGCCGCTGATAAGATGAAATCGAAATATCTGGCGGATATGAGCCATGAGATCCGGACTCCTTTGAATGCGATTACCGGCTTCTCTGAATTGATGGCTTTTGCTGATACGGATGAGGAACGTATGTCGTACTACGATGTGATCAAGATGAATAACCAATTGTTGATGCAATTGATTAATGATATCTTGGATATCTCGAAGATCGAGGCGGATGCGATAAAGATCACATATGAGCAATTAGATGTCAGTGAATTGATGGATACGATTTATGCTTCCGCCAAGTTACGGGTTCCGGGAGGAGTCAAGTTGATTTTGGAGAAAGGGGCTGACCACCATATGTTCGGTACGGATAGCATGCGTCTGTTGCAGTTGATTAATAATTTGGTGAACAACGCTATCAAGAACACGAAAGAAGGTAGCATCACGATGGGATATACCATTCAACCGGATAATCAATTACGTTTTTACGTAAGGGATACGGGAATCGGTATCGATAAGGACAAATTGAAAGATGTCTTCGGTCGTTTCGTGAAAATAAACGACTATATGGAAGGTATCGGATTAGGACTGGCTATCTGCAAAGGATTAGTTGTTAAGATGGGAGGTTCGATACATGTTACTTCTGAATTAGGGGTAGGTTCAGAGTTCTCCTTTATTTTGCCGTCTCACGAATAGCGCTATTTGTAATAGCGCTTATAAATTTGGTCGTATAATCCACTGTTCTTGATTTGCTGGAGCCAACTATTTAGGCTATCCAGTAGGACAGGGGAGTCTTTACGGACCGCCCACGATTGCAATTGGGTAAAACTGACATCCGTTAGGATATCGACTTCCGGCAGGTTTTTCTGGGTCATGCGAGCGATTTGTTGGTCGCATACGGCATAATCGATATCGCCTTTGGCTACCATGATCATAAGCTGCTCGGTAGAATATAACTCATCTTCCACCACGTAGATCGTATCGCCTATCTCGTGTCCCAGATTTTGCAGACGCAATAAGGCCGGGGAATCTTTCGGTATGTATAAAGTCTTTTGGGCTAAATCCAATTGGTTACGGATAGGGGCTTGTCCGTTGTTCGCCTCTGCCGTACGTTGTACCAAGACTTGCTTGTTGAGAACGATCGGTTCGGTGAACAGGTAGTTTTCCCGCATCTCGGAGGTGATGGGGATGTTTCTTGCGATTACGTCGCATTTGTTGTCCGATAATTCCTCGAAACTTTTCGCTAAACTCATTTCCAAATGCGTCTGAACCTCCAATCCGGATAATTTAGCGATCGCTTGGCTAAGCTCGTATTGAAAACCTTGCACTGTATCGCCTGATACGAAATACCCGGATTGATTGTATTCGGTTATCATCCGGAGAATTCCTTCTTCCTTGATTTCCGGATAATCACGAGGTCCGATCTCTTGAGGACGTTGGTTGAATCTCCAAAGCTGTATCATTGTCGTTACAGCGACAATCAGTAGAAAAGCGTATAGGATAAGCAACTTCTTAGATCTCATGGCAATCGATTAATTATTGAAAGTCACGGAGATGCCCATTTTCAAGACCATCGGGTCCAACGGATAATGCGCAAGAGAGAAGTAATTCGGGTCAACGAACTTAGAGCCTAGATTGTATGCCATGATGAAGAAGCGAGCTTGCTTCAAATGGAAATTCGCATAAGCGTTGATCAACGGATAATTGCCAACCTTCACTTTCTTGTCTTCTTCCTGTACTTGGAACTGCTGGGTAGCCGGCTCGTAATAAGGAGCGTAATAAGCGGTGTTGTAGTATACGTTTGCGCCAATCTGTACGGTTAATACTTTCGCCAACTTAAACGCTAGATATATATTCGAGTATGCGCTGATATCCGGTAACGGGAGTTGAGACTTCTCGCTAGAAAGCTGATAGGCCACCTCATTCTCCCATCCGAACGCACGGTACATGATATCTTGCTTGATACGGGCTGAGACAACTTGAATGTTCTTACTGCTTTGCTCCGGCAAACCTTTGCCGTTGAAGAATACATAATTCTGGATACTTTCCGGATAACTGGGTACGGGTGGATTCCAAGTTGATTTTCGCTCCGGCGTAAATCCTTTGCACATTTTTCAATGATAGATCCCACCAATAGTAACGCCCATGATGGTGACGTTGGTAAAACGCCGGGGTGATATTCTTGATATATCCTTCCGCCTTGATGGTAGCGTCTTTCTTGAAAAGCTTGAATTTGGTCTGTAAGTCTCCGCTCACTCGAACCTCTCCGGCGTCACTTCCCGCAAGTCCTAATTCTCCACGGACATTGTAGGTAAGAAGGCTACCACGGCGTTTGGATAATTCGCCTCCGATGTAGGTCGTAAACTCATCATATACCTCGGAAGTAGGGAAATTTAATGTACTCGGCTCAGAGCTTCCACGACCATCCGGACCGTAATCCAGTCCGGGAACTTGGGATGCCAATCTAAACCGGCGTTTCTCGAAAGTAACGAAGGCGGTCAGCCCAAACTTAGCCCAATCTTGGAAACCTTCCCGCAAGGCCAACGCAAAAGTATTCTTTAAATTCCAGGAGGAAGTCTGGTCATTCAAAGATGCGTCCATACCATAAAGATGAGTGTAGCAGGTATCGATCCCGGCATCATTAGAGATAAAGCGTCTGCGGTTATCTTCGTAATCGATGGTATGGATGATACTGGAAACCGGAATGAATACCTCTTTTATGTTCCCTTCCTCATCGGTTTCTTCCAATTCTTTGGTAAAACCGAGATTGTATCTCTGTGTCAGGAAATATTGTTTTCCACGGACACGGTTCCATGTGTCCGTGTAACGGACAGGGTATGATTTACTATCGATATTTCTTTGATTCTCGGCCAAGTCATCGGGATTCGTGATATACTGGTCATTTGTAAGTCCACCGTTCTCGTAGTTTACGAAATTGAAATTACTTAAATAAGCGTTTAACTCGTAACGGTCGGTGATATAACTTCCGAAAAAACGATAACTTAATAATTTATTACCGTTGGAGTTATAATATCCGCGGCTATAGATATAATCCATCTCGCCACCGACATTGATCTTCTTGCCAAAGTTCATGGTCAGTACCCCTTTCAGTCGGTCCATCTTATTCTGGCTAGCTCCTCCTGTCGTATAAGTCACTTGGGTATAGGGTACTTTGGTATCATAGAAATAAGCGTTTGTCGGGGTCGTGATATAATAATCATAGGCATCGGCGAAGATGAAATCACGTTCCTCCTTACGTTCGTTAAAAATACGGGTTTGCGCCGGCGATCCCACATTCGCCAGATAACCTACGGCCAATGAGTTCGCTTCCACCAACGTACTATTCCCGAAATTTAATCGATTGGTATCCATAGGAGCGATATAACGTTCTCCCAAAAGAGGCGTGAGCCGATAACCGATGATTCGTTTTGATTTCAGCGCCGCGCTATCTGTTTGCAGCAAGCTATCCGGTATTTCCTTGTTTGAGGATGATAAATTAGATAACGAGAATCCACCTCGTCCTCCCCGGCTCCCGGAACGTCCTTGCGCATGCGCGGAAGCCGCCGTTCCTATCAGAAAAAGTAATATGTATAGATAATACTTCATGGGTTGCAAAGATATAACAAAAAATAATGTGCCAATTATAAAATATGCCAATATGCCAATCAGAAAACTTAATTGGCATATCGGCACATCAATGAATGAGCTTCTTATATTTTCTGTATAATCTCCATTCCTTTCTTAATGGCAGCCTCGTTCATCGGCAACAAATGATGGTGACGCTCGGGCAAGGATTTCTTCAATCCTAGCATGACGTTCTCCAATTGAACCATCGGGACGATATTAAGTAACCCGCCTAAGATCAACATATTGAATGCCTTCTCGTTCTTCATCTCGGTAGCGGCGTCCATGGCATCTACCCGATATACGTTAATATCCGTACGTTTCGCCGGCGTATGGATGCCATAACCATCGTAAATCAAGATACCACCCGGTTTCACCTTGCTCTCGAACTTATCTATGGAAGGTTGGTTCAAGATAATAGCGATATCATATTCATTCAATACGGGTGAGCTGATACGCTCGTCGCTCAAGATAACGGTTACGTTGGCCGTACCGCCACGTTGCTCAGGTCCGTATGAAGGCATCCAGCTAACCTCCTTGCCTTCCATCAAACCGGAATAGGCCAAGATCTTACCCATAGACAATACACCTTGTCCACCGAAGCCTGCTATAATTATTTCTTGTTTCATTGTCGTTTACCGTATTACTTATTCAACATTCTTTAAGTCGCCCAGCGGGTAGAAGGGGAACATGTTC
>ERZ772877.1195-NODE-1195-length-13016-cov-2.88103_pt1 | contig 13016 bp, 10 predicted proteins | sample MGYA00580583_ERZ772877 | MGnify/ENA primary metagenome ERZ772877 (study PRJEB29015, sample SAMEA2737661) | human gut metagenome | biome: human gut; feature: human-associated habitat; material: faeces | place: China | collected 2012 ... | reverse complement strand
GGGAATCAGGCATACAATTGACCCCGCCACGCCGCCAGCCAGAATGGCAGCCAACGGATGGATACCTGGAGGAAGAGCAAAACGGATTGCCACAAAAGAGGCTGCTACACCACCCAGGAAAAAGGCTCCCTCTGCTGCCATATTAATAACATTTGCTGAATACAAAATACAGATGGCACAGCCAGTAAACATAAAGGGAATCCATGTCTCAATAACATTTCCAAAGCGCCTTACGGTGGACAATGGCCCTGTGATCAGAAGTTTCAGCGCCTCAAACGGTTCTGCACTGGCTATGAAAATGATAATAAAGCACAGTATCATAGAAAACATAACCGCAATCAGCGGCCGTATGACACCAAACTCCCGTTCTACCTCACGGACAGGATTAATATTCTTCTTGCTCATAAGCTACCCTCCGTACTTCTTCTTCCGGCATCTTCTTTACTCCCAACATGTACTCGCCCAGCTCATTTTCCGTGACAGCTTTATTATCGGGTAAATAAGCCACAATCTCCCCATTATTCATGACAATAATGCTGTCACTCACCTCCAAAATCTCGTTTAAATCCGCAGATATCAAGAGGACAGCCATACCCTCGTCACGCAGTTCTACTAGTTTGTTTCGAATAAACTCACTTGCCCCTACATCAATTCCTCTGGTAGGCTGATTGGCTATAATAAGCTTGGGTGAAGACGAAAATTCCCTGGCAACTACCACCTTTTGTATATTCCCTCCTGATAGCATGCCCACCTCCTGGTCCCTGTCGTCACACTTTATCAGGTACTGCCGGATGAGCTTATCGCTTAACTCAGCGATTTTTTTATGGTCAAATAAAAATCCTTTATTATACTCCTTCTCCTGAAACCGGTCTGATATCAGATTTTCCTCTACAGAAGCATCCGCCACTGCACCAAAGGTCATACGGTCCTCCGAGATATGTGAAACACCCAACTTACGGATTTCCCCCACTTTTTTGTTTCTAATTTTCTGACCATTAATCAGGATTTCCCCCTCTTCAAACTCCTCCAAGCCCGTAATTAAATCAGACAGTTCCCGCTGTCCGTTTCCCTCTACACCTGCAACACCTAATATTTCTCCAGCTCTCACGCTAAAGCTGACATTATTCAATATGTATCTGGAGGCATTTTTCTTAAGCCGGATATTACTTACCTTTAATACTGCACGACCTGTCTTGGCGGGCTTCTTTTCAATATCCAGAATAACGTCTCTGCCAACCATAAGCCGAGACATTTCCTGTTCTGTTATTCCTGCCACTTCCCGTGTTCCCACGCACTTTCCCAATCGAAGAATTGTAATCCGGTGGCAAATTTCCTTAATCTCCTGAAGCTTATGGGAGATAAATATAATGGTATGCCCCATCTCCTTCAGATGTTTTAACTGTACAAACAACTCCCTTGTTTCCTGGGGTGTAAGGACTGCTGTAGGTTCATCCAAAATCAGTATCTTCGCCCCCCTTAACAGGCCCTTTAAAATCTCCACCTTCTGCTTTGTCCCAACCGGTATATCCTCCACCTTAGCCCTTGGGTTAATGTCAAATTGAAACTTTGCCGCAATATCTTCCACCAGCTTATACGCTTTACCTAAGCTAAGCAACCCTTTGCTGCTGGGTTCCATTCCAAGTACCATATTCTCTGCCACAGTAAGCGAAGGTACCAGCATAAAATGCTGATGAACCATACCAATTCCATAATTTATGGCTGTCAATGGGTTATTTATTTTAATCGGCTTTCCATTTAGCAGTATTTCGCCTTCTTCTGGTGTTTCTATTCCGAACAGAATTTTCATAAGGGTGGATTTTCCTGCACCGTTTTCACCCATAAGCGCATGAATTTCCCCTTCTGCCACGGAAAAATTTATATCTTTGTTTGCTACGAACCCGTTGGAGTATATTTTTGTAATACCCCGCATCTCTAATAATGTGTCTAACATATCCTGCCTCCACATTTTCCTTGGATGCTCCTGCCTCTGGAGCAGGAGCATGCCTTATACTTTCATCAAGGTTTAATTCTGTCCTTTGCATCCTCAATTACAGATATTTCTGCCCCTATATTAGTGCCTACCACCACCTCACCGTTTACAATTTTTTTCTCCAAATTCTCCATAAATTCCTGAATTTCTTCAGGTACAAGTGCCTCATAATTTTCATTCTTTGCAATGGATACCATTCCCTCTTTCAAACCAAGAGCCTCCGTTGTTCCATAGGGAAGGTTTCCTTCCACATGGCGCTTTATACAGCTGTATACGCAGTTATCCACACTCTTCATGACCGAAGTTAAAATGACGTCTGCCTGGTCCTGGTCCGTATCCTTAAATAAGTTATACTGGTCATCGTCCACGCCAATCGCATATACATTGGAGTCCTTGCATCCTTCCAAAACCCCCAGTCCGGCGCCAGCTGCAACCTGAAATATCACATCTGCTCCCTGATTTACCTGAGATAAACCCATTTCCTTGCCTTTGGCTGCATCGGAAAAGTTTCCGATATAGGAAATAAGCATACGGGCATCTGGATCACCACACCCCTCAATATAACCCAGAAGAAAATCATTGATGATGACATTATCACCGCCTGCCACAAATCCAATGACCTTTTCAGGATTTACATGATCATCTCCTTCAAGGGAGGTCATCCTGGCCCCCAAGGCTCCTGCCAGGAAGGAAGCTTCATTCTGCTTAAAGGTAGTGGAATACACATTGGTAAGGTCCGCAGCCGAATAATCAATATCGGAATCATATATCACAAATCGTTTATCCGGATAATCCGGTGCCACCTTCTCAATAATTTCCTTCACGTCCGCACTATTGACAATAATAAGGTCACAATCCGGATCCTCAGCAAACTCAATGATGGACGGCTCGTACTTGGTGGTATCATAATTGTTCTCAACCAGGGTCCCCTTTATACCAAAGTCCTCCTCTGCTTTCCTGAGTCCTGCGTAAGCTAGATCATTAAAGGACTTGTCCCCAATCGTTCCGTTAACAATCAGTGTAACCCCTACCTGTCTGCCGCTGCTGTCCTCACCATTGCTGTTCTCTCCACTCCCGTCATTTTTTGCAGCAGCCTGTTCCCCTTGGGTTGCCTGCTCAGACCCGTCCTTTGCCTTCAAGGCACAGCCCGTGGCTGTTGACATAGCGACCGACATTGTTAATACTGCCACCAGCATTCTTCCCATTTTCCTCATAGTTTTCCTCCTTTTCATAAGAAACAATTGTTATATATAACAAACACCGGTCTCCATTCCGGTTGCTTATTATCCTATTAGAATATCCACATTAATTGATAAAACGTTTTATTAAAAGACCGCAAAAACTTCTTCTCCAGCGGAACTGTCAGGCCCCAATTACACTTTCATTCATGGGGCCGCAACACTTTTTCTCTCCACAAGTGTTAAATCAAATCTTTTTTCTTTGTACTCACCCGACGTTTTGTCTTCCATAGCTGAAAGGAGCATCTCCATTGCACCCTGACCCATCTCAAAAAGTGGCTGATGCATAGTAGTGAGGGGCGGAAACATATAAGCAGCCATAGAAATATCATCAAATCCTACAACTGATACATCCTCGGGCACTCTGAACCCATTCTCATGCAAATAATTACAGACGCCAATGGCCATCATGTCGTTAAACGCAAACACAGCTGTATAGTCTCTGCCTTCCATTTCCTTTGCTGCCAGTATTCCGCCCTTTTGAGTAAAATCCCCTTCCACAATCATCCCGTCCCAGTCCAGCCCATTTTCAGCCATTACTGCTTTGTATCCGTTAAGACGCTTTCTGGAACTCTCCATCTCCATAGGACCAGTAATGCATGCAATCTTCCTGTGGCCCTTTAAAATCAGATAATCCATAATAGTCCTGGCCCCACTGTAATTATCCACACTGATGTTATAGAAACCAGAGTCCGTCATATTAGCATCTAGTATCACAAAGGGAAGCTGAATCTTTAGAAGATAGTCTATATTCTCCTCGCTCAGTATATAGGAGCCGGTGATAATCCCGTCTACTCCAGACTTATAGAGTGTCTTTAAATGTTGTTCCGCTGTCTTTGCATTACCGCCCCCTTCACAGAGCAGCAGATTGAATCCCTTTTCAGAAGCAACGCTGTTAATGCCCTTGGCTATCTCAGGAAAGAAGGGGTTGCTTATATCGTCCACCAGGTATCCAATGGTAAAACTGCGCTTAGTAATCATGGACCTTGCAACCCGGTTTGGCATATAACCAGTTTCTCCTATGATTTCCTGTACCCGCTTATAAGTTTCCTGGGAATATCCGAAATTTTGATGATTAATGATGCGGGATACGGTTCCTATGGAAACGCCCGCCGCTTCCGCAATCTGTTTAATTGTCATGCCTTTTTTCATATGTACATCCCCCAGAATATGTTATGTTAAAATTATATGGGATTAATAAAATGTTTTATCTTCCTTTACTGTGATAATAGCAATATATTTTGTGATTGTCAACGATTATTTTAGTAATATTAACCTCTTTTTTTATATCTTATATTTATTTTTATAGCATGTTGACATTATTTCATCTTTGCTATATGCTATATTTTAGATAAATCGTTTTATCAATTTTATTTTTAGGGAATCCAACAGATTCAGAAAGGACGTTAAAATGTTCGTAGAAAAAAGTGAAATTTTGAAAACTGAAATGGCAGACGGTGTAGTAAGGCGAATGCTTGGCTATGGTGACAAAATCATGGCCTGCGAAATGATTTTTCCTAAAGGCGCATATGTGGAACCGCATTGTCACAACAGCCATCAGCAAATGGTGTATGTTCTGAGGGGTAAGTTTGAGCTGCAGTGCGGGGAAGAAAAACGGATTATGCTTCCAGGTAATCTCTGTTACTGCGGTTACAACGAAATCCATGCAACCCGTTCTTTGGAAGACGGCTCCGCCATACTTGACGTGCATACACCCTTGCGTCAGGATATTATTGACGACAGCCACGCAGCTCAAAAGACCCAATAGGAGGACAAAGAATGGATACCCTGGATACCCTGATTATTGGTGGAACCGTGGTGACTCCCCACAGCACCCAAAAACTGAATATCGGCATCAGTAACGGCATACTCTGTGAACTGTTAAACCCAACTATTACTCCCAAGGCCCAGACTATCATAGATGCATCCGGAAAGTTTATTATCCCAGGCTGCATTGATGAACATATCCATTTTAATGACCCGGGTACAACCCACAGGGAAGACTTTCCCCATGGGACCGCTGCTTGTGCAGTAGGTGGCATCACCACTGCCATTGCCATGCCCACCAATACGCCTCTTGTCCTAAATAAAACAAATCTCCAATTAACACTGGACACCTATGAAGGTAATGGTTATGTGGATTATGCGGTCCATGGGGGATTGGACGCATCCAATGATGGGCAGTTGGAAGAATTCTGGCTAAATACAGGAATTACGGCCGTCAAAGTATTTACCTGCTATTCTTCCCCAGATATGGGCTGGGTAAGAGATGGCATAATCTACAAAAACATGAAGCTGTTGGCTGATCACAACGCAACTATGATTATCCACTCAGAGAACCATGACCTTATCGCCCTGGCAGAAAAAGAGCTGAGGGACCGCGGACGCTGTGACGGTATGGCCCACTGCCAGTCACATCCCGTTCTCTCAGAGGTGGAGGCAATACGCAGAATCATATACTATGTGGAGGACACAGGAATTACAACTGTCATTCCCCACGTAAGTACATGGGAAGGGTTGGAAAGCATCAAAAAAGCCAGGGACCGCGGTCTACCTGTATTTGCGGAGACATGTGCCCAATATCTCACCTTCACGGAGACTGATGTACAAGAACAGGGACCATATCTTAAATTTACCCCGCCGGTGCACAGTAAAGAAAACCGTGCGCATATACTGGAACAGATGAAAAAAGGGTATGTAAATACCATTGCCTCCGACCACTCTCCCTATGCCGAATACGAAAAGGTCCCCGGTCTGGATTGCATCTGGGACTCACCCAATGGAATTCCCGGGCTCGAAATTCTGCTTCCCACCCTGCTTAACCTAGTGTCGGAGGGTTGGATTACAATGGAGAAATTAGTAGAAATGACCAGTTATACTCCCGCTCTTCTGTACCAGCTTCCAGGCAAGGGACGTATAGAAATTGGGTATGATGCCGACCTTGTTATTGTAGATATGGAAAAAGAGATGGTATTCACAGAAGACATGATTCAGTGTAAGAATAAATGGTCTCCCTTCATTGGCAGAACATTCAAGGGTTGCCCAGTCATGACTCTTGTACGAGGAAAAACTGTGGCAAAAGATTTTAAACTGACAGGCGAAAAAGGATACGGCCACTATATTGCCCGACCAAAGTTTTGACCCCCTCCCCATAAGATTGGCTATCGTTTTACCGCGATAGCCTTCTTTTCCTAATCAAACGTCTATTCAACCTCCTCAAAGGCAAAATATCTCAAATAGATTTTACCATATCCCGTTAATAAATGTCGGTCCGTTGATACCGTGAATTATTAAAACCGTTTCCGGTACACCTCTAAACCATCCAGATATCCATCCATCTTCACTACCTAATCGTTGGTAAACATAATTTTTCACGCTTAAAGCCTTGAACCCCTTATCCATCTGTGCTAGACTAAGCACGAAAATGCTAAAAAATACCTGCTGTGGGAGGTCCTATTATTGATACAGAATATTCTTAGTTTTCTTGAAGAATCCGCAGAAGCTCATCCCCGGAAAACGGCTTTTGCAGATGAACATACAAGCCTTACCTACCGCGGGCTGTCAGACCTGTCTATGAGAATCGGCAGCATTCTGGCACAGAAAACAGGCCCGCGCCGACCTGTACCCGTGCTGACAGAAAAAAATGTATTTACCCTGGGCGCATTTATGGGTATTGTCCGGGCAGGCTGTTTTTATGTCTGCCTGGATGCAAACCAGCCGGCCGAACGTCTGAACCGGATTCTGGACACCCTTAAGGCGGACCTTATGATTGCCGATAAGGAAAGCCTTGACCTGGCCGGCGGTATCTCCTTTTCAGGTGAGATACTGTTCCTGGAGGACTTAAAGTCTCTGCCGGATGACGCCCTGAACAGCAGTCTCCTTGCGTCCATCCGCAGGCAGGCCGCTGATACGGACCCCTTGTACGGAATCTTCACCTCCGGCTCCACCGGCGTGCCCAAGGGTGTGGTGGTGAGCCATCGCTCCGTCATTGACTTCATCCAGCATTTTACGGACCTGTTCCATATCACACAGGATGATGTCATCGGCAATCAGGCGCCCTTTGACTTTGATGTATCTGTAAAGGACATCTACTCCGCCCTTAAAACCGGAGCCACGATGGAAATTATTCCCAAAAAACTGTTTTCCATCCCCACCGGCCTTCTGGACTACCTGTGCGACAGGAAAATCACCACGGCCATCTGGGCCGTTTCCGCCCTGTGCATCATTACCACCCTGAAAGGCTTTACCTACCGCATTCCATCCCATCTGAATAAGATTCTCTTCAGCGGAGAGGTCATGCCGGTAAAGCATCTGAATACCTGGCGCAGTTACCTGCCAGATGCCCTGTTTGTAAACCTGTACGGCCCCACGGAGATTACCTGCAACTGCACATACTATGTGGTGGACCGGGAATTTGAACCCGGAACCCCCATTCCCATTGGAGTACCCTTTCCCAACGAAACAGTATTCCTGCTGGATGAAAATAACAGGCTGGTCACAGAACCCGGACAAAACGGCGAACTCTGTGTGGCAGGAACCGCTCTGGCTCTGGGCTACTACAGGGATCCAAAACGAACTGCCACGGCCTTTGTCCAGAACCCCTTAAATCCCTGCTATCCTGAGATTATATACAGGACCGGCGACCTGGCCTGCTACGGCAGGGACGGACTTCTGTATTTCAACGGGCGGAAGGATTTCCAGATCAAACACATGGGACACCGGATCGAGCTTGGCGAGATTGAGGCTGCCCTTGAAACCGTGGAGGGTGTGGACAGGGCGGTATGCCTGTTCCTGGAAGAAAAAAATAAGATTGCAGCCTTCTATGAGGGAGCCGCTGTCAAAAGGGACATCGCCGTTGGCCTGGAACATCTCCTGCCGCGCTACATGTTCCCCGCTTTATACAGAAACCTGACGGAACTTCCACGTACCAAAAACGGCAAAGTGGACCGGCAGGCACTCAGGAGGCTTTATGGATAACCATATATTGCAGGAAGCTGCCCGGACATACAACACGCCTTGCTATATCTTTGATTTAGACGTGTTTATCTCACGTATCCGCCGCATGGAACAGATCCTTGGAAAACAGGTGAATATCTATTACGCCATGAAGGCCAACCCCTTCCTGACAGCTGCCGCTGCCCAGGCAGCCGGCGGCCTGGAGGTCTGTTCCCCGGGAGAGTATGCCATCTGCCGCCGCGCCCGTGTGCCGGCCCAGAAAATCGTCCTTTCCGGTGTCAATAAGGAGGAATCCCACATCCGCTCGGTCATGGCAGAGCAGGGCGCCGGAACCTACACAGCTGAATCCTTAAATCAGCTCAGGCATTTAGAGGCTTGTGCCGGCGCCGCAGGCCGCACCGGGGTCAGGGTGCTTCTGCGCCTGACCAGCGGCAACCAGTTTGGGATGGATGAGGAGGATATCCTCACCTCAATCCGTAATCGGGACTCCTATCCCCATCTGGACCTGGCAGGCCTCCAGTACTATTCCGGAACCCAGAAAAAGGGAATGGAAAAGATAGAAAAAGAGCTGGTAAAGCTGGATTCATTTATGGATTTTGTCAGGGAACATCTGGATTTTGAGTTTCGGGAGCTGGAATATGGCCCCGGCTTCCAGATACCTTATTTTGAAGGACAGGAACAGGCTGACGAAGAAATTCTTTTGCAGGAATTCAAAAAAGCCCTTGATTCCCTGAATTTTAAAGGTATAATCTTTCTCGAGGCAGGCCGTTTCCTGGCCGCTCCCTGCGGCAGCTATCTGACCCGCGTGGCGGACGTGAAACGAAGCCAGGGACAGAATTACTGCATTGTGGACGGCGGCATTAACCACGTCAACTATTATGGTCAGACCATGGCCATGAAGGTGCCTGCTTACCGGTATATTCCCCAGGACAATCCGGCCCGCCCTCCGGCATCACAAACCTCCGGCGACCGCTGGACCGTATGCGGCTCCCTCTGCACATCGGGGGATATACTTGTAAAAAATCTGCCCCTGGACGGCCTGATGACAGGGGATTTGCTGGTATTTGACCGTATCGGCGCTTACTCCGTAACCGAGGGCATTTACCTTTTTCTGAGCCGCGGAAGCTCCCCGTGGTCCTCACCTGAACAGGAACACGGCCTTTCCCTGGTGCGGGACGCCCTGCCCACAGATATACTTAACGACGGCTCTGCCATGGAGATATATCAATCACAGAGCAATTCTTAAAAATGCTCTGACACATAAAAGGAGAACAATAAAATGGATGAATTATTAGAACTGTTAGAAGACATAAAACCCACCGTGGATTTCAGGACATGCACAGGCCTGATTGATGACGGATATCTGGATTCCTTTGATATCCTGTCCATTGTCAGCGAACTGAATGATGCCTTCGGAATCGAGATATCACCGGTGGACATTGTTCCGGAGAATTTCAACTCTGCCCAGGCTCTCTGGAACATGGTAGAGCGCCTTAAGGACAATTAGAGGAGTATGTCATGTCGTTTCTTTCAATGAAATTCCTGCTGTTTCTGGCAGCAGCAGTAGCCGGGTATTATGTGATACCAAAACAGCTCCAGTGGGTATGGCTGCTTATATTCAGCTATATATTTTATCTGGCCTCCGGCCCGGCGGCGGCAGTGTTCATCCTGACCACTACCGCCACTACCTTTCTGGGCGGGCTGTGGCTGGAGCACACGGACCGCGCTCTGGCCTGCGCCCTGGACCGAACTCTGGCGCGCGATCCGGACCGTACTTCGGACTGCGGCCCGGACCGCCTCCGGCGCCCGGCCAATCCTCAGCAGCCCCTTTCCCCGGACGAAAAAAAAGCCTTAAAGGGGCGGTTCAAACAGCGCAAGAAATGGATTACTGCCCTGGTCCTCTTTGTAAACTTCGGCATTCTGGCAGCATTAAAATACCGCAATTTTGCCGCAGATAACATGAACCTCCTCTTCGGTACCCATTTTTCCTCTGCAAGGCTTCTGCTGCCCTTAGGAATCTCCTTTTACACATTCCAGTCTATGGGCTACCTCATCGACGTGTACAGAGGTAAATACGCGCCTGACCGCAATCCGTTCCGTTTTGCCCTCTTTGTCTCCTTCTTCCCCCAGATTCTCCAGGGGCCCATTGGCCGGTACGACCGTCTGGCATCCCAGCTCTACGGGCAGAAGAACTTTAGTCTTACCCGCATAGAGAGAGGACTTCAGCTCATGCTCTGGGGGTATTTCAAGAAAATCGTCATAGCAGACAGGGCTGCGGTGGTTGTCAGCGAAGTATTCGGCAATTACCAGTCCTATGGCGGCATCCTGGTGATGGCCGGTGTACTGTGCTATTCCCTTCAGCTCTACGGCGATTTCTCAGGAGGCATGGATGTAATCATGGGCGCCTCAGAGTGCTTCGGCATATCCCTGGATGCCAATTTTAAACGCCCCTATTTTGCACAGTCCATATCAGACTTCTGGCACCGCTGGCACATCACACTGGGCACCTGGATGAAGGACTATGTGTTCTATCCCTTTTCACTTTCAAAGGGCATGAACAAATTCGGAAAATTCTGTAAAAAACATTTTGGAAAGCATGTGAGCAGAGTGCTGCCTGTATGTATCGCCAATCTGCTGGTATTCTTTCTGGTGGGCGTGTGGCACGGACCTGCCTGGAAATTCATTGTCTACGGACTTTATAACGGAATCATCATTGCCGCCAGCAACCTGTTTGCCCCCTTTTACGGGGAAATGGCCCGCAAACTGCACATACCAGTTGAATCCAGGTCCTGGATGGCGGTCCGGATTTTAAGAACCTTCCTTCTTGTAAATATCAGCTGGTATTTTGATATGGCTGTAAGCCTGGGAGCCGCATTGATCATGATGAAGAATACTGTTACAGGATTTTCCCTGGCTGCCCTGTGGGACGGCAGCCTTCTCAGGCTGGGCCTGGATCTCAAGGACTATGCCGCCCTGGCCCTTTCCTGCACTGTCCTGCTGGCAGTCAGCCTTCTCCAGGAAAACCATGTCAACATACGGGATACCCTGGCCGCAAAGCCGCTGGCCGCCAGATGGTGCGTCTATCTGATGCTGCTCTTTTCCATACCGCTGCTAGGCCAGATTACCATGACGGGAGGAGGTTTTATATATGCCCAATTCTAACCAAGAAGCCGGCCGTTTTCACAAATGGCTCCCAAAGTGGCTGAAGGCCTTCCTGTTCCTGGCCCTGTGCATATGCATCACGTCAGCTCTCAACTATGGTTTTATACCCCCAAGCTCCGTGAGAATCAATCTTCATAACCTTAGAAACGGAGAGACATACGACACAATCTTCATCGGCACCTCCCATGGGCAGTATGGCATTGACCCCTTTTCCGTGGATGCTGCCTCCGGCGGCAGCTCCGTCAGTCTGTGTATGGCGGACGCCTATCCGGACGATATGTACCATATGCTGCGGCTTGCCTGTGAAACCCAGTCGCCGTCCCGCGTTGTATACGAGCTGGACCCTTCATACTGGATGAATGAACAGCGAAGCGGAGCCACCCAGATTTTCTTCTATCAGGAGTTCCCGGCTTCCAGGTCCAAGTTTTTTTATTTCCTGGATAAAATCATAAATCTGGATTTCCGCTCTGCACTGGCTCCGTGGAGCTACTACCGCAACCTAATAGGCCAGGTCCCGGACCATATACGCCGCAAGCAAAGCACTGCCTATAAAAACTATGACCCATCTGTCCTGGAAATCCCGGGAGGCCGTTACGCGGGCCGAGGCTTTATCTATCGGGACCGGGTAGCAGGCGAGGATAAAGGCACCTTTAACAACATCCCCTGGGATGAGAGCCAGGTAAAGCCCGGGGCAGAGCTATATTTTAACCGCATAGCCGCGTTCTGCCGGAAAAACGGCATTGAACTGACTGTCATCACCACACCTGTCCCCCAGGAAACCCTTGATAAATTTGCCGGTTCCTATGAACAGTCCCACCAGTACTTTAAGAACCTCTTAGAAGGTCTGGGCCTGGAATATTATAACTTCAATTATATGAAACCGGAGCTTATGGACCGCAGTATGGAAGGGTACTGGGACTACGACGGCCACATGGACGGCGTCAAGGCCCAGGAATTCAGCACCCTGCTGGGCAGCTTCCTGAACAGCCTGGACCAGGGCAGTTTAACATACAGTGACTATTTTATTAATTGAATACGCATCATAACATAAGGAAATTATAAAGAAATATCCCCAAAGTCCTCCACGGTGCCGGCCGGGCGCCATATGTTCCCTCTGCGGCTTTCGGGATATTTCTTTTTTGATTTTCCTTTTTCAACTTCTTCCTTTTTAATCCCTTTCTCCGGTTTATCTTTCTCTTTATTCCTTGCCTATTTTCTTTATTTGTTTTTCTTATTTGGTTTTTCTTATCCTTTTTCTTATTTATTTTTCTTATCTGTTATTCTTATCTATTTCTCTTATTTGTTTTCCTTTATTCGCTCTTCTTCTCCAATCATCTTCTCTAATCCTCTTACCCACCCTTCTATTCTTCTTTTCTATTCTTCTTTACTATTCTATTATGCAATTCTTCCCTGCTGTCCTTTATATTAACCCATCCCCCTGCTTATCAATTCTCATATTTTATGCTCACATTTTATTATTTCAGGTTTTAAAAAAAATTTTAAATATCTATTGACAAAACTCACAAAGTGGTTTATATTAATATCAGTAACAATTACTATTATTGATTTAGTCAAATAAATGAATCTCAAGGATTCACACGAAACGCTATAAAGGAAAAGGAGAATATTGATTATGAAGAAATGGGTATGTACAGTTTGCGGTTATGTTT